>JAEEGK010025380.1_pt1 | contig 12177 bp, 10 predicted proteins | sample 8958771 | NCBI WGS metagenome assembly JAEEGK01 (sample SAMN16246547, study PRJNA631951) | gut metagenome | biome: gut microbiome; feature: rumen; material: SC-attached | host: Bos | place: Iran: Karaj | collected 2018-10 | reverse complement strand
AAAAAAAAAAAAAAAAAAAAAAAAAAAAAAAAAAAAACAAAAAAAAAAAAAAAAAAAAAAAAAAAAAAAAACAAAAAAAAAAAAAAAAAATAATATATTTAAAAAATAACCAAAAAAATAAAAAAAAAACCAAAATAAAAAAAAATGTCATCAACAGGAGTAAAAGCTTATCTTGATTCACCAACTCTTCTTCAATACCAAAAGAAAATTGAATCATTTGAAGATGAGCATTTCTTTGGTAGTACCTTAAAAAAAAAATCGACAATAGAATCAGAATCTAATCAAACATTAACAGAGATATTAAATTCAATGTTTCATCCAAAATCATGGGAAGAAAATGGTCGTAAATTTATACAATATGTATCACCAGAACAAGCAACAAGAGAAAAAGCAAAAGAACTTTTTAAAGCATTAGATGAGAAAATGAAAGAAAGACAAGCAAGAGAAAAAGGAATTTGTCCAGTAAGAGAAGAATTATATTCACAATGCTTTGATGAAATAATAAGACAAGTTACTATTGATTGTCCTGAAAGAGGACTTTTACTTTTGAGAGTTAGAGATGAAATTAAAATGACTATTGCAAGTTATCAAATTTTATATGAAAGTGCTATTTTATATGGTATTAGAAAACAATTACAAGCTGAAAGTGAAAGAGAAGAATTAAAAAAAAAATTAGAAGAAGCTGAAAAAAAACAAATTGAATTAACTAATAAAAAAATGCAACTTGATTTAAAGTTAAAAGCTTTTGAAAAACATATTAATGAAAGAAATGCTATTGAAGCTGAAAGGAGAGAACAAGAAACTAAATTTTTAACACAACAGATTGAAAATTTAGAAAAGTTTCTTAGAACTATTGATGGTACTAAACCTTAGGTTTTTTTTAATTTATTTTTGAATTTTTTTTTTTTGGAAATTTAATTTTTTATTTTGTTTTTTTTTTCAATTGGTTAAAATAAGTTATTTTTTCTATATTAAAAAACAATATTATTTTATTATTTTTTTTTAAATTATTCTTTAATTAAAATTCTTTTAAAAAATTAACAATAAATCAAATTTTGAAAACAATAAAATAAATAAATAATAATATTTAATTAATTAACATCTACTACAAGAATGATAACCTTGTTTAATAGCATCTTTTTTTTTAATTGGAATACTACTTTTTCTTAAATATCTACAATATTTAGAATGATAACAACTTCCTGAATTTGTTATATACACTATTTCATTATCATTATCATCTTCATAATCTTCATTATCTGAAATTTGAGTTTCTTGATATGAAATTCGACTTAAGTTTACATTTGGAAATAAATTATTTAAACTTGAAGTTATTTGATTATTTTTTAATATTGGATTTGTTTTCATATTGAAATCATTTTCTATGTTTTTAAATGGATCTATTTTTTGTTGTTCTTTAACATTAAAAGCAAATGTATTATAATTGATATTATTATTATTATTATCACCATTTTCCTTCTCACGAAAAAACGAGTTATTATTGTTATTTTGAAATATAGAGCTTTTATTTCCAAAAAGATTTTCATATTCTTTTTGTTCATTATTTGCAAGAAGATTTCCTTTATTATTATTATTGTTATTTAAGTTTCCAAATATACTATTATTTTGTTTGTTTTCTCCAAATAAATTATTATTATTATTCGCATTTCCAAATAAACTATTATTATTATTTTTATTATTATCAACATTTCCAAATAAACTATTATTATTATTGTTGTTTGTTTTAAAAATATTATTTATAATAGTTTTTTCATCATTTATCTTTAAATTATTTACAAAACTATTATTTATTTGAGTATTTTTTTCTATTTTATTTTCATTTATATTTTTTGCATTTATATTAAAACAAATAAATTTATTCAAATTTTTATTTATATCATTTTTTAAATCTTTAATAAAATTATTATTTTGAATATCATATGCAATTTTTGTATCAAGTTCATGTAAATTTAAATTTTTAATAGATTGAATAATATTATTATTAGGATAATTTCTTACTAATTTCATTTGTTGATTCATATTATAACAAAGTGTTTTAATTGAATCATTATCTTCTTTAATTTTATTAACATTATCTTTAATATTAGTTTTAACCTCATTTAATTCATCTATAATTTTATTAATAAATTCGGTTGTTTTTTTTGAATATTTTAATAATAAATCATTTGAATCATTTATTAAATCTTCTATATTTTCATAATAATAGTATATATAATTTTCTTTTTCTTTTTTATATTTATCTTTTATTTTTTCATATGAATGATTCATATGTTTTTCATTTATACATTCATGACAAATAAATTTATTACAATCTTTACAAAATAAAGTTAAATTTTTATTTTGATGTTCATTACAAATTTCAATTAAATTTAATTCTTCATCATTTAAAGGATGTAATGGTTTCGTTTTCATATGATCTTCTACACATTCTTCACATAACCAATAATGACATTTTAAACAATATTTTTCTCCTTTTGAATTATGATTTTTACAATCATCTTTTATTTCTTCTATATTTTTATCTTTTTTTAAGAAGTCTTTTAATAATATATCTTCATTTTTTTTTTCACCGTTTTCTAATGTTTCATATGTTATTCTTAAATCATTTAAAATGAGATTATTTTCATTTTCTTTATTTTTATTATCATAATAAATTGAAGTAATTAATGGAATTGATGTTTGTATTTTATTATCAATGTTTATCATTTATTTTTTAATAAGATTTTTAGTAAATATTTTATAATTTTATTTTATCATTTAATTAATTTATATAATATATAAATATATTATCAATTTAATTTAAATATTTTATTTTTTTTTATTTTTTTTTTCTTCTTTTTCATTATCAGAATTTGTAAATATAGGATTCCAAATATCAAATTCTTTTTTATCCCAAGATATATCTTTATGTTTTATTTTTCTTTTTAAATCAAATTTCATAAAATCAAAAAAATCAAAATCATTTTCATCATTTTTTTCATATGTTTTTTTCTTAATTTTATTATCAATATTTTTATTCTGAATTATCTTTATTTTTTTTATATTATTATTATTATTATTATTTTTTGTATTTTTATTTATATTCATTAATTTAATTCTAATAATATCTTTATTTGGAGATAATAAATTTTTATTGATAATTCTTTTATTAATTGAAATTTTTGGATAAATTTTTTTATATATTTCCTCATTTTTTTCCATTAAAATTATTAATAAATATTAAATTTGAAAAATATAAAAATAAATGATATATATTATATATTTTTTGTTAATAAAAATAGTAATATGTAATAATATAGATATATCTCTTTTTCAAAATCAAATATGTTCATATAATGGTAAACCAAAATTAATTTCAGAAAATGAAATTAAATATATTTGTGAATGTGATAATCAATTTGAAACAGATGAAAAAGTGAGAACTATATTTGGTCATAAAGTATATTGTAGTTATAAAAAAAAAAGTAAATTAAAAACATTATTTCTTGCAGTTTTTCTTCCTTTTGGCATAGATTATTTTTATTTAGGATATTTATTATTTCCTATAATAATTTTATTGTATTCTATTTTTATTATTATATGTAATTGTATTTTCATATATAAAATTATTGATTATGATAATAAAATAAATGAAAAGGAATTTGAAATAAAAAAATATTATGATATGAAAAAATTTGGTATTTTCATTAAAATTTTAGATATTATTAGTGTAATATTTTATATATTAAATATAATTTTAATATTATCAAATACCATTATTGATTCATATGGAAAGGAATTATATAGTGATATTTATTTTTTTAATAATAAATAAATTTTTATTAAATTTAAATTTAAATATTAATGTCAACAGAAATAAATTTAGATGATACTGAAAATAATATAAATAAATTATTAGAAAGTGGATTTGAAACAATTATACAAGCATTTAAATTAAAGGGAAATTCATATGAAATTCAATTAAATGATAAAAATAAAAAAATTATAAATTTAAAAAATAAAATACAAATACTTCAACAAGAAATAGAGATGATTAAAAATGAAAATATATATTTTAAATCCCAAATTGAACAACATAAAAAAAAAAATTCTATAATATCAACTATAAATACAACAAGAAATTACGATAAAAAAAAAAGAAATGAAACCTTATATTTACAAAATGATAGTGTAAAAAATACAAATAATGATATTTTAAATTATAAAAATAACAATAATTCATCAAATAACAATAATAAAAAATATAACAATTCAGTTAAAATAAGAACAAATAAACTTTTTCAAAAATGTGATTCAATTGAAAACTGTGAAGAAAATAATATAACTGAAAGAAATTTAAATATAGATTATCTTGATATTGTATATCCTAAATCATGTCATAATAAAGATAAAAATGATTTAATGAAATCAAATAAAAATATAACTTCATATTCAACAAAAAATTTTTTAAATAATTCTAAAAAAGAGGAAAGTAAAAATATTATTAAAAAAAATCATAGCTTGAATGAAATACCTTATAAAGAAAATAATTTTTATACTTTTAAAAATAAGAATAACAATAATGATGATGAAATTATTGAAAATTTAAATAAAAATATTTTAAATAATGGGTATAATTTATTAGAAGAATCTTCTTCAAATATAAATAGTAAACAAACAGAACAAATTACTAATTTTTTAAATGAATGTAAAATTAAATTATCGAAAAGAAATTTTGAATTTATTGTTCAAACATTTCAAAATTTTAAAGATGGTAAAATAAATGAAGAAAAAGTTATGTTAGAAATTAAAACTATTTTACAAAATTATCCGCAAATAAACAATTTGTTTGAATCAATTTTTATTATAAAATGAATTTAATTTATTATTAAAGTTGAATAATTATTTTTTTTAATATTTTTATATTTAAAATAATTTTACAGATAAAAATATAAAAAAATATTCAATTTCTTCTTTATTAAATAAAAAAATTTGTTTGTAATATTTATTAGTTTTTAAATTAAAAACAATAGTTCTAGTTTTAGTAAATATTTTTATTTTTACAATAGAGAAAAAAATAAAAAATTGATAAAAATAATATAAAACAATTTAAAATTCATTTTTTAGAATATATTAAAACTCATTTTAAAAATATATATTAAAAAACAAGTTATTTAAATCAATTTATATTAAAAAGTATTTATTATTTATTATTTATAGTATTTCTCTAATAGTCTTATTTAATTAATTGTTTTATTTTATTTATTTTCTTTATAAGTTTAATTTTTATTTTTTTTTATCAAATTTGAAAATGTTCATAGAATTTTCATTTGAGAAAAAATTATTTATCTATTTTCCTTTTTTTTTATTAATATCATTTATTAGAGAACATATAATGGATAAATTTGAATTTGGGAATAATGATGCATTTATTTATCATTTAGCTAGAATATTTATGATTATTTTTTATATTTTTGAAAAATTTTTATCAAAAGGAAATACAAAAAGTGAAGATGAAAAATTAGTATTTAGAGATCCAAACGAAATTTATGAAGAAATTAAAACAAAAAATAACAATACAATACAACTATTTATAATAATATTATGTTTACTTTTATTTACTATAATTTCTGTGCACTTATCTTTATATTTTAAAGAACTTTCACAATTGAATATAACATTTCTATTATTATTTTTAATCAATAATATTTTTTTTGAAAAAAATATATATTCTCATCAAATATTTTCAATAATTATAAATATTATTGCAATAATATGTGGTATTTTTGTTACGCGTATAAAAATAATTTTGTTAATTTACCTTATTTTAGGAGGTTATTGTGAATGTTTCAGTTATTTATTAATTAAATATATTAATACACAATATTTTATTAACATATATTTTTTAGGATTTTTAGAAGGAACTAGTTTATTAATTTCATATATCATTAATCAAGTCATTAAAGGTGAAAAGTTTATTGAAATTAATCAGCTCCCAATTTATAAATATATTTTTAGTATTTCAGTTCTATTTGCATTTTTTTTCCTAAAATATAAAGTTATATATGAATTAAATCCTTTTTATTTTTTTATTTTGGATAATGTTCCATATTATATATATATTATAATAACTACTCAGAAGTTTTTAGATATAATACAATTTCCTATAATTATTTTATCATTTTTAATTTATATTGAAATAATTCAACTTAATTTTTTTGGTTTAAGTGATAATACAAGAAAAAGTATTATAAAAAGAGGTAAAAAAGAATTTAATATTAATTTATCATATTTTTCAACTAATGAAACTCTTTTAGGCTCACAAATTGATTTATATGAATAGAAAACAATAAATGAATTTTGAGTGGTATAACAAAATAATTTTAAGATTCTTAGGTTTTATATATTTCATTTGAGTATTTCTTTAATATATTTAAATTAAATATTATTTTAATTTGATTTATATCAAAAGAGGGAAATTAAAACCTTTTCTAAATCATATTATCCAAATTTTCAAAATTTCTTTAATATATTTTAAATTTAATAAATATTTATAAAATTATCTTAAAACAACAAATATAAATTTGACAAAAAAAATAATTAATCTTATCAGATTTAATTATTTAATAAAATTCAAAATATAATAAAATATAAAACAATGGAAACACAAATTATAAATAATTTAAAGTAAGTATTATTAATAAATCAAATATAGTATGATTTATTTAACAAATGATGACTGGAATAAATTTGTATTACCAAAAATAACAGATAATAATTATTTTAACATTGAATTAAAAATTATAAAAAAAATTTATTCATTAATGTCATTTATAAATTCAAAAATAAAATTTTCGAATCAAAGTATATTATCAACATCAATGATTTTTTTTCACAAATATTCCTTACAAAATAATATAAATTTAAAAAATATATCTTCAATTGATAAATTAATTTTATGTGGAAGTTGTATTTTTATATCTACCAAAGCAAAAAATAATTTAATTTCAATTAACTCTTTAATTAAAATAATTAAAGAAATAATAAATACAAAATTACCAAATATAACTTTAAATGAAGATTCCATTAAAAATTTGCTTATTCAAAGTGAATTTGCAATTTTGGAATCAATATCTTTTGATATAAACATTGATTTACCATATAATTTTATTTTTCAATTAAAAGATTATTTTCATAAAAAAATAAATATTTCATCTGAGTATTTAATTAAATCATCATGTCAATTTATAAATGATACTTTTAATTTTCCTTTTTCCCTTTTTTATTCTCCTAATACAATTGCAATTTCTTGCATTAAATTAATGATTGAAAAATATAAATTGTATGATATTAATTTAGATGAAATTATTTTAAAAAGTGAATATAAAGTCGAAAAAAAAGATGTTGATTTTTGTTTTTATTTAATGGAAAAATTCTATAATAAAAATAATGAAATCAATGTTAATTAATTTTTACTAATGTAAAAATGATTTTAATTTTTTCCAAAGAATACTTTGAATGTTTTTTTATTATATTGAAGAATATTAAGAAAGAACTTTGAGTTTTTTAATATTAAAAAATAAAATGATAGTAGCTTATAATATATTTATTTTTATTAATAAGATAATTATATAATTAATATATATTATTAATATTTTTTAATATTTAGTTACAAAATTGATAAAAAATAATTAGTAATCTTGAAAAATAAATCAATTATTTTTTATCAATTAAATGATTTAATAATATAAATGAATAATACATCTAATTTATCTTTATTTCAAAATGATAAAAATGAAGATGAATTTCCAAAAAATAATTACATCCAAAAAATTAATAATCTAAAAGATGAAATTATTAATTATCTACAAAACAATTTAAATTCTGGTAATGAGAATAATATTGATTTAAATTCTAATCAATTTATGAATAATTTTAATGATTATATTTCAAAAGAATTTTATTTCATAGAACATTATTGTTTTAATGAATTATTGCAAAGAAAAAAATATGAATCAATAATTCAAAGACTTGAAAAAATAAATATATTATTATCAATTTTAAATAATATTAATCATAATGATATAAATTCTTTTATAACTTTTATTCAAACAAAACTAAAAAATAAATTTTTTATTGAAAATTATTTAATCCAATACCCAATTTTAATCAATAATAATTTATTTCTACAATTAAAAGATAAAATCAATATTGATTATTTATATGAAAATTTAAATGAAAAAAAAATAAAAGATTATATTAAAGATAATATAAAAATAAATTCTATTTATATTAAAAATAATGCTATTTATAATAATAAAAAAGATTTAATAATAAATAATTGTTCAAATTTAAAGAAAATAAAAATTGAAAATTTAGAAGAAAATGAAATAATGAATATACTAGATAATAATTTTGCTCAATGTAATATTTTATTTATTAATAATTGTAAAATAACTAATTTTGATCTTACAAAATTTAAAGAATTAAATGAATTCACATTCAAAAATTCAATTTTTAAATTTGAAAATTTAAATTTTTCCAATATTCAAAATTTAAATTTAGATAATACAGGATTAATTGATTTATCATTTAATAAAATAATTGTACAATTTTCTAAAATAAATCCAATTACATTAAAAAAAGTATCAGTAATGAATAATAATTTAACAAATTTAAATATTATTACAGAAAAAGTTGTTTTATCTGTATTAAAGAAATTAGATGAATTAGATTTAGAAAATAATAAAATATTTGATATTAATCCTGAATTAATAAGTAAAGAAGGAATTAAATTTTGTAATTTAACTCAAAATAATTTTTCTTTTATTAATGATTTTAATTTAGAATCAAAAATAAAAGATTTTGAAAAAAATAAAAATTCAAACTATTTTTCTGTTATTATTTTATCAAAAAATATTTTTTTAATGAGAAATGAAGATAAAAATTTATATATTGACTATTTAATTAAGACAATTAAACAATGTAATTATGGTTTTAAAAAAATATGTTTTGATTATTTATTTGATAAATCAAATTTAAATTTATTAAAAGAAATTAATTTAAATTCATTTCAATTAACTTTAAAAACACTTGATTTATCACATTGTTCTTTAAATGATAGTTTTATTATTGAATTGTTATCAACAAATATGATATTAAGTAATTTAAAAGATTTGATAATTTGTTCAAATGAAATTACTAATAAATTCTTTAGTTACTTTAATGAAAAATTGGTTATTATTTTCCCTAAATTAAAAAATATTGATTTATCTGAAAATCAAATTAGTTTTGTTCAAAAAGAAGAATTTTTATCTTTAATCAGTTTTATTAATCTTTCATTATCAATTCAAAAATTAATATTTAAAAATACTCCTTTTGAAAAAGACATTTGTAGTTATTTAAAAAAAGTTTTAGGAAAATTATATAAAGAAAGAAAAAAAGAAAATAATAAAGAAAATAATATACCAATAAAATTTAATCTAACTGACTTTGGTGTACAACATTTATTAAAAGATGAAAATGTAATTCAAAAAAATGATTTTAAAATCCATATTTCAAATTTAATAAAAGGGAAATATTATCTAAAAATAAAAAAGCATTTAAATAATCTTTTTAATTATTTAACTTTGGAATAACCTAAAAAAAAATAATTTTAATTTAATTATGGAATTAAGTATTCTTTTTTATTACTTATTTTATATAATAACTATATTAATTATAATTTATAAAAATGATTTCAAAAGAAAAGTCAAATTCTTTTAAATTAATAAAAATAAAACCTTTAACAGTAAGAGACATAAAAAAAATATTAAAACAAGATAATAAAGATATACCTTTTGATGGTTACGCAACAAAGTATAAAAATACTAAAATATCAAATTATTTCAAATATAATAAATTATTAAAAGGAAAAGAACAAAAAAATCTTTTTAATTCAGAAAATTTTCCATTAATTAATGTTATTTCTAATAGAAAAATAATTGATCAAAAATCTTCTTTAATTAAAAATTTATTAATTAATCAAAATAATATATTTTTAAGAAGTGAAAATAATATAAATAATGAACCAATTAAATTAATACAGCAATATAATAAAAAAAGTAACAATTTTATTTTTTATGAAAAAAATAAAGAAAAAGCTTTTAAAAGAGTTAATGATTGTTTATCGGTAACTTCTAATTCATTACATTCAATAATAAATAATAGTATTAATCAAAATCAAACTAAAAAAATGATAAAAACTGATTATTTCTCAAACCTTAGAAAACAATATAGAACTCTTAATACAAGGGAATATTTTAGTCATACTTTAAATAATGAATTTTTTCAAAAAAAAGAAGAAGACAATTATGTGAGAGATGCATATAAAAGAAAAATAAAAGATAAATTAATGAATAATGTTAAAAAAGATTTAATTACAATAAAATATAATAATCACATTCATATTCTTTCAGAAAGTTTGGATTAATTTATTATGAAATGTTTAAGAATTTATTAATTAATATTTTTATTAATAATAAAATATAAAAAGGTTATATTTAACTTTATATTAAATAAAAATTTATTTTATTCATTATTTTCTTTATCAATATATTTTTGTAAGATATACTCAATTATTCCAATTATATATTTGAATAATTTGAATTCCTGAAATACTTTTTTAATTATATTATTGGTAATATATTTAATCTTTTATATTAAGATACAAAAAAGAATCCATTTATTCCTATTATAAATGGGATATATAAATTGTTTTTAAAAAGTAATTTTGAAAATATAAACATTTTTGAAAAAGTATAATATTTGTTTTTATTTCATTTTGGTATTCCAAAATAAAAATAAAAAAATAGTTTTTTATTTATAGTAAATGGAAGAAATAAATTTTAAAGAAAAAAAAAAACAAAATAAACAGCAAAATTATATAAATCATAAAAAAGCTAAAAGTTTAACAAGCAACAATTTATTATTGAAAAAAAAGGAAAAAGATATAATAGAATCTGAAATTGATATAACAATTGATACAAGTAGTATATTAAATAGAATTGAAAAAAAAGATAGTTTTAAAGTAGAAAGATTAAATCAGGAAAATTTAAATAATAGATTAATAAGTGAAACAAATATTAATCATAATGAAATAACAAATAAAATTATAAAGTCTTTAAATGATATAGGAGAACAAAATATTAAAAATGAAATACAAAATACAAATGATGATTTAAAAGAAGAAGAAGAAGAAAAAAATAATGAAATTGAAGTCAAAGAAAATAAAAATATTAAACATAAAGAAAATAAAAAAAAAAGAATAAAAAGCATTGTTTATATTTTATTATATTTATTTATTCTTATATTAATTTTTACTCTTTATATATTTATTCATCATAGATAAATTTTGTTTAATTATCAATAATATAATAATTGTATAATAATTTATACTTAAATAAATTAAAAAGAATGAATAAAATATAATTATAATTTATAAAACAAATAATATATTTGTAATATTAATTTAAGAATAACAATTTTAAAAAATTATAAACTAATTTTCTCTGAAGATGAATCTTATAATAGGAATTTATATTTATTTTTATGAAAATAAAATAGTAAAATAATGCTTTTTGAAAAGATAAATTATAGAATAATTAGTTTTATAAACATTAATCTAATAAAAAAATAAAATAATTTAAAGTATAAACTGATTTTTATTTAATGAAAAAAAAAATATAAAATAATACGTTATTCAAAATAAGTAAAATTTTAAAAATCACTATCTTGAATATTATTGTTATTATTAATATTACTATTATTAATAAATCTTTGTTGTTGTTGTCTTTGTTGTATCATCATCATCATTTGTTGTTGTTGATTTAAATTCATTTTTCCAAAATTAAAATTATTAAAATTTCCATTTCCAAAATTATTATTAACCATTCCCATATTCATTCCCATATTTCCAAAATTTAAATTATTCAAATTTCCAATTTGATTATTTTGACTATTTTGATTTTGTTGATTTTGTTGTTGATACATTAATAATTTTTCATCCATACTCATACTATCAAAAATAGAACTTTCTTGAGGATATTCTTTAAAAATTTTAAGCATTCTCATTCCAGCAGAAGGAAAAATTTCTTGTGTATCTCTACTACTTGTAACTGGTTTATTATCATTATATTC
>JAEEGK010025379.1_pt1 | contig 12177 bp, 4 predicted proteins | sample 8958771 | NCBI WGS metagenome assembly JAEEGK01 (sample SAMN16246547, study PRJNA631951) | gut metagenome | biome: gut microbiome; feature: rumen; material: SC-attached | host: Bos | place: Iran: Karaj | collected 2018-10 | reverse complement strand
TCCCCATTCAATACATTGAATTTTTTTTTTTGTATTTTGCTTTTAATAAAACAATATGTTTTTGATTAATTAAAATTTTTTTATTAAATTATATTCAAAAAAATTAACTAAATTTATAGATTTATATTATTAAAATAAATAAATACTCATTTAAATCAAAAACATTATTGAAAATTTTATTTTCTTTGAATTTATCTTTTCAACAATTCATTATTATAAATCAATAGGAAAAGATTTGATTGAATTTATTTCTTCCAAAAAATAATTCTTTTGTTTGTAATATTTCATTATTTTTAAAATAAAAGAAATGGAATTATTTTTTGTAAGAATATAAAAACTCAAAAAAAATTTATAGTCCTGTTGTAAAATGAACAAAAAAGAAAATGAAGAAAACATAGAAATAACTCAAACATATCAAAATAATTTATTATCAGACAATAATACTAATTTATTAAATGAGATAAATACAAAAACTATACAAAAAAAATTAGAAGAAGAAACTTTAACACCAAGAGAAATTCCAATAAATGATGAAATTTTAGAAAATGATACTTTAACTTTAACTTTAATATCAGGAAATCTTTTTTTAGATAAAACAATAATAATAAATAGTTTAGGTTTAGAAAATATTCCTTTAATAAGAAAACAAAATGATAGAATAGTAAATTTTGGTCCTTTAATATATGATACAGATAAAATAAGTATTAATGATTATATAATTAATCTTCCTAAAAATTTAAATAACATTGTCCAAACTTTATTTTCTTTTTCTTATGATATTGAATTAAAAAAATATTTTTTATCTCCTAATTACATTGACAATTATATTGATACAATTATTTTTTTAAAAGTAAATAAAAAATTTAAAATTGATAAAAAAATTTTTGTGTCTTTAGGAGAAGTTCATTTTTCAATTGAACCAATAGAAAATAATAAAATAATAATAGAAATTACTTTTGAAAATAATTCTATTAAAAAATTTACTTTTGATAATAAAAATAATAATATTATTACTATTGGAAGAGGAAAAAAGTGTAATATTGTTTTAAGTAATTTGTCTTATTCTAGAATTCAATGTTCTATTGTTTTTGAAAATAATTTTTGGTTTATTATTGATGGAGATAGAGAAAAAGAAAGTACTAATGGAACTTGGGTTTTTATTAATTGGGATTATGATATTGAAGATAATTTTATTTTTAGAATTGGACAAAATATTATTCAGGTTAATTTAAATAAATTTAAGATCATTAGTTAATTAATTCTTTTTTAATTTTTTTAAAAATTCAATGTTCTTTTTTTGATTAAATTTATTTCTATATGTAATAAATAAAGTTTATATTAATTTAAAAATTTATTTATGTAAGAAATAAATATTAAAAGAAATTGAAAAAAAAGTATTATATCTTCATCAGAACTCTTTAAGGAAAGAAATCTCAAATTTTTTTACAAAAATTTTTCTTGGAATTCTTAACTCAAAAATCAGAAATACCTTTATAAAAATAAACAAAAACATAATCCAAAAATATTATTATCTTTATCAATTCCAAATGAAAAAATGAATAATATAACCGATTTTTCAGAAAAAAGAATGAAAAATTAAATTTACAAAACATAATAAGATTATTTGTTTCTTGAAAAAAAGGTATTGAATAAATAATATAATTAAAATAAATTTTGGTTAAAATTATATATTTTTTGATATTATTGGGGATTCAGGGTTGGTGATATTATTATTAATTTGTCTTTAACTTTATATTTTTTGAGTTGGAAACTTTTTATTGAAAATTATTTAATCACTAAAATTTAAAAAATCAACATAAAACACATAATTCTGAATAATCAAATCTAATCAAAAAAATCAATTATTTGAATCTTTTTCTAATTCTTCATCATTTTCCAAATTTCAATTTAAGAAAAGTTATAATAAAATATTTTACAAATGATAAAAAATATAACCCAAAAAATGGATAATATTAACAGAATAAAATTCTTATATAATCACAATAAACTAAATAAAAAAAATATGTATTTGATAAAATATTTTAATTTTGATTTCAAATGAAATATATAATAATTATATAAATAATATATAAAACTTTTTGAATATTGTACAATAAAATTTTTATATTCCAATAAAATAAGATTCAATAGCAAGTTTAAATCTTTCTTTATAATCATTCGGACTTATTATAGTAGGAGTATTTAATCCATTAATAATAAGTTTTCCAACATATTCCAATTGCTTATCCCAAGTATATTTTCTTATATAATCAATAATCCCACATCTTATAAACTTACCTTCATTTTCATTAGAATCACAAATATTAATTAATAAACTATAATCTATAACATTTATTCTACTTAACATTAAAGTATCATTATGAACTGCAGCTGAAAGTAATTTAAAAACATTTTTTTCTAAAGCAATTGGTTCTCCTTTAAAATCTTCTTTAAAATTTGTATCTAATAAAACTTGTTTTTGTTTTCTATTTTTTTTAGAAATATATCTATTAATTAAAGACCCTTTTAAATCATATTTTCTAATATTTTTCCCATCAGTTCTAAGACCATAATCTAAATTTTCCATTAAAATTAAAAAATGAGAAACAATTTTCATTTTATTCTTATCAAATTTTTTAATTTTAATTTTATAAGCACCTAACATTTTAATTAAAGTAGAAGGCATCTTATGAAATAAATATTTAGTCATATGATGAAAATATTGATATGCAGTTTCAATAAACATATTAAATTCACTTTTATTAACTAATTTAAATAAATATTTTCCATTTGCACTTTTAAAAAATAAAGCATTGCTTTTTCCTCCAGAAACATCATTCCATTGATTTGAATTTGTAATTGCTGAAATTAATTCATCATAAGTACAACAATAAGCTATTCTCAAAGCTTCAAATTGTCTTGGATAATATATAATTACTTCACATTCTGAACTTGGAATTGTATCTTCAATAAAATTTATTTTTTCAATTTGATTTTGATCAATTTGGTAATTTTGCTTATTTAATTTTAAGTCTTTTTCTTCTTCTATTAATATATCTAATTCATCTAAAGCTTTTAATATATTTTCTTCATTTGTATTTAATTCTTCATCTAAAGTTTCAAAAGGCCCTTTCTCATTTTGTATATTTTGTAAATTAGAATTGACTATCATTGTTTGTCTTGATGATATTGTCATTCTTCTACTTCTTGATTTTCCATTAAAAGTGTTTGAATTTATATTTTTCATTTGTAAAGTAAAAATTCCTTGTTCATCGCTTAATAATTCTGTTTCTAATTGAATATTAACTTTATTATTTTCTTTATTAATATAATTATTTCTATTTGGGTCAAATAATAAAAGAGTATTAAATAATTCTTGATTAGGTATTGTTTCTATATTATAAATATTCATATTATTTTCATTTAATGTTATAAATTGATTTTCTTGTTCTTGAGTATTTTTTTGAGGAATTATACTTTGACCTTTAAAAAATGAAGTAAAATTTATTGTATTATTTTTTTCTAATTGTCTATTTCTTTCACATTTTATATCTAATATATTTGATTTATTAAAACTTCCATTTATATAACTTTTATATGAGTCAGATGATAATGCATAAGATATTATACTACTTAAGTCTTTTTCTTTTATTACAGAAGAAAAATCCATATGCTTATCATCATAATATGCTAATTCATCTAATATTTTTAAATATTGTTTTTTGGTATCTAAATTTTTATATTGAATATCTTTAAATTTATTTTTATATTTTTCATATATTGCTTTTATATTTAATATATTATTTTGCGGATTTTCTTCTTTTTCATTTTCATCTTTTTCTGGATTTTGTTGTAAATACAATTCAGCTGATATAAAATGTTTTATACAAAGAATTAAATTTCTAAGTTTATTATACATGATTTTAATTTGGCAAACACGGAAATATGCTTTTTTAATATATGCTATTCTTTTTGAAAAATTATCATATTCTTGTTTGGATACACTTTTTACATTTTTTTTAATAATTGGAAATAATGGAACAATAATAGTATCAATATGTTTATTTGATTTATCTATAATATTATCAATTAATGGATTTACAATATTATTTTCATCAATTATACTTTTTAAATTTGCAATATCCGTTTTCATTAAAGTAAAATTGTCTTCAATTTCTTTTAAAATTTCTTCACAAAAATCATTTTCACAAACACTGTTTGAATTCTTATTTTTTGGTAATATTTGCGGTGGAATATTTTGAATAGATTCAAAATAATATTTAATGAAACTATCATAAGAAAATTTAATAACTCCAATTTTTGTTACAAAAATTCTTTCAATGTTTTTAAAACTAAAATGATTACAATTATTCTGTGCAAAATATTCAGTTAAATTAAATTTAACTCTTTGATCGCTTCTATTTCTTATTTCATGATTTAATAATAATTGCTTTAAAAATCTAACAGAAGAATAATTAAAAATATCTCTTGGTAATTTAATTAATGGAGTAACAACTTCTTTACAAATTATACAATAACCATAACAGAAAATATCAATTAAATAATCCACACTTGAAGTTTCTTTTGATTCATAATTATTATATTTTGAAAACTCAGTACTTCCTTCTCTATCAATATATCCTAAAACTTTATCTAAATTACATTCAGAAGTATTATTTTTTAAAAAGCAAATTTTTATCCTTGAACCAATGTTAGAATATAAATAATAAAAATGATCACTTTTTAATTTTTTACATTTTTCACATTTAAAATTTTTTTCTGCACATAAATCTAAAATAAATTTTCCCATTGGTTTATCTAAATTATCATGTTTTGAATAAGCTAAAAGTTTTAATTCTTCAGGATTTCCACAAATATAATTTATCATTTTTAAAACTGAATTTTCACTAAATTCTTCGCTATTTTTATTATTAGAGTTATTAATATTATTATTATTATTAATATTTGGATTTATTTCTGTGTTGTTAAAATTTAAATAAGATAATTCATTCATTGATTCAAAGTTACTATTTCTATCTTTTATTATTTGTTCATTTAAATCTTTGCTTTTAACATTTAATCCATTTTCAGAAAAATGAAAATTAATAAAAGGATTTTCTCCAACACACATTCTAATTTTAATAAAAAATAATTCAACTTTTCCTTTAATTATTGTTGTTATATCAAATCCATTTTTAAAAAATTCTTCTCCTTTATTAAAGTTATTTAACTGGGAAAAACTAACATTTGTTGTGCTTGAATGAGAAGATATTGATTTTATTGGTTTTTCAAATTTTTTTTTAAATTCTGCCTTAGGAAAAGGAGATAAAGAAGTTAATCCTTCAATATTATAATTATTACCATTTAACATTTCTACATTTGGAGGATTATCATTTAAAAAGTGAATATTATGTTTTTCTAAATTTTTTTTTGGTAGACTTGTTGGTTTTGGGACATCACAAAATAAATAATATAAAACAGTTTTTTGTAAAAATAAATCTCTGATTGTGACCAAAACTTTTTGAGTTAATAAAGTTTTTAAAGTATCTAACTCTTTTTGATTTGGTCCTGTTAAAACTATTGATTGAAATAATATATTTGAACTATCTTCAAAAGTCATTATATTATAATCTTTATTTCTAATTAAATCTTTAGAATTTTTATCTTTTGATACTCCTTTTATTTTTTCCACATTGAATTTTTTACATTTACCTAAAATAATATTACTATTTAGTTCATCAATAGATTTTAAAACTGAAGTTTTTGTACATCTCGCAATTTTTTCTAAAGATTTAGATTTAACATTAATAACAACGAAAATAATTTTATTTTTTTTCAAAAATTCATTTTGTAATTTATAATCAATGTTTTGATTAATTAAAATTAAATTAGCTTCTAAAGCATCAATTTTTTTTCTAAGATTTTCTACAAAAATTGGTTCTTGTTCTGTAAATTTATTAAAATCATTTATTTTAAAAGGATCAACAGTTTTATTAAAATCTAAAGCACAATCAAATAATAATATTTTAGGATTTTCTAAGGGAAGTTGCATTTTTTTAGAAGCAACATTTTTTGTTAAAACATAACCATCAATTAATCTACATTGAGATTGATCTCTACAATTTATAGTTTTAATTTTAATATAATCATTTATATCTAAAGAATCTCTTAAATCTCTGAAAGAAGGACTTAATTTACTTATTGCTTTTGTTATTAAATTAAATAATATTTCAAACCAATTTTCATAGAATTGTCTTCCTTCTCTTTTTAATATTGTTTCTAAGAAATGTTTTACTATATTTTCATAATTCATTTCTATATTTTTTTTTATTGGTTCTTCATATTTTTTCTCTGCTAATGATAAAAATTTCATACATTCTTCATTTTCTTTTTTTGCTTTTTTGCAATATTCTAATGTTGCATTTGTTTCTATTTTTGAAGATTTTTCATTTTTAAGTAACTTTAAAAGGGGCTCCATATTTTTAATAAAAAATATGATTTCCTTAAATCATAAATCTTATCTTGTGATTTTTAATAAAATTTTTCATTATTTTATTTTATTTTAATTTTTTATATTAAATGTTCTTTTTATTTATATTTCATATCCATATTTATTTATATTTTTTTACTAATGTATTTTTTACAAAGATTATTTTATTATTAATTCTTTTTTAAATTTAAAATAATTTATTAATATTTGGAGATTGAAAGTCAAAAAAACTCTTATTTCTCAATCCATTTATAATACAATATTCATGATAATATTCTGTAGAATTTAAAAAAAGAATTCAAGGATAAATCAAAGATTAAAAGTTTGCTCCTAATAAAAATCAAAATATATATATTAGTCTTCTTTCAGAAATTAAAGATTCTAAGAGGAAATAATATTTAATTTTAATTTAAATATTTAAAATATTATTATAATATTTTTAAAATTAATTTAATTGAATAATTTCTTCTTCCTCATCATCTTTATTTTCCTCTTTCAATTCAATAATATTTTCATCTTCTTTTTTCTTTTTTTCTAATTCTTTTTTTTTTAATTCAATTTCTTCATAATAAGTTTGACTAAAGTTAAAAGCATGTTCTTCTGCTTTAATTTTACTTGAATTTTTTGATTTTTTTTTCTTAAGTTCAATAACAACTTCTTCTAAATCATTCGATTTATCAATAAAATCTTGAATTAAATTATTATTATTTTTTTTCTCTATAATAAGTCTCCTAGTGTAATCATATTGTAAACATTCAGTTATTAAAAATAGAACTTGTTCAGTGACTTCAAGAATATTAGGAACAGTATAACAATCATTTTCTTTTAATTTATTTTCTTCTTTGTAATTTAAAATTGTAAAAGGTTTTTTTCCAAATAAAATTTCAAAAATCAAATAACCAAAATTCCAAATATCAGAAGATAAACATGAAATTCCTTCATATAGTGAAGATAAATCTAAAGATTTATTATCTTGAATAAACTTAATAATTTTTTTTTTGTCATAAAATATTTCATAAATTTCAGGTGCAAAATAAGAATAATACTCATTTGTATTTGAGTATATTTTTAATAAAGTAATTAAATCACTTAAAATTGGGTCTAAACATTTTATTTGTTCTGGATCATTTTTATAATAAAAATTATTTAAATCTAAAAGACCAATTGCATATAATTGTCCTTTATGAATTTCATTAATCATATTATAAATAGTGCATATATAAGGTCTAAATTCTATCTCAATTCCTTCACCAAAACTTTTTTCAGTTGTTTCAAATAAATAATCTTTAAATATATAATCTATTTTTTCTGTTATAAAAAATATATATTCTTCATTTTCTATATAATCTACTATTTCTAAAATATTTTCTCCTATAAATTCCTTTTTTTTATATTTTTCTTGTAAGGATTTATATAAGTTTTCTGGAACTTCTTCGTTTTCAAATACTATTTTTTGTATATGCTTTTTACTAAAAGAAAATGCAGAAAAACTATTTTTTGTCATTTTATACTTTTCTTTATTTTCTTTATCTTTTGATTCTTTTACTTTAACACAACTACATAAAGACATATAATCATAATTTATAATTTGATTTATTATATAATATGAATTTTCACCATTTGTAATTATTCCTCTAAGAAATATTTCATCATCATAGTTTTCAATATTATTTTCCATTTTAAATAATAAAATAATAAAATAAAAATTAAAATATATAATTATAATATACATTTAATTAATGTAATAAATGAAAAAATTATTATTTCTTCTTTAGACATTTTTATTTTGTTTTCATAATTATATTCTTGGCTTTACTCTTTTAATTTAAAAGAAATTAATTATTCTATTCTTTTCATATTTATATCTTTTAAGATTATAAATAATAAAATTTTATTGAATGGTAAAAAAAATAAGTATAATTTTGAATTATTTTTATTATTTCTTTAAGCTATTATAAAGTATATTTTTCAATAATTTAAAATAAAAAAATTTCTTTACATAAAAATAAATATTAAATTAAATTAAACATTATTTTTTGATATTTTTCTGGAAAATGTTCTAGAATATTGAAACAAAACTTAAAATCAGGAAAAAATTTATTTTCCATTATATTCTGAATGTGAATTAAATTAATGTTAACAAGCAAAATTCATTCTTTTCATTAATAATTTTCTACTTTTTGAAAAATATATATAAATTATTTTTAAAAAAATTCTTGAATAATTATTTATATTTATTTTTAACCATTATTCCTTTTTTTATTATAATCTTCGTTTATTTAATTATTATTTTATTTTTTTATTTTATTCAAATTTCTCTTTTTATTTAATATGAGTTATGATGTTTTTTATAATAAATTAAGTCTTTTAAGTTATAGAATTTTATTATTATTTATATACTTCACTGATGCTTCATAACTTTTTGATGATATTCTTAATTATTTCTTTTTCGTTTTTAACCAAAAAAATAAAATATTTTTAGTTTTTTAAAAAGTATATTTATAAATATTATTATGAATACCCTTATATCAAAACAATTAATGTATATTAGAAAAATATCTATTCCTTAAATGGGAGGATAATTAATAAAGAAATAATCACCCCTCTAATATGTTTTCTATAATCATTTATAAAAGTTTTTAATCTTCTCATTCTCTTATTCACATAAACAATTATATAATTTATTATTTTTACTATTTTCTTTATTTTGAGGATTTTTTGGTTGCTTTCTTTGAAAATTGGTAATAAAAGTATCAAGAGTTTTTTGAATATAATCTCCCTCCTTTTTTTTTAATTTTTCAACTTCTTTACTTCTTAAATATTTTATATAAAACTCAGAATAAGTCAATGAAAAATAATCTTTATTTTTATAACATTGTTCTTTCTTAATTTTATTATATAATTTTTTATTAATATAACCAAGTTTTTTATATGCTTCAACTTTAGTTAATAATACAGAAATCGGTAAATTCAAAAGTAGTTTATTTGTCTTTATAGTAACATCATTCTGAGCGTAACTTGCAAACCTGTAAAACTTTTTTTTCTTCTTTTTACCTTTTATATATTCACGATTTAAAACTTCTATTATAAATTTATGAAAATCAACTTTAATTTTCCTTAGTATATTATCTCTTTCACGTTTCGAATGATAATTTGAATTGCGTAATCTTTTTCTACCTATTTTCTTTTTATTAGATTCCTCTTCAAAAATTTTTGGATTTATTTCAATTATATTCGATTCCTCTTCATAAATAATTCGGTCTTCTGAATAACTATTATTTTCAGAATCATAATTTAATTTTATAACAGAGATATTATCTTCCATAGATAGATATTATAAAGATTGAATTTTTAGGATTTATATTGTTTTTTCTAAAAAAAAATATTTTAATGTTTAAGTGAAAACTTTTTGAACTATTTTGTGAGTAAATGTTCTTATTCGTTGTTGATTAACTATCATAATTTTAAAATCTTTATTGCTTTTGTAAGGTATTATTTATTAATTTAATAAAATCTTCAATTTAAAATTTAAATGTTATTATAAAGCTTTTTAAAAGGGTTTTTATTCATTAATCAACAAATAAAAGAGTATAAACTTAAAGAGAAATTTAAATTTTTTTTGATATGATGATTTGTAGTATAAGTGATTTAAATTATTTGTTAAAATAATCTTTGAATATATTTTTTTCAATATTAATCTGTTAATTTATTGAATGAACAATTTGATGAATTAAGTATATAATTATTTAGTTGATTAATTGGTTTAGATAAAGAAAAAACCCAATTCAAGTTATTCAAAATAGAAAAAAAATTCAAATTAGAATTATAAAAAATCAAGTTTTTAAATTAATCATCCTTCAAACATTCAATCAAATTTTATCTTTAGGTTAAGTTAGAATACAATAGTAAATAAAAAGTAAGAAATTATTAAAGTCTTTATTTTAAAGTTAGAATTGATATTTTTAGATTTAATAATATTATATCAATGATTGAAAGATTATTAAGATTAATTAATTTGAATGTTTTTATTAAATCCTTTCAAGAATTTTTATAGTATTATTAAATAAATGATTATTTGATTAGTTTTATTAATCTCTATTTTTAAGTTTTACAATGTATATTTTTTGAATACTGTTATGTTTATGGAAGGATCGTTCAATTCAAGAATGACTTTTTCTAATGAAAAAAATCTTTAAATGAAGTATTTATAAATTGGAATAAGAATTAAAAAAGAAATAAATGAATTATTAATGATTCAGTATATTTTTCTTATTAATTGGAAGAAATTTATTTAGTGATTACAAAAGATAATGAATAGGATTACTTTTTTAATAATTTTATCAAAAAATAATGATATAAAACTAAAATTTTATTAAGAATAAATTAATATTTAATCAAATAAAAGAAAAGTTATCAATCTGAAAGAATAAGATTAATTGGAAAAAAATTTTCACAGATTTTTATATTTACCAAAATTAGGGATTATTATAGAATATTCATTAGAAGAAACAAATATAATTATTTTGCCAATTTTAAAATATATAATATATATTTTTATTAATTAACTTATTATATTTATCTTTATAAAAATTTTTAAATTTAAAACTTATAAAATAATAGATCACTCCAATCTTTATACTTAATTAATAAACATTGAGCAAAATATTTTCACAATAAATTTTTTATTTTTATAAATAAATAATATTATAACTTGAATTTTCATAATTATTTTTCTTTTTCTTATATTTTTCGATATTAAAATATCAATTCTATTGCTTTTTACTATAATTAATTCAATATTATTAATTTCAAAATTATATAATCAATTTTATTATAATTTTATTTTGCTTGATTAAAAAAGGTAAAATAAAATTTAAGATTTGAATATAATAATGTGATTTTATTTAAACATAATATAATATTTTCATTGTTATTTAACTTCATTTAATAATATTTTCTTAATTGGATATTGAATAGATAATCAAACATTTAAATTATTTGATTAAGTTATTTAATTATATTTTAATAAAAATAAAATGTTTAATTAGTTTTTAACTCAATTGATTATATCAAAAAGTACTAAAGCAATATCATTTGAAAATAAGATTGATTCAAGAATTATACATAAATTGAATTTGGAAAGATTTTAAATCAAATTTTTTAAAAATGGAAATTGAAAATGTTTTATGTTGTTTTATAAAAAAGAAAATTAAAATCAATATATTTTTTCTTTTTTAAAACTATTTATAATATATAATGGTAAAAAAATTATTAAAAATATTATGAATTTTTTTTAGAATTAATATCCCTTGTAATAAAATCATAAATAATAAATTAATTTATTCTTTTGAACATTATTTTCTTTCCTATTTATATAAGGTCACATACCTTTAGAATAATTAACATTATGCTTTTTTCAATAAAACATTTGAACATTATTTTTTTTTTCAAATTTTGTTTGGTTTCTTAATATAAATGAAAAATTATTTAAAAAAAAATTTGATAATACTATTTAATTAATTTAAAGAGAAATATATTTATTATCAAAGTTATATTGTAGAAAAAAAAAGATAAATCAATTTGAAGCCATTCAAGAAAGACTGGAAATTATAATAAAGAAAGATTTAGGCGAGTAATCATTTAATAAAAAAAAATATGTTATTTATATATTTCTTAATAAAGAAAAA
>JAEEGK010025377.1_pt1 | contig 12178 bp, 10 predicted proteins | sample 8958771 | NCBI WGS metagenome assembly JAEEGK01 (sample SAMN16246547, study PRJNA631951) | gut metagenome | biome: gut microbiome; feature: rumen; material: SC-attached | host: Bos | place: Iran: Karaj | collected 2018-10 | reverse complement strand
TATAAAAGTCACCGTTAGTACCTGTCCCGTCAGCAAGATGTGGAGTGTTAGTTGAAGCATCCCACTGTCCCAAAAACTCCATAGCACTTTCAGGTAACTGTGAATAAGGTACACGACCATTCTCGTCAAGAGTCGCAACACCGTTTGCACTTCCCTTTTCACTTGCCTTGATATAAGGGAGCGTTATCTCTTGGGTTTGATTTCCTGTAGTCAATGTGAGTTTATTCGTTGCATTGTCATAAGAAAGATAGCCAATATCCTGCTCAATGACAGTCTGATATGTGTCTCCGTCATTTGTTGTTATAGTGAGTTGCTTTGTCAAAGGGTCAAAACTTAAATCAGAAATACCATTGTCAACAAGTCCCTCTAACGTATCTTCTACAGACTTTTCAATGTTACCAAAATCACTTTTTAATTTTGCTATATCACTGGCGTTCTTCTCTATCGAAGTTTTATTTTTCTCAATGTTTGTTGCAAGGTTTTTAATTGCTCCTGAATAATCAACGTTGTTTCCACCGCCACCACTATTGCTTATAGTTATATTCTGTATAGTAGTTCCTTTGTTTCCACCTACAACTTCGTCTTTAGACCTTTGCAGATGTAATAAAGCGGCGTTAATCTGTTCAACGGTTAATTCATTTATAAGTACCATATCCACCCCTAAATATTGATATGAGCAATCTGACTTTCGATACTTCCATTTTCAACGTAATCAAACTTAATGTCAATGATAGGGAATGTTGTCTTTATCTCTAACGCAAATCCAAGTCCCCTATTAAACTGTGGAGTATACTTTATAAGCATTGTATCCGTTGGAGTATCCCATGCTTCTCCTGCAACTGTCGGTGGGTTTGCAGTCGGGTCGTCTTCACCACCGATAGCAATAATCTTCTCGTCTGTCTGTGTTCCAATATCTGTTATTGTGTGTCCCTTAAAAGAAATAGTCCCTTCTGCATTTGCTACACTCTGATTGTACAGCCTTACATAGACATTGTTTACAGTAATAGGCACAAGTCCGTTTCCGTAATACTTTGTAAAGATATATATTTCGTTGGAAGTGTATCCTTCCAAGTTGTTGTATGAGTAATAATATGAGTATTCAGTGTCGTCAATCAGGTTTACAATGAAGTGGTCTTTGAAGAAGAAAATGTCTTTTACACTTGCTTCTTCTGTCTCTTCTTCCCACTCTAAACAGTATGTTCCCAAATCACTGAATACAAGAATACCGATATTTGTATCCAAGAAGAGTTCCTGTGTAGCAGGGTTATACCACTTGCCATATATTCCTGTCAGTTCATTTGCATACTGCATAAGTGTCATAATACAGTTGCCCCTGAATGAGTATATTGCTCTGTTTTGAGCAGACCAAAATAAAGCCTGACTTGGTAACGCACCTAAATATTCCATGTTGGTAATATCTGCGACAACTTCTACTCCAACTCCGTTGCTATAATTCATTTGATATAGTCTACTTTCTGATACACCATAATAACTTGTCTGCAATACAAAAGCACCTAGCAATTCTTCAACACCGTCAAGCATATAATAAGCCATGACAGGCACAACGTTATTGAAGTATACAAGACGATAGGCTATTCCGTCTGAAATAACCATATCCTTGTTGTTGTAACTCTTTATGAACATAGTGAATAAATTAGGGTTGAACTGTATGTCTCCGTTCTCTGAAATAGGATAAACTGCGTAAGGGTTTACTAAATCATTGTTTACAAACTTAATCTTGTTTGAGTAAGAACATACATACAATGCAGACGTACTTCCTTCGTCTCCACGATATAGGTCAATGCTCTCTATTGCCCCGTAAGGCATTTCACATGAAAGGAATGATACAGTATCTTTCAAGCACCCTGCATAATTTATAGCACCTAACAGAAGTCCCGTAATCATGTCCTTTGTCATTTCATAGTTGGCGTTCTGTGCAGTAATTATAAAGCCATTATAACGTTCCTGTTCCAGAATAGCCTTGAATTGAGCATTGTTGGTGTAAGTCTCAAAGCCTTCACCATATAACATTCTGTTATTATAATCACTTGCCCAATGTCGCTGTACTCCTGCTTTTGTGTCGTAACAGTTGAAGTAGTTGGTAGTATTAAAGACAATATATCTGTCTTCTACAAGGCGATAGTCCCATTCTGCGTCTTGGGTAATCATTTCGAGTTTCCATATATCGCCTACGTTATCCTTGTAATACAACTGTGTCTTGTTGAAGGCTACACAGAAGTCTCCGTCAACGTTAAACCAGTCTGCAAGAATAGTACCGATATAACTTCCCTTTTCGTAGCAACCTACGTTAGACAGAATGTTGTTGTTGAATAAAAGTCGCCATCCGTCTCCGCTTGTCGTAGCAGGACAGTTGTATACGCCGCCCTGTAGGTTTGTATTTGTGCCTACCTGAACACCACCAAGAAGGTGAGCAGGTGTTTCTCCAAACGCTACTGCAAGGTTATCAACTACAATGTTGATATTTGTTTCATCGTCTTTCTTTGCCTTGAACAGATATACAATGCGTAAATAGTAGTTCTGAATACTTACTGTCTGTCCAACGTAATATTTAGGAAATACGTTCTCTTCTTCGTCAAGGTCATACGCAATAGATAAAGAAGAGTCTGACGTATAACTGACAGTATTTGACACAGTATCAAAACTTACAAAACTTCCTGACAAAGCCAACATCTTTTTTGGCAACGGATTTTCTGTATCAGAAGACAATGCTCCTACACAGTAAAGATGTCCGTCATCCATACAACAGTCAACTTCCTTGAGAGCCTGTTCGTTATACAGGCGTTTAATAGGGTTATAGAATGAGAACATTCTGTTTGTTGGTATGATGTTGTAATACTGTTTACCGTTGTCAGAAGCAGTTGGGTCTCCATTTGCGTAATATGGAGCAACTGCAAAACTGATAGTAACAGGTTCTACAGACGAACCGCCACTTCCGTAATACTTCCACTTAAACTTAAAACTTGAGCAGTAATAAGGGTTAAATGCAGAAGGTGTAATATAGTCCTGCGTATTGCTATACTGAACAAGGCTACGGTTCATCATTCCCCATAATGCAAACTCATTGTAATTTGACCATGCAGTGTTACCGCTTGTACTTCTTGTCATGGCAGAGTAGTTGCTCAATGTCAGCCCGTCTTCGTACATTCTTACTGATTTTAGAGTATTGTATATAGGAGCAGAAGTATCATTTGCGTTGGTAAGTTCCTTGTAAGAAATATCTACAAAGAACTGGTCTACTTCCCTTTGCTGATATGCAGGAAGTATAAGGAGATTTGTAGCAGTCGATAAGTCCTTTACGTCAGGAGTTATCAATCCTGTTCCACTTCTTGTTATGCTTACAGGGTCTCCAGCACCCGTAATATTCAAAGAATAATAACTGCTGTAACTTGAAAAGTCAGGTGTGTCAGATGTCTGTACGCCTGTCCAATATGCTACAGTTCTTATGTATTTCTGATTGCTTTCACTTGCAGGGAATACAAGGCTTTCTATTCCTACTCCACCCTGAAAGTTGTAGTGCATGAATGTTACTGTCACAGGCTGTGGATGTGCCTTCATTGTAATTTCTATCTGCTGGTTAATACCTGTCTTGTATCTCTGCCCTGTAAGTCCACTGTCTGCCTGTGTAACTGTCGTAAAGTTTGTAATGCTTGTAGTTTCAATTTTCACAGATACATCTGTGTTAGCGTCAAAAGTTCCGTATATGTCAGGGTAAGTAGTTGTGTCAGAGAACAGCGGATTGTCATAAGCATTTGCTCCGTCTACATAAACGTTCTTTACTTCGGTTGCTCCAAGATTAGCACCACTTGAGCCGAAGAAGGAAACAATAAACTTTGTTGCTCCCACAACGCCCACCTGAATTAAAGGACTGACAACGTTGAAGTTGTCCCATGTAGTAACTCCACTTGCTCCGTATTTTGTGTATGTCGTTCCACCAACATTGTACATAATCATGTAGCCATATTTACCGTTTGTATGAAGATACATACAGGCAATTCCATAAATACTGTTTGCTGTATTTTCAAATGCTTTTGTTGCTACAATCTGCGTACAGTTAGATATTGTCAGAGAACTTGCATTAGCACCATGAAGGGAATACTGAATTGTGTCCCCTGACTGTATCTTTACCCATGTCTGAACACTGTCTGTTACTGCGAGAGCGTCATACCTTTGTGTGAGTTTTGTTTTCTTGAGTTTGTGTCCGTTGCCACCACTCCATACTGTGTTACCGTTTTTCTTGAGAGCGCCACTCTCCCAATCGTATGTGTCATTCCCGATATAAATATCATGGTGGTCGTCTTCTTTTTTATATAAAGGACTTAAACAGTCCCCGTAAACGGGAGCATTACATTTCTGCCACCCCTTAAAATCTTCAATGTCAACTTTCTGTTTATTTAAGCATAAATCTGCCTGTAAAGGTATAAATCTTAAAACACCGTTTTTCATTCTTCTACCTCTTTTCTCGTTGCCTTCTGCGCAACGTTGCCTGTTATATATAAACCTATCAAGGTAACTATTTCTTTAGTAACGTCATAATCATTGATAACTGATAAAGCAAAGAGAAGTCCAAGACCAATTAAAACAATCGCACTTTTGCGTGATTTGAATAATGCTATCATTTATTCTTTTCCCTTAAATACTGAATGTCCTTTGTTATCCCTTCTATCTTCAAGTTTGTTTCATAAACACTTGCAGTCAATACGTCTAGTTTTTCTTCAATACGATTTTCCAGTTTTGTCTGTTTCTTTTCAACTTCGGATATTCTCTGTGAGATTTTTCCTACCCAAACCCCGTATCCAATGAGAGTTCCTACAAGTCCTAATGCAGTTGCAATTACACCTATTTCCATACCTTACCACCCTTTTTATATAATAGCACTTTTATAAAAAAAAGCCACCCTTTTTTTGTGAAAGAGTGGCTCTTTGCGTCATGCTAACGCAATTTAATCCTTACCAACTACGCACCGAGAGGTGTCTGATTGTAGAAGATACCTACACCGTTTACAGATGGGTTGAGACATACGAATGAACCGTAAACTGAAAGGCTTACGAGAACATCTGGTCCGTTGTCTGAACCTGAACCCGGCTGCACGTTGAGAATATCGTCAAAGATAAGTCCCATTTCGTGTTTTTCGTCACCGTCAACATCAGGGATTTCTGGTTTGCCCGGTTCGTTTCCTGCAACACCGTCATTGTCAAACTTCTCAACATTTGTGTATGTCCAAAGTTCGATTGTGTCAAGGTCAAGAACATAGAACAAGCCTTCTGGACAATATGGGTCGTCATAAACGTTTTCAATCCAAGAAGTAGAGAAACCGAAGTTAAGGGCAGATGTACCCTTTGTCTGCTTAACTTTCTTGTCAAGACCGTTTGTAACATAAGCATTTGTCAATGCAGTTGAGTCTGCTACAGTCTTCCAGTCTCCATCGTTCATAACAATCATATTTGCCTGTGAGCCATATCTACGACATCTGCGGATAAGTTCCTCTACAGTCTTATAAGGTGTTGAACTTTCACCTGACTGACCGAGATAGAAGTTTCCAGCAAGTGCTTCTACGTTTACGTTGCGTGTTACACCGAAGAATGAACTTCCGATATATGCTGTCCATGCGTCACCTGTACGTTTGCCTACATAAGGAAGCCATCCTGCAAGTCCCATTGGAAGTAATGGGTTATCGCTTGAGTCTGTAGAACCTTCGTAACAGATATAGTATGTTGTTGAAGCAGAGAGCGAAATAGAGCCGGAAGTTGTGTTCTTGAATGTAACACTGTTACCGTTGATAGCAGTAACTTCTACTGGTCCCAAACTATCACTTTCATCACCTACTTCTACAGTAAATACAACACCCATACCAACTGCAAGTTTAATTGCACAAGAACCCTGAACAGTAAATGTCTGTGTACTGTTAGCAGTCCATGTAACTGCGTCAGTTATTGCAACCGAACCGATAAGACCATGACCGTTACCATAGAAAGCACCTGCCAACATCTTGCGTAAACTTTCATTGGCGGCAAACATCTTGTTGCCGGCAACTTTCATGTAAGCACCCTTTTTTGAGAGTGAAGCCTGAACTTCCTGCTGGTTCATAGAATAACAAGAGAACAACTGTCCCGGTGTTACCTTAAACTCAACGTTACGAGAAGTAACTGCGGCTCTTGCCTTTGCTTTGGTGTAGTTAGCACCAACAGCACCACCACTTGAATAAAGAGCAGAGAAAGCCTGTTCTTTACCTTCAACACGAGTTTTCTTGATTTTCTTTACAACAGGAGAGTTGCGGAAAAGCAAGTTCTCGACACCGTCTTTGTACCAAGTCTTCAAAATAGCCTTGATAGCGTCATTGACATTAAGTGCCACTGTAGTATCCTTCCTTGTGATTTTCGCCACAAGGAGCGTAAGCCAACCTTTCGGGTCGACAAATAGTTTGATATAAAACTACCATACGGTAGTCTGTAAACATAATAAAACACCCTTTACAGAGTGTCAAGTTTTTAATCGCCGCCTGCCTGTGGGATATTAGACAGAGTGATAGTAACCTTTTTCATTCCGTCTTTACCACTTGCAGGCTCTATAACAATAGGCTCTGTGTAAGCAGAAACGTCAATAGTTTCTGTGTGGTTATTTTCAAGTTTTACACTTGACTGACCTGCGGCTTTACCATTGTCGTAAATCTGCTTGTAAGCGTCTTCCTGTTTCTGACCGAGTTTAAGTTCAGTGATTGTACCGTCTACTCCTTGAGCAAACTTTGTAATTGTTGGATTTACTATTATATCCATAAGTTATCTCCTTGTCGTAACAGGAATGTCGTCACGACCTTTTTTGTTTTTGGCGGCATAATCGTCAAGTGACTTCTGGAAGTCTGCCATTTCGTCTTTGTCTTTGCCTTTGTCTTTTTGGCTTTTTGCACCCGGTGGGGTAAAATTGTCTTTTATTGCGTCAATGGAAAAATCGTTGACTACTTCGTGGTCGAGTTTATCATCACCGTCTTTGAGATACCCAACATCATACAAGTCTTGTATTTCTTCAGGGTCATTTTCCGTATAAACACTTCCGGGTTTTAACCCGTCAGCAGATAATTTCTTTGCCATTTCTTCTGCGTCTTCTTTGTTTTTGAAATATTGTTTTGCCCCATTCAATACAAGATAATAAACTTCTGTAGGGAGTGATTTTTTCATATCCATAAGCCTAGTACCTCTTCTCTTTCATTTTGTTATATGCTTCATCCAAATCTCTTTGGAAAGCCTCTTCTTCAGAGAGTTCTTCTTCACCTTCGGGAGCAGGTTCTTCTTCGGTAGCAGTCTCTTCTTCTGTTACTTCTTCACCACCTTCCTCTGGCTCTGTATCTGCCTGTACGTCTGTAACTTCTCCGTTTTCGATTTCTACAGTCGCATTGAGGTTTTCAGTAGGAACACCAAATGCTTTTGCAAGTGGCTCAAGGCTTTCTTCAATGCTCTTAATGAGAGCGTCTACCCATTCGTCACTGTCTGCGTCTGTTTCGTTCCATGCGTCATAACTTGCTTTCATCAAGTCAAAGTCGTCTCCTTCTGTAGCCTTGAGTTTATCTACATAAGGAGCAAGTTTGTCTTTGTAGCGTTCTGTCCAAATGTCAGTCGCTTCCTTGTACTTGCGGTCATTGTAGTCCTTTTCGATAGGCTCAATAATTCCCTTGTGAACAAGGTCTTTGAGTTCGTCAAGTTCTGCCCGCAGACTTTTGATTTCATTCAACAATTCTTCATCCATAGTTTCCTATTCTCCTTCTGGTGTTGTTATCTGCGGAGTTGCAAGTTCTACCTGCTCCTGACCGCCCTGTTGTGCTAATGCTTCGGGATTTACTGGTGGCGTTTGAGTCATGTTCTGTTCTGCCTGAATGTCAGCCATAGTCTCCTGTGCATTATTCATTTTGTCCATTATATTTTGATACAACTGTATCAATTTTGCAATATCTTCTGCGTTCTTTTCATAATCACTAGCACGCAGGCTCATACAAGTATTGAGCGTTTCTCTCTGTAAAAGTGGTAATGGAACATAGTCAGGAATGTCATACTTGTCTTTCATAATACAATCGTCAATGACACTCATAACTGCGTTCATACTGTTGTTAGCCATAGAGTACCCACTTTCCAAATCAGGTATTTCCATAAGTTGTGCAATCTTTTCTGTAGGAATAACACCACTTTGAGCAAGAACCTGTAACTGTTGAAGTTTTGTCGCAGGGTCTTTACTCAATGCGTCTGCACCACTGTACTGAATACTCATATTCTCGTACTCACCTACAATGTCTTTCCACTTCAAGTTTACACGCTTCTGATTTTCAGGAAGTATGTCGTCATTAGGGTCAAATACTTCAATACAGCACCTAGCAATATCAACATACATTCTGATAACCTGATTAAACTGTGTCTGGAAACGCTCACTCTCTATATTTGTTATTGTACGCAATCCAAGTCCACTGTCAATTCCTACAGGCTTTGCACTTTGAGCAGACAGTTTAGAAATACCTGTCAACTCATAAGCAGTTGTCTTCAAGTGATCCAACAACTGTAAATACTGGTCGTCAATGAAAGCAGGAGTAGCACTTGTTACAGGGCTACCCGTCATATTCGGAGTTGGTCTGTATGTTACAACATTTCCTACTCTGTTATTCAACTGACTTACCTTTACCTGACTTCCTTCTGGTACAAAGAATGTCAATGCAGGATTTAATCTTGAAGCCTCTGTAATCTTCTGCAAGATTGTATCAATTTCAATCTGAATACCATAAAGCAAATCAACAATGCTTGTAGCGTCTGAACCCAAAACAGGACAACTGTAATGGATAAAGACAAATGGTAATTCAGGTCTGTCATAAGGCTCAATGAATAACTGATTATTCTGCTGGATATAAACAGCCTTGATGTGATTTACAATGTCGTAATACCATCCTACGTCAACGTATTCAACATTGATACCTTTAAGTTTTGATAAATATTTTTCATTGAGAAGTGTAAGCGGTAACTGTTTCTGTTTGTAATAAACTCTTGTCAGTTTACCATAACTTTCTTCGCTTGGTCTTGTGTACACATTAAAAGGCAACGCACGTTTGATTTTCTTTTCAAGTTCGTCACACCATATAACACCTTTAGAGAAGATACAGCAATCTCTGAAAGTCATGTCTACAGTCTGTCCAACATTCTGCATATCATAGAGCAGGTCAAAATATTGCTGTGCCTGTTTACAGATTTGAAAGTCTCTGAAACTGCCATGAACAGAGTTGAAGAATGGTCTTACCTTTTGTGCGGCTATCTTTGAAACAAGAGTATCAATACAACTCTTGATAATGTTCTGTTGAACATCACTACTTGTTTCTTCATAACCACGATAATAATAGCCGATAGTTGAACCGTCTTTAATATCGTCTATGTTACAGTTTCTTGTGTATTCATAAAGACGCAAGTTTCTGTTGAACTTTCCACGATATTTTTCACCAAGAGAGACAAGTTCATTTATCGCTTTCTTTACATCTTCTTCTTTCATCATTTATTGCACCTGCCCGTTTGCTCCGCCATCCGGGTTTGTTGTCCAAGTTGACGGATAATTTTCTGCATTATTTACTGCCTGTTGTGGACCAGCAAGACTACCTGCAAGAACATTCTGCATATCAAGGAAACGCATAGCCATATTCTGCTTTGTTTTAAGCAATTCTTTGTCTGCAAGTTTTCTTTTAATATCAAGAATGTCGTTGGTCTGTTCTGTATCTGTATCAAACATCTTGCCTCCCCCTATCGTATATTTGTCCATCTGCTATATGATTTCATTATGCTATCATACTTATCTTTAAGAGCCGGGCTTTTTTCTGCCTTCCCTTTTAATGTTTTATTGTTTGCTAATTTTTCTACAAACCTATACATAGGAGTACCTTTATACCATACTGCTATATCTTTATCTGACATATCAGGAGAATATTGTCTAACCTTATCAATATTACTATTTTCATCAATGAAACTAAGTAATTCTGCATAAGCGTTGTCGTTATGAAGATTAAATCCAAAATCATTTGTTTTATAAGTTTTATTTTGTCCGTTAAACAAAACATTTAAGTCTCCATCTTCTGTGATACTATACTTTGTTGGTGATTTTGTACCTTCGGTTTTGGAATAAGCAACATTTCCTACGCCTGCATTATAAGGCTCTCTATAGTCTCTATCAAACTCCAAGTTTGTTTTCTGTGCAGATATTTCACGTTTCAAGTCTTTATCGTTTGCGAGAATGTCTCCGTTATCTGTTACAAGTCCTTCGAGCCTTTCTAATTTTTCTTTTGCTCCCAAACTCTTATTTTTTGTTATTGAAGACATATCTTCCCTTATAGCCCCTTTTCTATACTCATTGATTGCGTCTTCATATTTCTTTGCGATAACGCCGGAGTCTTCCATGTTCAACGCTTTTTCATTAAGATTACGCAACTCTTCTAACGCCTGCTTATTGTTCTTTGTTTTTCCAACTTCTCGTTTTAATCTGTCAACTGCACCGTTTACTTCCGTTGCATTATCTTTTCTTGTCTGTAAGGCTTTAGCGTCTTGAGAAGCCTTCATTTCATTTACAGGTACTTCTATTCCTTGAAGTGAAGGATTTTTTTCTCCTGATTTTTCCATATCCAACTTAACTTGTTGCTCAAGGAACCTAAATGCAGGTGGCATAGAGGCTTCGTACTCTTGAGCATACGCAATTTTTTCTTCTGGGGTTAAACTTGGATTGTTTGCTAAATACTGACGTACCCATTCTCTATCTGCCTTTGCCCCCGCATTATCGACAGCAAAGCGCACCCTTGTCAACTTTTTAAGAACTACAGGGGAGTTTCCCCCATACGAAGGGAATACCATATAATTATCAGGGTTTTCATTATAATCATTCTGGTCTATTTTTGCTCCCGGTCTTGTATTTACCTGTACCCCGTCTATAGTAATTGACTCTGTACTTGCGTTTGAAGTTTCTGTATTTTCTCCGTTTCCTTTTGTCACAGACTTGAGCCAATCCAAAACATCTGGCCCAAACTCTTGTAAAGCCATTCCAAGAAGGCTTCCGTTCCCGTCAAGAGCCTGAATGTAAGAGAGAGTATCCATCTTTCCTTGATTATCAAGTGTTGCCCATGTTCCCTTATCTTTAATAAGAGCCTCAAGGACTTGCTTCTTGGTTTCTGCACTTTGAGCCGCATTGTATCTGTCAATGTATGCACTAACAGGTGTATCTCTTAATCGGAGTTCTACGTCTGTCTGTTGCTTGTTCAATGCTTCAAGAGGTTCAATCTGTGCGTTCATAGCACGCTTATCTCTGTCTGCAAGATTTTCTGCATACTGTTGAGTAATAGCGTCATTTATTGCTCGCTTGTCTGTCTGTTGAACTTGTCCTGTATCTCCTGCACTTAAAGCGCCACCTAACGAGTTCAATACAAGTTCTGCCTTCTGGTCCCAACTTAAATTAGGGTCTGTCATAAGGCTTTTCCATGTTTTCTTGTCATATCTTGGGACAACACTTTCGATTGCTTCTTTCTTGCCCTGTCCCTGTTCCTGTAACTTCGTATCACTGTCTACGTCATTACCTTCAACATTTTGATACAGGGATTTTTCTTTGTCTCCCATTGTTTCTGGCAAATAACTCTCTGCCTGTTCTTTTGTTTCTACAGGAGTAAACATTGGGTTTGTCTGTCCAAACTGTATCCCTTGTGCTATATTGCCTAAATTGTTTTTATTGTCTTGTGCAATTTGTTTTCTTTGCTCTTGTAATTCGTCAAACTTTGGAGTCGCTACCTGTGGGTTTACTTCTAACCCATTAGAAGATAAAGACTTCCAGTTGTCTGTGAAATAGTTTTTTCTGTCTTGGTTCACTTTTTTTGAAAAGTCGGGAGTTTGTGAGGCATTTGCATTTTCGTCTCCATTCATATATTGTGACTGTTCGTATGTCATAGTCTTTTACTCCTTTTACAATGCAGTTTGAATAATAGAGCCAATTTTATTAAGAGGACTATTCTGTGTTGCTCTGTTGTAAACATTCTGCTTTTCGCCCTGTGCCTGACTAGCCTGACCTTGTTGTGCAGATGTGATACCCTGTTGAGCAGAAATAGCGTTTTGTCCCATTCCCATAGCGTTCTGTTGCTGGTTTTGGAAAGCGTTTGCGTAAACATTGTTTGCAG
>JAEEGK010025376.1_pt1 | contig 12178 bp, 7 predicted proteins | sample 8958771 | NCBI WGS metagenome assembly JAEEGK01 (sample SAMN16246547, study PRJNA631951) | gut metagenome | biome: gut microbiome; feature: rumen; material: SC-attached | host: Bos | place: Iran: Karaj | collected 2018-10 | reverse complement strand
ATATTTTCAAATTAATTATCTTTAAAATTGATATTTATATATTAAATAATATAATATTTCACAACTCATTTCTTTTTTCTTTTTTAAATTATTTTATAATATTTTTATTTTCATCTATTATTTTTATATTAGACATAATACTATATTTTAATATTAATTTTATTATTATATTCTTTCTTATTATTTTAATAATTTTTAATTTCTTTTAATAATCTTTGATTTTGTGTTATAACTATACATTTTTTATTTAATCCTAAAAATACCCATTGCATTTCACTAACATTATTATTATCAAAATTATTCAAATTCAAATTCTTTAAAGATTCACATTGATTAAACATAAAACTAATATCATTAACCTTTTCAAAATTAAAATTTTTCAAATCTAATGTTTTTAATTTTATACAGTCCGAAAACATTGAATTCATATTCATAACATTCATTGTGTTAAAATTTGATAAATCTAATTTTTCTAAATTTTTACATCCTGCAAACATATTAAACATATTTGTTGCATTTGTAGTATCAAAATTCTTTAAATTTAAATTAGATAAACTTTCACAATTCCAAAACATTCCACTATAATTTGTAACTTTTATAGTATTAAAATTGTCCAAATTTAAATTTTTTAATGATAAACAACCTGATAAAAGACAACTCATATTAGTTACTTTTTCATTTGTTAAATTTGATAAATTTAAAGTTTCTAATGAAAGACATTTATAAAATAAATAACTCATATCTATTACATTACTTGTATTTAAATTAGATAAATCTAAAGTTTTTAATGATGTACATAATGAAAACATATTATACATAGTAATTACATTTGATGTATCAATATTTCCAAAATTTAATTTATTTAATGATTTACATTTTGAAAACATATTACTAATATTTTTTACGTTTGAAAAATTTAAATATTTTAAATCTATTGATGTTAAAGTATTGCAATTTGAAAATAATTGTTTTAAATTAATTAAAGGAGTCTTAATATCGAATTTTATTTCATTAATTCCTTTTTTAGAAAATTTAATTTGAACATTAAAATTTATTTGTTCTTTTTTATTTAAAGTAATTTTTGGGCAATTATTTTCAATTTCATTTTTATTTTCTTTAGAATAATTAATTATCTGTGTTTCTTTATTTATATTTTCAATATTGTAATATCCTTTAATATAATTATGATTTAAATTATTTTCAATATCTTCAATAATTTTTTTCATTAGAAAAGCATTTTTTCCTGTTTGGATTCCAATAATTTTATAATTTTTCTCTTTACTTTATATCAATGGAGAGCCAAAAGTATTTATATTATAAGAAATAGAATGATTTATTTTATCTTCATTATCAATTTGTAAAACTTTTCCTTCACCAAAAGTAAAATTATTATTCATATTATGAATTAAATATATATTTTCTTCTTTATATCCTTCAAAACTATTATTAGAAAACATTTTTTCATCTATTTCAAAAAAGTTTTCTACAACATTATCTTCAATTTGAATACAATAATAATCTAAATTTTCATTAAAGCATCTAAGTTTTTTATTTTTAATTAAATCAATTTGTACTTGTTTATCATTTACATAATATTCTAAAATATTATTTTCAATTTCCTTATTCATAATTTGATAACTTGTGATTAAAAATTTCATTTCTTTTTTATTAATTATTGTTTTAAAAAAAAATCCAACTCCCTCATTTTTAAATTTACAAATACAATTAAGTTTATTTAATGGGAGATCTTTATTAATTATAACTTTTTCACTTGTTTTTAAAAATTCAGTTTTTGGTAAATTTTTCTTTAAAAGATTAAGTGGATTTTCATTTTTAAATAAATCTCTATATTTTCCTAAATAATTTAAATTAATTTCATAATAATTATCTTTCTCAATAATGCTAGAAACTTCAAAAACAGAAAATGGGAAAAATAAAATTTCACTTTCATGTTTAAAATAAGAAATTTTTTGTAAATCTACATTTGAAACATTTATTTCATCAATTTCTTTTTGAATTTTAATAACAAAAATTACATTTTTCATAAAATTATGAGCAACCTCTTCTTTTAAAGAAAAAGATAAAAAACTTTTTGAAAATCCAATACAAGAAGGAAGATTTTCTTTTTTATTTTTAATATAATTTTTAATATTTTCAATTTCTGATTCATCAATATATGAACCTCTATAAAAGTTACCAGATCTATAATATTTTAATGAATTATCTTTTAAAGAATTATAAAGTAATTGAATATAAGGTTGATAATTAGAAAAATTACCTTTTCTTAATTCTGAATTCATTTCTGAATAAAAGTTTGTTTCTAAAGTATATGCTCTTAACCAATATTTAGATAAAATTGGTGTTGGCCAATTTGGATTTTCTTCTTTAGAAACAATTTGATTTATTAATTTTAATAAAGTAGAAGATGATTTATATTTTTCTATTAAATTATTAGAAAAAGAATTAATATCTTCATTTGATGGAATTGTAATTAAATATTTATAAAATAAAGGAGCTATTAATTCTTCTTTTGTTGAAATATATTCAAATGTAAATTTATCATTTGTAATTTTTTCAGTTTGAGTAAAAGTTTTTTTTAAAGTTTGAGTTTTATTAAAATTTGAATTTTGTGATGATAAGTATTCATAAAGTTCATCAAAATTATCAAAAATTCCACCACTATTAAAAATAGGATCATTAATTGGTAATTTTTGTTTATTTTCTTCAATAAAATTAAATTTGGATTGTGTAAATATAATAATTTTAGGAATAACATATAAATTTTTAAATTCTTTTTTATATTCTTCTATGAAAATTGGGAAAAATGTTTTAGATGTAATAATAAAAGTATATTCAAATTCAATTTGTTTTAATTTTTCTATTACATCTTGAATATTAGTAAATACAAAAGTTAAATATTCTTTTTTTAATGATTCTTGATAATATTTATTTTCAAAATTATTTACATTTATATCAAGCCAAATAATATTTTTATCTCCATCAAATTTTTTTTCCTCATTTTCATTTTCACTTTCATCTTTTTTTTCGTTTTCAATGAAAGATTCTATTTTTTCTTTTAAATTTTTACAAGATTCAATTAAATTAGTATTATCTGCTTTTTCAGCATGGTTTAATGCTATTTGTATTTCTGTTAAAGCAGCTCTATAATTTTTTTCTTCTAAATTTTTAATAGAATTATTATAATAAATATTTGCATCAGCTGAATTTAATGCATATGTAATTTTTTGAGTTAATTCAACATCTTCTTCAATAACTTTTGTTTCTATTGATTCTTGTAAATATTTTTTTGCTATTTCATAATTATTCTCATTATAATTTTGAATTCCTAAAATATATAATAAAATACGTTTAGATTTTACAAAAATATTATTTATACCACTTTCTTTTTCTGGCCATTTTTCAATTGCTTTATTTATTTTTGAAAGTTTATCAATAGGATTTTCTAAAGTATTAGATTCATAATAATCAATACATGAATAACATTCTTTTATTCTAATTTCACAATTATTAATATATTCAATCCCTTGAATTTCTTTTTCATTTTCTATTGATTTTTTAAAGTATTCAATTGCAGAATTATATCCTTCTACAGTTTGTAAATTCATTTTCATTATACCAATATTATAAAAACATACTGAAATATTATGTATTGTTATTCTTTTATTTTCTTCATCTGTTTCAGACTCTAATACTTTTTTATAATATGTTATTGCATTTTCATAATCTCCTTTATCTGAATAATCTTTTGCTTTTAAGAAATATATTTTTCTGTTACATTTTTCAATATGATTTTTAGTTTCTGATATAAATTTATTATCATTTGAATATTCAAGAGAATTATTATAAAATTCAATTGCTTGTATGTAATCATTTTCTTTTTCTGCTGAATTATATGTAATTACAGCATTATTATAATAACTAAGTCTTAATGCATCTTTTACATTATCATTAGTAATATTACATGATTTTAATAATTCAATTGCTGAATTGTAATTTTTATTAAAAAATTCCTTTAATCCTTTTTCCATGAGTTGTTCAGAAGTTTCAGACATTTTTTATTTGTAGTATAAGTAAAATAAAGGATATTTTTTGTAATTAATATATATATTTATTATTTTTTATTTTAAATAAAATTCAAAAATTATAATTTATTTAAAAATTTAATTTAATATTCAAATAATTGAATTATATTAAATTTTTTTCATTACAATTAAAAAATAAAATAAATTTAAAAAATTTAAAATTTATTAATTAAATTTATCCAACTTCTTTTTATAAAATAAAAATATTAATAAAAAAATCCAAATTTATAATTATTTTAAATATAATTTATATAAAAAATAATATTTTACAAAATAAAAAAATTTTAACAAAGAAAAATTTTACTAAAAATTAAAAAATAAAAAAATTAATAATTATTTTAATGATATCCTAATCCAGCAGAATTGAAAATCTCACGATTATTTTCATCAACAACCCACCAATGATGAGTACTATGTGCAAAGCGCCACTTAGCATGATATTTAGTTTTAAATTTTTTAGCAATTTTTTTTGCTAATTCTCTAGCACTCATATTAACATAAGTATCAGAATCTCTAATATATTTATTTTGAACAGCCCATGTTCTAGCCATCATTATTTCTTTATCACTTCCAAGTCCACCAACAACACAAGCAGCCATAAATAAACAACCTTGTCTCATTCCTTTTAATTTCATTTGATGACTTACTCCTTTTAATCCTGTACCAGATCTAATGAAAACTTGTTTTGCTTCTGTGATATAAAGGAATAATAAAAAGAAAAGAAATTGTTTTGTAAATTTCATTTTTTTTATTTCATTTATTTTTTTTTAATATTTTATAAATGATTATTAAAAGTTAAGAATTAATTAAAATAATAAATTTTATATATATAACCGATTTTTAATTTTTATATAAATGAAAAATTTTATATGAAGAAAATATAGTTTTAAATCTGTTTGTATTTTTATTAAGTCTCTAAAATACAATATAATAATTGATGATAGTAAAAATTTAATTTTTCAAAATAAAATTAATATTCAAAATATTGATTATTCAAATTATTTTTTTTAAATAAATATATAATGAGTGGTTATGAAATTAATTGTTTATCTCATAATAATTAAACATTAAAAACTAAAAAACTAATAGTGTTATATGAAAAAGTTTTTAAAGAAATAAAATAATATTAATTTTAATTATGTATATAAACAATAAGATATCAACAATTAATAATTAAAAATATAATTTATAATAAGAAATGGGAAAAAAAAGTAAGAAATATTAAAATAACTAAAAATATAGTATTAAAAAAAAAACCTAAATTAATAAAAGGTTCTAATGTTGGATATGAATTAACTGAACTTAAAAATACTTCAACTTCTGATTTAAAAACAATGTCAGAAGTAATTTATATGTATTTCACAAAAAGAAGTAGACAAAAAATGAAAAACTCTAATTTTAGAAATTTATATATTCGAATTAAGAACGAATTAAATCAAAGGCAAAAAACTGAAAATTGTCGAAAAATAAGATTTTCAATAAATGATTTTGATGATGATATTCAATTTGATATTAAACAAACTCAAATTGAAGAAGTTAATGTTCCTAATTTCTTAAATGATCAAAAAAATATTCCATTACATTCAAATAATAATAATTCTAATACTTTATCATCTACAACTATTGATGAAGATTCAATAAAAGAAGAAATTGAAAGATTAAAAAAACAAAAATTTGCTTTATTATATGAAATGTATATTTTAAAAAGAACTAATTGTTTAAATGAAAATAAAAAAGAAGAAGAAGAAAAAGAAAAGGAAAAAGAAATTAAAATAGAAAATGAAAAGGAAAAACTAAAGGAAAAAGAAAAAGAAAAAGTAATTGAAAAAGAAAAAGAAAAAGTAATTGAAAATGATTATAATAATATTTTTTGTGCTAATAAAATATTTGACTTGAATTTTGATATTGAACCAAATTTATTTATAAATTCGGAAAATAATTATATGTAAGTAAAAAAGAACAATCAATAATTTTAATATTAACAATTTAAATTAATCAATTATTGTTTTATAATTGATTAAAGGTAGTTTATGAATAAAAAAATTTTTTTAAATGTATGATTTTATAAATAGAGGTTTAAATTCTTTTTTAAAGAATGAAAAGTTGTTATTTAGATTTATATGGAAAAGTAAATAAAATAAATTTATTTAATTTTATAAATAATATAAATAATTATAAATGGTTTAAGGGGAAAAACACATTGGTAATTATTTTATTTATTTATTATATTTTAATTTTATTATTGAGTTATATAATTTATAATATATTGTTTTTAATATAACTTTTTTATAATTAAATATTCTTATAAAAAGAAATAAAAAATTTATTTAAGTAAAAAAAATAAAATTATAATAAATAATAATAATTCAATGTCAATACTTTTGTATATTATATTTATTTTTTCATCAATTCAACAAACAAAATCTCAATATTTTAGTTTTAAATTAGATTTTCAAATTGACCAAGTACCTTTAGAAGAAAGCAAAGAAAAAATATTTTCATATTATTATGAACATGAATTAAAAACATATTTATGTTTAGGTGTTCCAAAACAATGTTTTAATATTAAATTAACATTTAATTCATATAATACATGGTTATGTACAAATATTCAAACAAATGCAATTTTTAATCCAAATATTTCAACAACAATAAAAAAATTAGATAAAACAAAATCAATTTCAACATCAAAACATATTACAAAAGCAAATTACGTAGAAGATATAATAGAAACAGAAAATAATGATAATACAATGATAAAATTTTACATTACAGAAAAATCAAATTGTTCAAAAATAGGAAAAGGTGAATTAGGATTAGGAAATGAAGATTTATTATATACAAAAATGTCAAATGAATCATTTATTGATCAATTATATGAAAATGAGATAATTTCAAATAAAATAGTTTCAATAAGATTTATTAATGATACAAATGGTGAAGTAATATTAGGTGATTCATATGATGTTTATGGTGAACAAAAATTTTTAAATATTCCAATGATTGGTTATTCAATTGTTACTTCTGGAAGTTTTGTTCATAGAATTGATATTACTTCTACTTTATATAGTTCTAATTATCCTAAAGTTAAATGTATTAATGAAATTAATAGAAGATTAGCTTTAAATTTTGGAACTTCTTTTATAATTGTTCCTAAAGTTACTTTTTATAATATTAGTAATGTTACTTTTAGTTCTTATTTTAAGAATTCTATTTGTAAAATGAAATATAAAAATGATGTTGAAAGTGATTGGATTGTTTGTTCTAAACATATTTTAAATACTAAATTAGATAATTTAGTTATTCGTTTAAGCTCAGGTGAAAAAATTGAAATTAATTTAAGTAAATTATTCTTGCCTTATAAAAAAGATAAATTATTATTTGCTATTGTTTCTAAACCAAAATTACAATATTTTATTATAGGAGATATTTTTTTGAAAAGATATACAATTTTTTTTGATAAAGATAAAAAAATAATGAGATTATATTCTAAAAATATAAAAATTGTAGGAACAAATAATAATCCTTTTGGATTAATCATTATGTTTGTTTTTGGTTTATCTTTAATATTATGTCTTTGGAATATTGCTGAAACTTTATGTAAAAAGAAACCAGCAAAGAAAAAATATTCTCCAAAATATGAAAAATTTTTAGAAAAGAAAAAAAATAAAGATGTAATTAGTGTATAAATAAATATTCAATTTTCATATAATTTATTTAATTAATGTTTTAAATAAAAATAATTTAATGTGTTGTGTTTTATATTTTTAATCATTCCTTCATTAATGTTTAAAAAAATAATTATATAAAAAAATTCTTTAAACAATTTAATAATAAAAATATTATAAAATAGATTAAATAATTTATTTAAAAAAAGAGTTATAAAAGATTTATTTATTTTTATTTTATTCCAAATATTTTAAAAAAATAAATAAAAAAGAAATTAAAACTTATTTTAAATTAATATATTTCAAAATAAATAATTAACTTTCTTCTTCAGCTGGTTCTTCAAAATTAATTTCTTCACCATTTGTTCCTTCATTAATTTTAACAGGATCTTCAGGTTTAGTTTGATTTTCTTCTGGTTCAACATGACTTTCAACTTGTTGTTCATTATTATCATTATTTATTTTAACAGGATCATCAGGTTTAGTATTATTTTCTTCTTGTTCACTTTTAACATTTTCATTAACAACATTTTCATTTGATTCATTATTAACTTTAACAACATCTTCTGGTTTAGTTTGATTATCTTGATTAATATTTTCAATATTTTCATTTTCATTTTTTACTTCTTCATTTATTTCATTTTCTGGTTTTGTTTCATTTTCTTGATTTTCAATTTTTTCAACATTCGAATCAATATTATTATCTTCATGAATTTCTTCTTGTTTTTTTTCTTCAACTTCTACTTTTGATTCAGTTTGTTGTACTGTTCCATAATCAGTTGTTTGTACTGGTTTCTCATCACCTCTTATTTGAGTTATATGTTCACCAATTTCACTTTTTTCTCTACTTGGTACTTCATCTTTATGATTATTAAATTCTTCCATATATTCATTTACACTTGTTCCAGTTACAGTCTTTTCTTTCACATTTTCTTTTTTTTCTTCTTTTTTTTCTTTACCTAATTCATTTAATTTTCTCATATTATTTATTTTTTCATATTTTTCTACAATTTCCTCAGCAAAACCTTTTATTTTATAATAACCTGGTCCTGGATTACCTTTAAGATGTTCAAGAGCCATTCCAGCACGATTTGATTTTGAATCATACATTCCTAAATTAGAATAATCAGCTCTATCAGCAAGAGAATTATCAATTTTATCTTGATCTTCTTCTGTAATTTTATATTTTCTATTTTCTAATATTTGTTGTTTATATTTTTCAATATCCCATCTTTCATCTTTACCAAATGAATATGATGGAATTTTCCATCTTACAGCAGCAATATCAGGTTTTTCTAAATTATCAGGATCAATTTGAACTTTTTTACCACTTAAATCATAGTAACTTGATTTAGTTTCTGTTGTTTCTGGTTTAATTTTCTTTTCATGTCTTCCTTTTAATGAATATGATGGTGCTTTATCTTCTACTAAACTATAATTAATTTCTGGTGGTTTTTCCATATCTTGTGGATTTTTACTATAATATTTTTGAATGAGTTGTTCATGATATTTTTTAGCATCTTCATTTATTTCTTTCATTAAATCATTATGTCTTTCTTGTCTTAATTTTGCATCAGTAAGGAATTGATTTATATTTGCATTTCTTTCTGATTTTTTTCTATTTTCTTTAAATCTATCAAATTTTGTTTCATCAAATGTTTTTTCTTTCTCTGATACATCTCTTAAATTTTTAAGTATATCATCTCTATATCTTGGAGAATAACCAATTGAACTATCTTTTGCATGTTGTGTTATAATATCAAAATCAGTTTTTAATGTCATATATGGTGCATTATGAGTTTCTTTATCTTTATATTGTCTTTTACCTGTTATAAATGGTCCTTTTTTTGGATTGTACATATTTCCTCTTATATCATACATTTTTGGTAAATTTTTTTCTTCTGATTCTTTTTTTAATTTTGCATTTATTTCATTATGAGAATTTAAATTTTGTAATATTTTTGAATTATTTCCATATATTAAATCTAAGTATCTTTGCTTTGATTTTTTTTCATCATATTCTACATATTTATCTTTATATGCTTGTGATTTTGCTATGAAATCTTTATTTAATTTTTCATAATTTTTATCTCTTAATTCTAAAAATTTTTCCATTTTATTTTTTTTTTCTTCTAATTGATTTTGTATATATTGATATTTTCTATTATGACAATCTTCTAAATAATTCGAATCTCTTTTTAATGTATAAGGTAAACCAATTGAAGTTAAAATATTTTCACCAAAAGCATCTAAATATTCTTTATTTCTTTCTTCAATTCTTTTAGTTCTTTCAGATTTTAAATTATATCTACAAGGAACTTCTCCAAAAGTTGATCCTTTACCAGTGTTTCCATTTGTAAAATTATTTTCAATTTTACTTTGAATGTGAGTTGCTGCCATTTTTCTTGTTCCTTCAAATTGACTATTTCTTAATTTTCTCTCTTCATCTTTTTTATTTGAATAAAATAATGGTCCTCTTTTATTTACAAATATTTTATTTATAAAACGTTTTTTCATATCTGTAATAATTTCTTTTCTTTGTTCCAATGTATCAAAATCATAAATATTTGTATTATATTGATCAGGACCTGGTGTATCATTATCAATTTGCATTCCAACTCTTTTTGCTTTATTAAAAGTAAATTTATTTACTAATATTCTATTTAATTTTTCTTTATCATATGGTTCATCAATCATAGTTTCAATAAATTCTCCTAAAAATTTAGAAAAATTAAAATGTAATTTATTTGATATTTCAAATTTTTGAAACGATTCATTTAAATTATAAAAAGAATCCATTTTTTCAAGATCTTCTTTATTAAAAAGCATTTTTTTTTCAGATTTATTTCCAATAATAACACATTTAGCTTTATTTTCATGTAATTTAAATCTTCTATTAACAGAATCATAATATAACATCATTCTTTCAAAAGTAGAAAAATCACTTAAATCATACATAAAAACAAAAATATCTTCATTAGTATTTTTTTCATTAGTATTATCAGCAAACATTCTTAAATAATTTAAAATTGTTTTTTTAGTCCAAGTAAATTTAATATGATATTCATGAACAATTTCTTCATCTTCATCATCTGATGAAACATCTTCATCAATTCTGCATTGTATAGCACCATCAATAATAAATGCTTGAATTGTTAAAATTGTTGAACCTAATTTATATTCTAATTGATTTGATGATGGTGGAGGCATGTGAAAAGGTTCTTTTTTCTTTCTTGGTTCATCTGGATTTTCTTCTTCATCTTCATCTTTTTTTCCTTTTTTATCTTCTTTTGGAGGTTTTATTTTATTTTTATTTGGATGAGAAAATGAACATGCCATTGTATTTAAACGAGATACAAAACTCTTTTTACCAACTCCTTCATCTCCTATTAAATAAAGATTTATTGTAATTGTTTTTTGGTCTTCGTTTGACATTTTTTTTTTAAAATTTTATTTTTTAAGTTATATTTTTTTTTATTTATTTTTTATTTATTTAAATAAATAAATTTTTAAAAATAAAAAAAATTTATATTATTTTAATATAACTCTACTAATTTTTAATATTTATATTTATGGAATGATATACTTTATTAATTTTTTTATAATAGGAATAGGTAATAAATTCAAACAAGATTGTCTATTAGTATTATTAAAAGACATATAAACAAGTAAAATTAAAGATATTTTTTTATATACATCACTATATTTACTAACAATATTAATAACTTCATCATTCCCACTTTGTATTGCTTGTTCTAAACAATTTTTATGAGTAACATGATTTTTTAAAAAAGGATTTGCACCAAATCTCAAAAGTAAAGTTACTACTTTTGATTGATAAAACATAATTGCTTTCATTAAAGGAGTTTCACCACTTATACTAATTGAATTAACATCTCCACTACATAAAATTAATGTTTTTATTATTTGAATATCACCTTTTGATGCTGCTTGATGAAGAGGTGTTCTTCCAAAATTATCTTTTACATTTATTCCTCCTTTTTCAAACATCATTGATGATAATTCTTCTACTATTTTTTTCTTTCCATTTTGTACTGCGTAATGAAGTATTGATAAATTATTTGCATCTATTGGTTGATATAAAAAATCAAATTGAATTATTAATTTTTTTAATATTTCTATATTATCAGTTAATACACATTCACGTATTTTTTCACTTATTTGATTTATTGATGGAACTTGTTGATTCATTTTTTAATTAATTTAAAACAATTTATTTTTTTAATTCATTTTTTAAATAAAAAAATATAAAAATTTTTTATGTTAAATTATTATAAATTATTAAATCATTCTTCAATAATAGAAAAAAAATAACATTTCATTTTTTATTTTTAAATTAATTTAAAAAATAAAATGAATATTCTTTTCTTAAATAAAAAAAAACAG
>JAEEGK010025375.1_pt1 | contig 12178 bp, 10 predicted proteins | sample 8958771 | NCBI WGS metagenome assembly JAEEGK01 (sample SAMN16246547, study PRJNA631951) | gut metagenome | biome: gut microbiome; feature: rumen; material: SC-attached | host: Bos | place: Iran: Karaj | collected 2018-10 | reverse complement strand
TGCAGCCTACGACAACTGGTGGGGCATTTGGGATGAGCCCTTCCTGCAATATTTCAAAATGAAGATGGATGGCATGAAGCAACCTTTTATGACCACTCTCTTTACCTTGACCAGTCATCATCCCTTCCATGTGCCAGACGCGTACAAAGACCGTTTTGTCGAGGAAGAGTTGCCCATCCATAAGAGTATCCGATATACAGACCATGCGCTTCGTCGCTTTTTCAATGAAGCCAGTAAGACGAAATGGTTTAAGAACACCGTGTTTGTGCTGACAGGAGACCATACCAATGCGAGCAATCATGCAGCGTATAAGAGTGCAATCAATCAGTTCAGCACGTCACTCATCATCTATGACCCGAGTGGCGATATTGCTCCTGGAATGCGTGAGGGTATTGCCCAGCAGACGGACATCCTGCCGACTATTCTCGGTATTGTGGGTTACGACAAGCCCTATCTGGCTTTTGGCAGTGACCTGCTGAATACACCACAGCGAGACCTGTGGGCAATTAATTATCTGGATGGTACATACCAGTATTGTAAAGGCGACTATGTTTTGCAGTTTGATGGCGAGAAAACGATAGGCCTCTATCGGCTTACTGATTATGTTATGAAGCATAATCTTAAAGGTTCTATAGCTGAAGAGACCCAAATGGAACGTGAGATAAAAGCCGTTATCCAGCAGTATGTTGACAGAATGATAGACAATCAGTTACATCCCTAATTGAGAAGAAAGCATGAAGAAACGATTTGAACATATCAAGCTGTTGTCACCACTTGGTGCTACACTTTATAACCTGTTGATGGTTTATGTGGTCTATTTCATAGCCCGTATTGCCTATCTGCTGGAGAACTGGAGCTATTTCTCCCCCAATCTGAGCTTTGGCCATATAATGGAAATGTTGGCAGGAGGGCTGGTGTTCGATACCAGTGCTATTTTAGTAACCAATATTCCCTATATTGTGATGATGTTGTTCCCTTTACATCAGAAAGAGACAAACATTTACCAGCAAGTCAGTAAGGGCGTATTCCTCTTCATCAATGGTTTGGCATTGGCTGTTAATCTGTGCGATGCTGTCTATTTTCGCTTTACCATGCGTCGTACGACGACAACCATATTCAGCGAGTTCTCAAACGAGGGCAATTTGGGTGGTATCTTCTTGACAGAAACCTTGCGCCATTGGTATCTGGTACTGCTATTTGTATTCATAGTATGGCTGATGTATCGACTGTATCGCACAGCAGGGCTCTATCGTCGAGAGCTTGTCTGGTGGCGTTACGATGTGGCGACACTGCTATCGCTGGCAGCATTTGCTCCAGTCGTGGTGGCAGGTATTCGTGGCGGTTTTACTACCGCAGTACGTCCCATCACCATCTCCAATGCCAACCAGTATGTTGATCGTCCTGTTGAAGCTGCCTTGGTGTTGAATACCCCCTTCTCGCTCTATCGTACCATTGGCAAGGCCGTGTTTGTTGTGCCCGACTATTATCAGGACGAAAAGGAAATGACCTCCGTCTATGTACCCATTCATGTTCCCAACGACACCATACCTATGACGAAGAAAAACGTCGTGGTCTTAATTGTTGAGAGCTTCGGACGTGAATATATCGGAGCCTTGAATAAGAATCTGGAGAATGGACAATATAAAGGATATACACCAAATGTCGATTCGCTCATCAGCAAGAGCATTACTTTTACAAGGTCGTTCTGTAACGGACGTAAGTCGATAGATGGCATGCCCAGTATCCTTTCGTCAATTCCTATGTTTGTAGAGCCCTTCTTCCTTACACCGTCCTCTATGAATCATGTTAGCGGTATAGCCTCATTGTTGGCAGGCGAGGGCTATGAGACGGCCTTCTTCCACGGAGCCCAACGCGGTTCGATGGGCTTCATGGCTTTTGCCCGCAGTACTGGCTTTCAGCAATATTACGGAAGAGAGGACTACGACGAAGACAAACGATTTGGTGGTGACGACGATTTTGATGGAATGTGGGCTATCTGGGATGAACCTTTCTTGCAATATTATGCTACCAAGATGTCAGAGATGAAGGAGCCTTTTATGACTGCAGTCTTCACAGCTTCCTCGCACCATCCCTACGAGATTCCAGAGAAATACAAGGACGTCTATCCGGAAGAGGGCATCATCATGCATAAATGTATTCGCTATACAGATATGGCAATAGGGAAGTTCTTTGAGACTGCCAGCAAGCAACCATGGTTCAACAATACTATCTTCGTGATGACTAGCGACCACACCAATATGAGTGACCACGACTATTACCAGACCGACCTTGGTGGTTTCTGCTCACCTATTATTATATATGAACCAGGTAATCCAGATTGCCAACCAGAGATGCAGGACAAAATTGCTCAGCAGATAGATATCCTGCCCACTGTAATGGGTATGCTCCACTATCCGAAGCCTTACTTTGGCTTTGGTATCGATGTGCTGAATACCTCTGCTGAGGATACGTGGGCCGTCAACTATCTGAACGGCATCTACCAATACGTCAAACATGGTCATGTGCTACAGTTTGACGGACAACAGACCAAGGCCGTCTATGCACTGACCGATTCGCTGATGCAGCACGACGTGAAAGGCAAAGTGCCTCAGCAACAGCAGATGGAGCGAGAGCTGAAGGCTATCATACAGCAATATATGGAGCGTATGACGCAGGATAGGCTTACACCCCACGAGTAAAGAAACCTGTTTTTGATTATTTTATGTAACGATGTTGACTATTAGGGAATAGTCGCATAATCAGTTTGCACAGCTTTTCTGCAGTACTTGACTTGTGAATATAAATAGGATGTGAACTTAACAGCTGAGGGGTTATGGCATCCAGCTCGTCCTGCATCGAGCTCTGTTTCATATACGAACGCAGCAATAATTCGCTGGATAATGCTTCCCATTCTTCTTTGTTGCCCCAGAAGTGTCCAATACAGTCGTCAGACGGCATGAGTTGTGTCAGTTCGTTCATGCATACGGATTGCGCATATTGCTCCAAAATGAAGCAGTCCCCTCCATCGTCAAGCATACCGTCACAGATGGCCAGTGAGGTGGCAATGATTTTGTCCAGCCGGTCTTTGGGAACTGCAACGACACCAGCATTCCACATATCGTGGCGTTCGCCCAAAGTAATGCCTGCATAAGTATGTCCTTTTACAGTGTTCCATAGCTTTAAAGACCCTCCTTTCATCTTACTAGGGTGCCCCTCTCTTATGTGCATCATGCCATTGCCATTGTCAAGACGCTGCTTAAGGACATCAAGGTCTCCATACAAGAAGGTGTCACTGTCCAGATACAAAATATGCTGGTCTGGATATTTTGATGCCAACAATTCCATCGCTTTGATTTTAACACGGAAGAAGAAGTGGTGTGGCCCTTTCCAAGCCTCTATCTCGTCATCTGTCACGTTGAGTGTCGTGACATTGGCATGATTGTAGTATTCAGGTCGTGAGGTAACAACGAAAATATGATCATCATCCTTCAACTGCTTTTGAAAGCTCCTAATAGAAAGATAGGCTTGCAAATGATAGTCGAGTTTGTCGCCAAATACGATGTACAATATATTCATAGCATCAATAAATATGTTGGAATAAATAATCGAACGTTTTGAAACTATCTGATGTGACGGGTAGGGTAGGATCTTCAATCCAATAAAGCGGTGTGTCGCGATACATGGCTGCCACAAGTGTGAAAGTGCTGGGGGCTCCAATCAGGTAGTGACAGTGGGATAGCAGGCATAAGTCCTGCCCAGGGTTACCTTCAGGAAATATAACCTTGCAGTGGCTTAGCATCTGAAGGTAGTAGTCGTGGTTCAAATTTGGATCATTGCCACAAATATAGATAGTGATTTGCTCGTTAGGATGTTGCTGGATGAAGCTGCGTATCACACTTAAATACTGCTCGTCAGAATACAGGAACCGTCCACCGTAAAAGTTGGCATAGTCTCCACGTCGGATGTGAACTCCAATACGTAGGCCCTCATGAAGCAACTTACTTGTGTGCTGTTCAATATTGTCGTCAAAGGCAAACAAACGGATAATATCTGCTTTGTACTTAAGAAATAAGTCATACCAACGAGCATACCATCCCTCAACTATTAGGTTTTTCCGACTAACCATCTCCTGTTCTGCAGTCGTGTAATCGGCATTGTCGGCTGCAAAATTGACAACAGGTAGAAAACCCGCTTTTGCAGCGTATTTGGCAAAGAGGTAAGTCAGGAAATTGTGATGGCGCGTGTGGCAGATATGAAAATACCGGTATTTATAGGCAAAACGCATAGACATGGTCTGTCTACCATGCTCCCTCCCCCATGCATACACGTGGCCATATTGAAGGATGTTGTTTGCCATGCGCCCTCTGTCACGAACGAATATCATTTTTCTTCTTCTTTAGGTACAACTTTTCCGTTAACTACCATAAATCGTTCTTCAAACTCTTTGCGCGTTCGTTTCCATCGCTTATGACTCCAAAGCCATAGCTCTGGCTGACGACGGATACTGGCTTCCAGCATCTGATGATAGATGTCAGTTATTTCGAATTCTTTGAACTGTTCGGGTGTACGGGAAATCAACTTGAACTCAGCCTCGTAATAGCCCCGTTTCTTCTGTGTCATCTCGAGGAAGAAGATAGCCTGACGGTTCTTGATGGCAATGCGTTCTGTGCCAGTCATCACAGGTGTATCGTGGTTTAAGAACCAGCACCAATGGTGTATATTGTTCCAATGCGGCACCTGATCGCCTAAATAGCCGATAATCGTAGTTTGCTGCTTGTGTTTGTATTCTATGGTCTTGCGCAAGATATCCACCAAGGGGATGCATTCTGAACCCCACCGCTCACGCAAGTGTAGAAATAGTTTGTCGAAGGCTTCATTTTCGAGGGCATGATATAGTTCTCCACAGTGAACCTTCTTCGTTATCCATAGTGGTAAAGAAGTAATCCACTCCCAATTGAATGTATGTCCCAGATAAAGGGCTATCGACTGATTTTCGTCAAAACACTTATTGAGTGCTTCTGTATTCTTGAAGACCATACGTCTTCGTATCTGACGTTCACTCATCGTCATCATCTTCACTGCCTCGACGAAATAGTCACAGAGCCGGTGGTAAAATTTCCGTTCTATTTCCCGTATCTCTGCCTCAGACTTCTCTGGGAACGAGGTTGTGAGATTATTCCGCACCACCTTTACCCTATAGCCTATCAGACGATACAGGATGAGATAAACGAAGTCACTGAAAAGGTAATGGACACAAAAAGGCAACAGCGACAGCAGATACCATATACCATAGACCAGATAGTAGACCACTTTATTCATACGTTGTAGATGGTTTTGATTTGGTCGTAGTAATGCGTGTAATTCAGATGATCGTCGAAGTCTGCCTTTGCCTGTTGACCCAAACGCTGGCGCAAGGCTACATCATCTACCATACGGGCAATGGCGTCAGCAAGGGCCTTGACATCACCGGGCGGCACTAACAAACCATTCTGCTCCTGTACAACATACTCACGTTGGCCACCATTATTAGTAACAATAACAGGACGTCCCTGTGACATATATTCCTGAGGTGACAATGGACAACCTTCGCGAACGGTGGATGCCAGAATGCCGAAATCAGCTCCAGCCACATAGGGTAACACTGGATGACGGAAGCCAGCGAAGATAATCTTCTTAGCAATGCCTTTGCTGTTGATAGTTGTCTTGAGGTGCTCAGTATATTCATCGCTTCCTTTGCCAATCAGCACCAGTTTGAAGTCCTTTTCCTTGATTTGCTCTACAGCATCCATCAAGGTGTCAATGCCTTTTTCTGGGTCCAATCTGCCATGAAACATGGCTACTGTGCAGGTCTCAGGGATATTGAACTCCTTGCGAACATCTACAGGCACTGTGTTCTCAGGCACAACGATGCTGGTATGGACAATGCCCAACTTGTTAGGGTTGATGGTGGGATTTGTGCTAAGAAACACATCGGTGGAAATCTGTGAGTCGAAGATCAGCCTGTCAAGCTGACTATATAACCAACGGTAGAGCATGCTGTTCTTTCCTTGGCGCGTAAGATGACGGCACATAACGACGCGAACATGCTTGTTACTCGAGAGCTTTCTGGCGTAGCATGCCGTAAAGGCATCTTTGAAATTGTGGGCATGTATGGTACATGCGCCTCCCTTGTTGATGATACTTGCCATCTGCCACGCACTCTTCAAATCGAGTGCACCTCCTAAAGCCAAGGGTATCACCTGCAAGCCAGCCTCTGTATATTTTCGGATGATGTCTTCGACAGGTTTACAGAAAATAGTGATGTCGATGCCATCAGCCCTCTGGCGCAGACTCAGGTCATAGACATATTGTTCGCCTCCGCCCCATTCCTTATTCGATACGATATGAAAAATCTTCATGCTGCAAAAGTAACAATTTAATGGCTATTATGCAAATTTTATGCAATATATTTTGTGTATTTGTTTTTTTGTACTACCTTTGGCAAGATAAAACAGAATAATCATTATGGCATCATACGATATTGACATTTTGCACGAGCATATCCTGCAGATATTGTTGTCTGTAGACAAGGTGTGCCGTGAGCACGATTTGACTTACTATTGTTGGGCTGGTACCATGTTGGGTGCTATCCGTCATAAAGGATTTATCCCTTGGGACGACGATATGGACATCTGTATGCCGCGTCCTGATTATGACCGCTTGATGACTCATGCCCATGAATGGCTGCCACAGCCCCTTGAAGCCTTGTCAATAGAGACTGATGCCAGCTATCCCGGTGGCTTTGGCAAGATAGTAGATGGCAGCACTACGCTGATAGAGCGTGAGCATAGTGACTATGTTGGGGGTATCTATATTGATGTGTTCCCTATTGATGGAATGACGAAGAATAAATTGGGGCAGAAAATAGCTGTGGCTCGCTATAAGGCAATGGACAAGCTGCTCTATTTCCTTCATCGCGACCCCTATAAGCATGGGCATGGTCCCAGTTCATGGCCAGTGTTGCTGATTCAGAAACTGTTTTCGCACGAATGGGCTCGCAAGCAGTTACGTGCAGCCTATCTGGCTTACGACTATGAGACGTCAGAGTATGTCCTTGACTATGATGATGGTGTAAACGGCGTGATTCCCAAGACGATGTTAGGCACTCCTCAGCCAGTGACCTTTGAAGGACACACGGTAATGGGTGTAGAGCATGCTGATGCATATCTCAGGAATAAGTATGGCGATTATATGGTTATCCCTCCTCATGACAACCAGCGCCAGCATAATTTCTTTTATCTGGATTATAATCTGCCGTTCAGACAGTACGAAGACAAGCGCTCGTTTGTCAATCGCGATAACGCTTCTCAATAATCTTGGAAACCAAAACAAACTGGTAAAAGCCTGCCATCATGGCACGAATCAAGCCGCGTGTGCCCATACGGTAGCCGCCATCCAGCACATATTTCTTGAAAAAGCGCCAGAAGGGACGCCATAGCAAGGCACCAAGGCCATAACCCTTCTCTCGTTTCTTCTCTACCTCGTTATCGGTATATTCATTCATCTTGGCCATGTATTCATGCATGGTCTCGTCCATTAGGTGCAGCAGACGGGCCTCTTTGTTGGCTTTCAGCTTTTCGACTCTTCCCTGCACCTTCGGGAAGGTGTGTACGTATGGTGGCCATTCCGTTCCTTCACGGATAAAGAAACGTAACTGAAAGTCGTAATGGAAGTCGCGAACGAACATGTTCATGAACATATTCTGACGGGGAATATAGTAGCCTGCGGGACAATTGGGCTCTTTTATCTTCTGATAGAGCACCTCACGCAGTTCTGGTGTGACCAGCTCATCAGCATCAACCACTAATACCCATTTGTTGGATGCCGACTGGATGGCAAACGTACGGGCAGGCTCTGCGCTCTTGTGGTTAGCCTTAGGGAAGGTCACTACTTTACAGCCATACTGCTCGGCAATCGTCACCGTATCGTCCGTACTCTCCATATCACATATCACCACCTCGTCGAAGTCTTTGACAGACTCCAACACCTTGGCTAAATGCTGTCGGGCATTATAGGTATTGATGACGACTGAAATCCTGGCCTCGCTCATGCCTTATCGATCACTGTATGATATGCGTTGATAACCGTCTGGATGACAAACTGAGTCATCTCTTCGTTCAGTTGCGGATAACAGGGCAATGATATCTCATGAGAATAGTTATGGTATGCTTGTGGATAATCCTTGATGTTGTAGCCCAAGTCATGGAACAGAGTCAGCATGGGCAATGGGATGAAATGCACATTGACTGCGACCTCATGCTTGGAAATCTCTGCAATGATTTCGTCGCGCTGCTCTTCTGTGATGTCTTTGATGCGCAGGGCATAAAGATGGTACGAAGTCTCGCGCCCGTCCTTGACGATTGGTGGGGTGATGGCCCACGGCTCTTTGTCGAATGCCTTGCTGTAAGTGGTGAAGATACGCTTGCGTTCTGCCAACAACTTGTCGTATTGTCGTATCTGTGCCAGTCCGATGGCAGCGTTGACATCAGCCATGTTGGCTTTCATGCCCATACCCACAATATCATAGCGCCAACCGCCTGCCTTACTCTTGGTAAAGGCATCCTTCGTCTGACAGTTCAGTGCCATCATACGTAGTTGCTGATAGAGTTGGGCGTTGTCGAAGGGTGCAGGCATATTCAGGCAGATGGCACCTCCCTCTGCCGTGGTGATGTTCTTGACGGCATGGAGCGAGAAGATGACGATATCCGTATCAGTGCCCGAGAACTGACCATGATAGTGAGACCCGATGGAATGGGCAGAGTCGTTGATGACGATAATACGTCCTAACTGCTCCATGACAGGTGACGTTGCCTGATACTGTGCCTTAATCTCCGGCTCATTGACCAATGCCATAATCGCGTTGTAGTCACATGGATAACCTGCAATGTCAACAGGGATAATGGCTTTGGTACGTGGGGTAATGGCCTTGCGGATAGCCTCTACAGAGATGTTCAGGTCATCGTCGGAATCTACCATCACAGGCTTCGCACCTGCCCACAGCACGGCAAAGGCCGTTGCACAATAGGTATAGGCAGGAATAATCACTTCGTCGCCAGGTTTTACACCTAACCAGCGCAACATCATGATAGCACCCGTGGTCCACGAGTTCACGCATAGCGCATGCTGTGTGCCTGTCAGTTTCGTAATCTCTTCCTCTAAAGCTTTCACCTTGGGACCTGTGGTAATCCAACCGGAACGCAGGGAGTCTGTGACTTCCGCAATGACGCTATCGTCAATGTATGGTGGAGAAAAAGGTATCTTCATATAAGATTCTATTTGATTTGTTTGCAAAGTTACGAAAAAAAACAATACTAAACAAGCATAATGACAAAAAATCCATCGGTCTTGTGTCTTATAATCTGTTTCCAGCAGACTTAACAGGGAGATTCTTTTCCCCATTATAAGAGTTCACGAAATAGCCGGGGCGTCCCTTGACCTCTGTGAATATCCTGGCAATGTATTCTCCAAGAATACCAAGACTCAGCAGTTGTACACCTCCCAAGAAAAGGATGGTAACCATAATGGTTGGATAACCTCGGACGGGCTCTCCATAGATAATGGTAACGATAATAATATATACAAGGTATAGGAAAGCGACCAATGAGACTAACACACCGAGTGCTGAGGCTAATCGTAATGGTGCTGTCGTATAGGACATTATACCATTCAGGGCCAGATTGACAAGCGAACCGGTGCTCCACTTGCTGACGCCTTCTTGACGCTCCAGTTGCTGGTATGTGATACCTTTTTTATGAAAGCCTATCCAAGAATACATGCCCTTGGTATTCCTTTCTGTTTCCCGCATTTGTTTCAGTGCCTCAACACAAGAACGGTCTAAAAGGCGGAAATCACCAGTGTCATTTTGGATGGGAACCTTGGTGACTGATTGGAGTAGTTTATAGTACCAGTGTGAAGTCTTACGCTTCAACCACGACTCCCTGCTGTCTTGGCGCTGGGCATAGACATCGTCAAATCCTTCTTCCCAATACTTTATCATCTCAGGAATCACGTTAATGGGATGTTGCATGTCTGCATCCATCACGATGACGGCATCGCCTGTCGCATAGTCGAATCCAGCCATCATGGCAATCTCTTTACCGTAATTTCGCGACAAGTCAATGTAATTGTAATGCTGATCTTCGTGATGCAACTTAATCATCTGTTGCAACGTATTGTCGGTACTACCGTCATTGACAAAAAGAAACTCCCAATCGTAACTGGCATTTTGTTCCAACACCTGATTCATCCTTTCTTGGATAAGCATGAAGGATGCCTCTTCATTATAGGCAGGAATAATAATTGTAATCTTTTTCATCGGGTACTGACAAATTTGATCTTTATTTGGTTGCAAAGATACTAAAAAATTCGTATCTTTGCAACCAATATGACGAAAAATATCATCGGATTCGACGCGAAGCGCATTGTTCGCAATGGAACAGGGTTAGGCAGCTATGGTCGTACGCTGGTCAATGATTTGGCCCAGCGCCAGGATTTGGCGTTGCGTCTCTATGCTCCTGACAAGGGACGTGACGACCTGCGCTCACAGATTGTTGAACGCCCCAATGTCAGCTTCTGCTATCCTCATTTTTCATCTTCCATTCATCTTCCATCTTCTTGGTGGCGTATGAAGGGCGTTGTGACTGACTTGCAGCGCGATGGGGTACAATTGTATCATGGCTTGTCAGGTGAACTCCCCATTGGTATTCGTAAGTCTGGTATCCGTAGTGTGGTGACCATTCATGACTTGATATTTCTGCGTCATCCTGAGTTTTACAATTGGGTGGATACTAAGATTTATGCCTGGAAGTTCCGTCAGACTTTGAGAGAGGCTGACCACGTTATTGCCATTAGCGAGTGTACCAAGCGTGACATCCTGTACTATGGCGATATTGACGAACAGAAGATTTCTATCGTCTATCAAAGTTTCGCACCCCGTTTTAGTGTCGAAGTCAGTGAAGAGCAACGTACGCAGGTGCGTAGTGCCTATCAGTTACCCCAGCGTTACATCCTCAATGTGGGGTCAATAGAGACACGCAAGAATATTTTGCAGGCTGTGCAGGCACTACCGCTATTGCCTGACGATGTGGCTTTGGTCATGGTGGGACGTCATACGCCCTATACTGACCAGGTGTTGCAATATGTTCATGAGCATCATCTTGAAGAACGTGTACGTATTCTGCATGGTGTACCTGATGAACATCTGCCCGTACTCTATGCTTTAGCCGAGTCGTTTGTCTATCCTTCTGTCTACGAGGGCTTTGGCATTCCCATTATCGAGGCCATTAGCTGTGGTTTGCCTGTTGTGGCTTGCTCAGGTTCCTGCTTGGAGGAGGCTGGAGGCCCTGACAGCCTTTATGTTCAATCAGGTGACGTTGAGGCTATGGCTCATGCTATCCGCCAGACATGGGTAGGTGCAGAGGGTAGGGAGCAGCGTATCGAGAATAGCAAAAAATACATCCGCCGTTTCAGCGGATGTAGTGTAGCCGACCAAGTGGTCAATGTTTACCATAGCCTGCTGTAATTTCTCACTTTCTCACTTTCTCACCTTCTCAAAACAGTTCAGAGGGAATCAATTCCTTGGCGCGCTCAAAGTCTTCTACTGTATCCAGTTCGATAGAGAAGAAATTAGTGGTATCCACTACGCTGAAGTGATGACCTTGTGGAATCAGTCGTTCGAAGGCACGCTCGTAGAAGATGTCGATGAGTCCTTCGTGCTCTATCATCTGTTCCAATTCGCGGAACAAGGCCGTAGAATAGTCACTGGCAATACGCTCAACGCCAACTGATTCTCCGATGGCATCAGCAATGCTGCATGTCTTGCTGAGTTCTACCACACGACCTTCACCGTCAGTAATAATCTTGATTTCCTCCTCGCCACACTCATGACGGTTCAGAGCCAGGGCCGTACCCTTCTCGTCGACAATAGCCTTCACCAGTTTGGGATCCAGCAGGATGTCGCTGTCCATCAAGAGGAAGTCCTTGCCGTCCGTGTAAGGACGTGTCATCCACAACGAGAAAATGTTGTTGTTATGCTCGTAGTCGACATTGTGGATGAAGTGGATGGTAAGGGTGGGATAGTGCTCCGTCAGGAATCCGCGAATCATCTCACTACGATAGCCCGTCACCACTACCAATTCGT
>JAEEGK010025371.1_pt1 | contig 12180 bp, 10 predicted proteins | sample 8958771 | NCBI WGS metagenome assembly JAEEGK01 (sample SAMN16246547, study PRJNA631951) | gut metagenome | biome: gut microbiome; feature: rumen; material: SC-attached | host: Bos | place: Iran: Karaj | collected 2018-10 | reverse complement strand
TTTTTTAAAATGATCAGCAATAATTACATTATCATATTCTGAAATATCTTTACCCTTATAAATTAAAATAATTTCTTTTTTTAAAGGTTTATATAAATCTTTAGCAACATCCTTAATATAACTAATATTTTTATATGGAGAAATTTGAGTATATTTTTTTATTCCATTAAATTCAAGATTAACTTTAATTTTTTTAGAATCAAAATAGGACATTAATGTAACTGTTTAATTAAAAAAATAAATTAAAAAAAAATAAAAATTTGAATATAACTTATTAAATTAAAATGGGAGAAGATGGAGATTTTGAAGAAGATTTAATTAAAAAAGTAATATTAGATGTGATAGAAGCAGATTGTCAAGCAGAAAAAAATTTAAATGTAACTCAATTTAGAGAATTTACAAGAACAATAATAGATGATTTATATAGAGAATTACATAAATTAAAAAAAATGTTTAAATACTCTGTTACTGTTCTGCTTCAACAAAAAGTAGGGGCAGCATTAAATTATGGAAGTGCAATGTATGTTGATAATACTGCTGATGGACAGGTCACTCATTTTTATAATGATAGTAAATATTATGATTTAGTTATTTCTATTGCTGGATATAAAATAACTCAGAAATCTTAAAATTATTTTTTTTAAATTTGAAATTGATACTTTTTAAAATTTTTTTTATTTTTTTTTTATTTTAATCATTAATATTAATAAATTATTATTTAATTAATATATTATAATATTTTTAATTAAATTTTTGTATTTCATCTTCTTTTATTTTTTGTTTTATTTTTCTATAATTTGTATCAAAGTCTTTTTTAATAATTTCTCCATTAGAAATTAACTTATCAAATTTTGCAAATCCTTTATTTTGAATTTTAATATCATTTTTCCTTTTTATATACTCTTTTGTTTTATGATTTAATCTTTTTAAATTACTAAAAATAATAGAAGTAGAAAGACTACTTTCTTTAATTTTATGAATAATATTATCTAAATTAGAATAAAAAGCATTATTTTTATTAGGAATATCAAAAGGTTTTATTTTTTCTGGTTCTAAAAATTCATCAGTTAAAAAAAGCATTTTTTTATCTCTTTTAATTCTTTTTTTAATTATTTTAAAAATTTCTTCGTTTTTTTCAGCATTTCTTTTAGATATAATTTTATTAGTTAAAGAAGAACTTTGATCAAGTTCTTTTAATTGTTTTATAATTTTTTTTTTATCTTCTTTTATATCTTCAATATTTGAACTTGTTAAATAATATTTGAAAGTATCAGATTCTGAATTTTGTTTTTTATTTAAAATTTGAAGTCTATATTTTTTTATTCTTACTTTCATAGGATCTTCTAAAAAATTAAAATTATTTATTGTCCTTTCAAAATATTTTTTCTTTCTTTCAGTTTGATATAAACTTGGTTTAATGACTGATCTTTCAAAATTATAATTTTTAAATATTTTACTTGAAGTATTATTTTTTAAAATATTATTCTTATTTTTATTTTTAACATTGAAATTACTGTTATTGTTGGGATTATTATTTAAATATCTTTCTTCTTTTAAAGTACTTAAATCTTCACTTAATTCATTTGTACAAAAATTTATTTTTAATTTTATAGGAGGAAGAGAATTGTATTCTTCAGGAAAGTTAAAATTACTTTTAAATAATATTCCTTTATTTCTAGTTTTTTCCATTTGTTATTTTTAATTTATTTTTTATAAAAAATATTTATTATGTTAAAAAAAATTACATGTTTTGAATGTGGATACAAAGATGAAAATGAATATGAATTTTCTATCAATCCTAATTATTATATTTTTGAAAATAATAAATTAAATGAAAATGAAATTAATGAAAGAATTGATGAAATGGTAAAAGAAAAAGATTTAAATTTAAAAAATTGGATTTGTGTTGATTGTGTCCAAAAATTTCAAGAAAAATATGAAAAATTATTTGATAAACAAAAAAAAGAAATAGATGTTTTTGAAAAAGGATTAAAAAATTTAATTCTTGATTTACAAGATGAAAAATTAAAAGAAATCTTAAAATTAGATTATAATAAATTATTAGAAGAGAATAAAAAAGGAGAAGAAGAATTAAATGAATTAAAAGAAGAAGAAGAAAAAAAAAAGAAGGAATTGGAAAGTTTAAAACAACAATTTTTAGAATTAGAAAACCAAAATAATCATTTAAGTAAATTAAGTGAAGATTTAGATTTTATGAAAGAAAAAGAAAAAATAATTAATGATACATCTTCATTAAAAGAATTATATAAAATAGATGTTGAAAATTGTAAATTAAATAATAATTCATTATTAATAATAAAAGACCAAGTAAAAAATTTTAATAAAGGAATGAAAGATTTAATAAATTTAACAGAAATAATTGCTTCAAAATTAAATTTTTTAACTGAAAATTATACTTTATTCTCAAATCCAATTGGATCATATATTTTAAATAGAAAAGAAAAAAAAATATATTTATTATATTTATTAAATGAAAAAGAATCATCTAAAAAAATATTTTCAAATGGAATGAATTATTATAATGAATATTTAAAAGAATTAATTACTTATATTAATGTAACTTTTAATATTGGAGATTTATCATTTGGAACTACTGTTGGATATTCTATTAATGGATTTATTAATTTAGATACTTTCACTAATAATATGAATGATGTTATTGTTTTTTTAAATTCAATTTTAACTCATCAAAAATTAAAAAATTATTTTAATTAAATTAATGTAAATTTTATTTTCAAATATTTAATTTTCTTATGAATAAAAACCAAATTTTCCAATAGTTAAATTATCATTAAAATCTACTTGTTCTAAATTACTGTGATCAGAAATTTCTGTTGTTCCTTTTAAAGTTTCTTTATATATAAAGTCAAATATTTTTGATAAATTTTTTTGACTTGCTTTTAAACATTTATCCATTGAATCACTTATTTTATTTTTTTTTTTACAATATATTATTCCTGAAATATCATCCATTGCAATCTCATTAGAATCATTATCTTCAATATTTATTATTATATTTTGAAGTTCAATCTCATTTTCATATTTTAATAAAGTCATTAAATATTTTATATCAACAGCAGAACAAATATTTATTATATCTTTCAAAATATTTATTTTTATCTGTTTTTCTATTTTATCTGAAATCAAATATAAACAAGGATCTTTTTCAAATTTTTCTTTTTTCCATTTTTCAATTTCAGAAAGAACTTTTTCATATTCGCAATTATCATATAAATTTAATATTTCAAAAATTTCAGGATGAGAATCATTTAACTTATAAACAAGAATTGTATTTTCAGTTAACACTTTCTTATATATTGTTTCATTAAAATTTAATAATATAGTAATTACCATATATAATGAAATTTCTTCTTCAGTGAAAACTTTCTGAAAAAAAAAATCAGGAATATTATTTGGTATCTTTAAAACATCATAAAGAGCATCCTTAAATTTTTCTTCAAAGAAATTTAATAAAAATAATAATATTTTCAAATCAAATGAATGAGGGCTTTTCATAATAGTTTCAAGATTATTTTTAAAATCTTTATATTGTGTTAAACAAACACAACAAATAAAATGTTTAATTATTATGTCAGCAAAATCATTTTCATCAATTCCTTTTAAATTTTTAATAAATCTATAAAAAAATTGATTAAAAGAATTGAATCCTCCTTTATAAAATAATGATTTTGCCTTTATCATAATTTCGTTTGCTTTATCTTGGGCATCTTTAGATAATAAGTCTTTAAAAAAATCAACGTCATCTTTATTCCTTCGATAAACATTATCATCACTATTTTCTTTGATTAAACCTTTTTTTATACCTTCAATTGCAAATTGTGGATAAATTTCATCACAATAATTTAATATCTCATTATTTACACCATACATTTTAATTTCATTTGCTTTATTTGATAATAAAGTTCCAGTTTCATATAATTTTGTATTTTTTTCATTTTTTTTTCCCATTTGACAAGAAATTGCTAATCTTAAAATTATATATTCTGGGTCAATTTGTTTTGGGAATTCAAACATTAATGTCTTTATGATTTATATATTATTATAATTATTTTTTTATGATATATAATTAAAATGATAATAATAAAAATTAATTTTGATGAAAATAAATTATTTGAAAAATTATTTAAATAACTTATTTATCATTTAATTGATTAGAAAATTGAAAATAAAAAAGATATATATAATATTTTTACATTCCATATCATTAATATAAAAAAAAAATAAATTAAATATAATTATAGCACAAATTTTCTTCTCCAATTTCAAAATATTCTTGTCTTGAAATCATAATAGATTCTAAATTATCTAATTTACTAATAAAATTAGCTCCTTTAAACATAGAAAATCTAGCATCTTTACATTGAGGAAAAAGTAAATTAATTTTAGAATTTAAAAACAAAGTTTCAAAATCATTTTTAATAACTTCTTTAATTCCTTTAGTATTTAAAACACCTCCAGTGAAAATAATATTTGAATATTTTATTCCATTACTTGGATCTTCATTAACATAATCTTCTAATTTAGAAATTATTCTTTGAGAAAGAGAAAATTGTCTAAATTTAATTAATTCTTCTTTTTCAATATAATTTCCATTATATTCATTTAAAACTTTTTCTAAACTGTTTTTATTATTATAAAATGAATTTAATAAATTCTCAAATTCACTACTTTTTATTATTTTATTATCTCTTAAAATTTCATCCATTGAAATAAAATTAGTATTTTTTTTTTCTAAAGATTTATCTGCTAAAATTCCATTTTTTAAAAAATTCTTAATATCATTATTAGAAAAACTTAATTCTCTTCTATATAATCCTCTAAATAATTCAGGATAAAAAAACAAATAATTTAAATGATTAAACTTATCTTTCTCATCATCAAAGGATTCTTTATCCAAATCCCAAATTTCAAAATTATCACTTGTTTTTAAATTATCATATTTTTTATAATTACTAAAAGATAATAAATTATTATTATTATCAATTGTATTCATTAAAGCAGTAATAGTTCTTCCACTTAAAAAATTACTTTTAACACTTTTATCATAGCAAGCAAAACCATTTTTAACAGGAACAATAGTAGTATTACTTTCTCCAATATCAACGACAATTCCATTTAATAAATTATGGCTAAATAAATTTAACATAGCTTGAGAACAAATTAATAAATATGAAGCATTTAATTTTTCAAAACTATAAGAATATATTTTTGAAACTAGATCATACATTTCTTCATTTGATAAAGGATCTAATGATATTATTAATGGTGTTTGACTATATTTCTCATTTTCAAATTTCTGTTCTCCATATTCTAATTTACCTATTTTTTTTAATATATTTCCAAATGATTCTATTTCTCCTTTTTTTAATAAATTTCCATCGTAAAATGGCTCAAAAGAAAATTTTATTTTATCTTTTTCATTTAATAATGTAAAACTATCTTTTTGTAAATCTTCTGTTTCTAATGAAAAATCTATTTCTATTTTTTCTTTTTCATCTATTTCTGTATTTTCTAAAAAATTTAATGTTGGTTTTATTTTCATTGAACCTTGAAAATCAAATATTGTATTTGCATTTATTATTTTTTCTTCTTTTTTTGTTTTTCCTATTTCTTCTTCACTTTCTTTTTTATTTATTATTGTTTTTGATAATTTATAAGTACTTAATATTGGTTGAGAATATTTTATATTTTGAGTCCCCATATTTATTATTAATGGAGAGTTTAAATCATTGAATTTGTTCAGTGATGACATTTTATTTTTTATATTTTAAAAAAATTTTATTATTTTTTTCTAAGTTTATTTATATTAATTTAAATAAATTATTTTTACAATTTCATTTGATATTTAAAAGAAATTCATTTATCAAGTTATTTTGATTTTACTCATTCAAATACTTTTGAAATTTATAATTTCTATATTTATATATATTAGAAAATAATGAGCTAATCACTTATAATTTAATTTTATTCTTAATATTATTTACATTTTCAATTTCATCTTTCTTTATAATACGATTTTTACTAATAATAGAATTTTGAGAAATTCTAATAGTATTTTTTAACTGTTTAATCTTATTTTTCAATCTTTCATTAATATTTTTAATTTTATGAATTTTGCTTATATATTTATTTCTATTTTTTTTTAATTTTAAACTTTTTTTTTTCAATGAAATCAATTCGTCTAATAACTTATTATTATTCTTACAATTATTAACTTCATCAGAATTATTTTCAGAAAAATCATCATTAGTTGAATAATAATTAATTATATTTATTTCAGAATTTAATTCTTCAAAAGAAATTTTATCACTAATTGAAGAACAATCAGAATCATCAGAATCAATATTTCTCATTTTTATAATTAAATTTACATTAAATCTTTCATTGTATATTTTTGAAATGAATCCATTCATTATTTTTTCTTTATGTGTTTTTTCTTTTTGTATTTTTATTTCATTGTTTAAATATTTAATTGATTCTTTTATTTTTTCCTCATTTAATTTTAAATTTTTTGAAATTTGTTTGTTTAATTTATTCAAACTTATCACTTTGCAATTTGTATTATTTGGAAAATAAAATATTTTTGATAAATGTTCTTCATACATAAAAGAAAAATTTTTTTTTTCTGAAATTTCCAAAGGCTCATTTATGTAAATTTCTCTGTTTGATTCTCTACAAAAATAAAATGATTTTAATGCATAATATGAGTTGTTCATTTTTTGAATTAAAGCATTTTTTTCTTTTATTTGATTTTTAATTAAAAAATTTTCAAATGACAATTTTTCTTTTTCTTCAAATTCAACTTTATTTAAATTATCTTTATTAAAATCTTTAATTTTTATTTTTAAAAGTTCTATAATATTTTTCATTAAATTTATATTTTCTTTTTCTTTTTTATTTTGAATTACAAATTCTTTTTTAATTCCATTAATAATTGCTTCCTTTACTAAACTATTATTGGATTCTTCTATTTTTTGAATATATTTCTTTATAATGATTGTTGAATAATGAAATAAATCCTTTAAATAGGTTTCTTTAAGTTGTTTGTATTTATTTTCTTTTCTTAAGTCATTATATATGTTGTTTAAATCCCAAATTATTCTTTTATTACTAAGAAGAGAATTATTTTTTGTTTTCATTTAATTATAATAAATATTAGCACTTTGTTTATATACTCTAAAATAGTATTTAATGATTAATAATTATGAAGGCAGAAAAAAATAACTTAAAAAAGTAAAAAAAACAAAAAATCAACAACAAAAAAAAATAATTCTTAAAAAAATTAAAAACTCAAAATAATACATAACCCAAAAAACAAATTTACAAAAAAAAATGAAATCCATTTTATTATTAGCATTAATAGCATTAACAACAAGTCAAATAGATTTACAAGCAGAGCCAATTCCTGTAATAAAATGTTTAATATCAAGTCCAGTTCTCCAAAAAGATGTTCCAATATTAATAGAAGCAGTAAAAACTTTTATGGAAGATAAAAATGTTTTAGTTTTTGTTTCTAAAATTTTAGCATTATATCCAGAAATTGAAAAAGAAGTAAAAAGATGTTTTGCTGAAGAAGGAATTGTACTTGAAAGTTCAATGGATATTCCTGAAGCTATTAGAAAATTATGGGAAAAACTTCCTCAAGGTTTAAGAGATGAACTTGTTAAATGGGTCAAAACTCTTGCTAAAGAAAAAGCAAAAGAATTATGTATTAAAATTTTAACTAAACAAGGATGGGAAACTAAAATTTGTGATTATATTGATTCTTTTTAAAAGTGTTATTTAGTTTTTAGATTTTAAAAAATTAAAAATCTATCATTTTTATACAGACAATTATTTCTTTTATTATATTATTTTTTTTCATTCTTTTTCCTTTTTTTTTATTTTGGGTTTTTATATTAACTTTTTTCCTTTTTATAATTCATTTTTTTTAAAGTATGACATTATGTCATACCTAATATATTTTAATCCTAAAAAAGATATTATTTCATTATACATTTTTTTTCTCAAAAAATAAAGTATTTATTATAACAACACAATAAATAAATCTTAAAAAAATTAAAAAAAAAATATAATTAATTAAAAAAAATTAAAAAAATGTTAAAATCTTTCCTTTTCCTTTTCTCATTAGTCACTTTAACTTTATGTTCAGAATCAGTAAGATTAGAATATTCAAAATTATATTCAGATGAAATAAAAAATTCAGAAATAAAATATTATCATTTACCATTAAAAAGAGATTCCAGTTCAACTGTTTTAGGAATAACAATACAATCAAAATTAATAAAAAATTCTGGAAAGAATCTTCCAATAATAATAATAAGTTCAAAGAAATTACCAAACAATAATAAAGAATCACAATGGATTTGTGGTAAAATAGGAAAAGAAGAATGTAAAATTCCAAATGAATTTTTTAAAGATTCAAACAATCAAAAAGTTAATATTGGAGTTTTTTGCAATGAATGTTCATACGAATTTAAAATTAATTATGAAGAAAATGAAAAAATTAACAAAGATGAAACTTCTCATTCTCAAAATGAATTTAGAAAATTAATTGCTTTACCTCAATTAAAAATGTCTCTTCAACAAGAAGAAAAAGGACAAAGAATTGGAGGTCATGGAATTGCTGCTTTAATTATTTTGTTTATCTTCGTTATTACTGTTGTTATTGCTTGTTATGTTATGATGCAAATTTTCGTTAATACTAAATTAATTAATTATCCACTTAAATTAGGAAGAGTTGAAGGATAATTTAAATCATATTTCAAACTAATTTTTTTTATATTTTTTTTCAATTTTTTTTTTTTTAAGTATATATAATTTTTGAATGTATGGTAAATTATATTATAATATTTTGCACTTTTGAATTTAATAAAAATCCCTTTTCAAGTTAATTAAAATAAATAAATTAAAAACAAATAAAATTAAAAAAAAAAACTAATAATGGCTTTAAAAGAACCAACATCAAATGATTTAATTCCAATATTACTAGATAAATTTTCAGTATATACAAATAAAATAAAAGACAGAATAAAAATAAATTCCATTTTTTCTGAATTTAATGAAAAAACATCATCTCAATTTGATAAATTTATAAAAATGAGTCAATTAAGATATAAAGGAATAAAAAGTGGAAATAGTTTAGAAAATATGTTAGAAAAACAAAAACCAAAATATAATCAATTATCAAAAATTATATTAGAAGATATTTTTTATAATACAACTGATATTGATGATGAAAATAAAAAACTTTTAAAAAAACCAAATAAAAAAGAAAATAAAGATTTGGCTGATTTAAGAAGAGAAATTATTATTAAAACAAGAGATTTTTCAAAAAATGAAATAAGAAACAGAGAAAAATTAGATAAAATTATTATGAAAAAAAGATTAGAATTACAAGAAAAAGAAAAAAATAAAACTTTTACTAGATTAAATTATAATTATGAACCTCATTCTTATAAAAAAAGATCTCCGAAAAAAAAAACAGAAATTAAAAAAAGTGAAAGTTATAATAATGAAATTGATAATGAAGAAGCAATGCAAGAACAAAAAGATTTTTTCGAAGTTTTAATGAATGAAGATACAAAATTTTTCAATGATAATATAAAAGAATATAAAGATTATTTAATTAAATTAAGAGAAAAACATAAAAATGATAAAATAATAGAAAAAAAGGAAAAAAAAAGTAAAAAAAATAAAGAAGAAAAAAGTATAAATGAAGAAGAAAAAAAAGAAGAAGAAGAAAAAAAAGAAGAAGAAAAAAAAGAAGAAGAAGAAAAGAAAATAAAAGAAGAAGAAAGACCAAAATCAAATAATGTAAAATTTAAAAAAGTATTTTCACCAACAATAACATTTTACAGTAATAATAATGATATAAATAATTCAGTTCAAAGTACAATGGGTTTAACATCAACAACTGGTTTTTCTAATTTTAGAAATACTATACAAACTATAAGAAATGAAGCTGAGAAAGTTAAATTTTTAGATGAAAATTTTGATAAGAAATGGGATACTATGGAAAATTTTTTTAAAAAAAATGAAGTTTTACCAAAATTAGAAAAAAATGATTCTGTTAAAAGTGTTTTAAGTAAAAATGATAATTTAAATGAAGATAATAATAAGAATAATAAAAGTTATTATTGGAGAAGAAATAGAAGAAATATTTTAAATGCTTTTGAAAAAACATATAAAGAAAAAAAAATTGAATGGAATAAAGATGCAGAAAAAAGAGAATTAGAAAAGAAAAAAGAAGAAGAAGAAAGAATAAAAATTAAAAATTATTTAAAAGAAATAAAAGGAATTTCAAGAAAACCACAATTATATATTGATTGTTATTCTAAAAGAGATGGAAAAACAAATCAAAGAATAACACAATTTAATAATTTATTAAATGGAAATTATTATAATAAAAGAAATTTAGAAAATAAAGTAAGTGATTTCTTTAATAGAATTCAATATAAAGAAAAAGAAAAAGAATTATTTGAAAAAGAATTACATAAACAAATTTTAGAAAAAAGAAAAACAAAAGAAAGTGAATTACAATACGAAATGTGTAAAAAAATTTGGGCAAATTTAGATAATGAAGAAATAGGAGAAGATGTAATATTTAATTATCAAGTTAATGGAGGTCAAATTAATAATACTGTTAAAATTGATCCTTATAAAGAATATTTAGAATTTTATAATATTATGAGTGAAAGAGAAAGTTTTAGAAAAGAGATTCAATCATTAAAAAATGAAATTGATTTAAATAATAAAAATAAAAATAAACTTCATATTAATAATGGAATTAAAAATGAAGATAAAAAAAATGAAAAATCTAATGATAAAATTTTATATAAATTTAATAAAAATGATGAGAAAAAAAATGGAAAAAAAGAAAATGAAAAAAATGATAAAATTATTCGTAAAAGAATTCAAATTAAAAGCCAAAGAAAAGAAAATGAATAAAAAAAATATTTTTATCATATATTAAAAAATAAATATTTTAATTCATTTTTTTAAACTAAAAAATATAATTTTTATATAATTTCAAAATAAAACGAATAAAACATAAAAAAAAATAATCAAAATAAAAAAATGAAATTCAATTTAATTTTCCTTTTCACATTATTTATAATAACTTCATCTTTAAAAGATATAACACAAAAAACAATAACAGAAACAACAGAACAAATTGAAGATAATTTTAACGATTTTAAAAAAAAATTAAAAAAATTTTATCAGAAAGTAACTGAACAAGCAGAAGATACTTTTGAATCAATTAAAACTAATGTTAAAGACTTTACTAAAGATATAAAAAAAGATGCTAAAACTTTAGAAAAGACAATTAAATCTTCTGCTAAAAATTTAAAAAGTATTTCTCAAAATAATAAAAAATCTGTTGAAAATGGATTATCTGAAACTAATGATTTAATTATAACAACAATTGATGATTCTGATGAACAAGTCAAACAAACAGTTCAAGCATCCCAAACTGAAAGTGAATAAATAAATATAACAAAATTAATTATTCTTTCTTTAAACAATAAAAAAAAAATATAATTTTTTAAATTCCAATTAAAAAAAAATAAAAAAAAATGGAAAATCAATTAACAATCCAAAAAATAATAGATTTCAACGAGCGTATAATTCCAAAATCATTATTTGATTCAATAATAACATCAACAACACTTCCTCCAAAAGCATTAGAAGAAAGGAATAGTGAAATATGGAATTACTCATATTTAGGATATGGAAAAGTTACATTAAAGGATGGTAGTACATATACAGGTTCAGCAAAATTTGGAATATTAGAAACAGAGAAGGGAAAGAATTGTAAAATAGATTTTGCAGATGGAACAAAATACGAAGGTCAAATAAAAAACAATCAATTAACAGGTAAAGGAACATACCTCTTCCCATCAGGAGCGACATATGAAGGTGAGATTGTAAATGGACTTAGACACGGTTATGGAAAATACAAATCAAAGGATGGAATTACTTATGAAGGAGAATGGAAAGATGGAAAAAAAGAAGGGAATGGAATTATGGTTAAAGGTGATATGACTTATGAAGGTTCTTTTAGTAAAGGTGTGATTGATGGTTATGGAAAATTATATTGGAGTAATGGAAATATTTATGAAGGAAATTTTAATC
>JAEEGK010025368.1_pt1 | contig 12180 bp, 9 predicted proteins | sample 8958771 | NCBI WGS metagenome assembly JAEEGK01 (sample SAMN16246547, study PRJNA631951) | gut metagenome | biome: gut microbiome; feature: rumen; material: SC-attached | host: Bos | place: Iran: Karaj | collected 2018-10 | reverse complement strand
TACGAAATGAACCGCGTGATCAGCGACACCGCCGAATACGGTTGCTACCTGTTCGCCAACAAGTGCGTGCCTCTGCTCGCCGACTTCATGAAGAACGAAGTGAAGAAGGACGACATCGGCGCTATCTACGGCGAAGGCAAGACCACCGCTGTGGATAACGAAGAACTCATCAAGGTGAACAAGAGCATCCGTCAGCATCCGGTGGAAGAAGTTGGAGCGTGGCTCCGCGAACGCATGAGCGGCATGACCCGCGTCGTGTAACCTTCGCAATACGGCATCACGATTTGGCTCACGTACGTTTTAGTACGCTACGCCAAATCGTTCTTTGTCTTGCTCGGTTCCACTTAGCGGGATAAAGAGTGTTAAAGCACATTTGTGAGCAAGAAACGCCTCGTATTAACGAGGCGTTTTTTTTAAGTTTTGGCCACATTTAAGGTGGGAGTGAGGCGATTCTGTCAACAAGCCCCAGATTTTACTTTTTGAGGACTTTCAAATTTTCCAAGCGGTTGAGCGCATCGTAAAGCGTTTCGTCTTTCTTCGCGAAATGCAGGCGTACGAGATGATCCACCGGTTCGCGGAAAAAGCTTGAGCCCGGAACTGCCGCCACACCCACCTTCTGCGCCATATCGATGCAGAATTGTTCGTCAGGCAATGTGCCGGTCGCGCATTTTACATCACTACAAAATTCGCGGACTCCGCTAACACTGCGTCGGCCATACCCAAACTCGCTAATATCAATCAGTACAAAGTAAGCACCTTGCGGTTCCGTAAAACGCAACCCGAGATTACGCAAACCGTTCGTAAACAAGTCCTTCATGTGCGTGTAATGCGCCTGCAGACCCGCATAATACGAGTCGTCAAAACGGAGCGCCGTCACAGCGGCCTCCATCAACGGAGCCGCCGCCCCCACCGTCAAAAAGTCGTGCACTTTCTTGATGCGTTCCATAATCGGCTCTGCCGCAAGCACGTAGCCCAAACGCCAACCCGTAATCGAATACGTCTTGCTCAAGCTGCTGCATTCAATCGTGCGTTCGAACATTCCCGGGAGCGTCGCAATGTACGTATGACGATGCGGAGCGTAAACGATATGCTCGTAAACCTCGTCTGTAATGACGTACAGATCGTACTTGACCGCAAGCGACGCTATAATAGAAAGTTCTTCGTGCGTAAAGACCTTGCCGCTCGGGTTCGCCGGGTTGCAAAGCACAAGAGCCTTCACGCCCGGCTGCGCCATCGCACTTTCGAGCACGTTCGCATCAAAGCTCAAATCCACCGGCGAAAGCGGCACATAGACAGGAGTCGCTCCGCACAAAATCGTATCCGCGGAATAGTTCTCGTAGAACGGCGAAAACAGCACCACCTTCTCGCCCGGATTGCAAACCGACATCATCGAGGCCATCATAGCCTCGGTACTGCCGCACGTAATCACAATCTCTTTTTGCGGGTCGTAACGCAGTCCGCTAAAATGGAACTGCTTGTCGCTCAGCGCCTCGCGGAAATTCTGCGCGCCAAACGTAATCGCATACTGGTGCGGCCCCGAAAGCGCCACCTCCGAAAGACGCTTCGTCAGCGATTCCGGCGGGTCAAAATCAGGGAACCCCTGCGACAAGTTAATCGCCCCGCAAGCATTCGCAATGCGGGTCATTCGGCGGATAACGGAATCAGTAAAAGTTTCGGTGCGTTTACTTAACGGTTGCATGGCGATGAAATTTAAATAAAAAAGCAACGCTATATCAAGCTAAAATCGAAGTTTGGGCTTATTTTACGTGAAAAAAGCCGTTTCAAAGTAGATTTTCACGTAAAATTTAGAACAATGTAATAAAACATGTGTATAAAAACGACATTTCAGACGATTTTCAAACCAAAACCTCTTCTAATTCGCTTTTTCATGTAAAAAAAGGTCTTCAAAATAACGAATTTCATCACAAAGCAACATACAAAGTATAGAATTTACGTGAAAAATGTAAAAAACCAGGCGATTTTCACGTAAAAACAGCCATTTTTGCCAAAAGAATCTCTCTATCTGCGCAAAAACAACAAAAACATCGTGAACGTTATTAAAAACATTCCCTTAAAAAGGGGCGGGGCCAAAATACTCACTACAATTACAGATTATTCAAAAATAATTTTCAAATTTTTCTACTATTTTTCCAATAGGAGAATTCTATGCTTGAACTGTTATCGCCCATCATCTCGACGTTAAACTCAATCCTGTACAATTACTACATTGTCCCGCTATTTTTGATTGTCGCCGGGGTTTTCCTTTCGATCCGCATGGGATTCCCGCAAATCCGCTACTTGTTAGAAACGCTCCGCGTCACCCGCGAAAAGCCGCTGCACGAACACGGGATTTCGTCGTTCGGCGCATTGATGGTCTCGACAGCCTCACGTGTCGGCACAGGGAACATCGTCGGCGTTTCCACGGCCATCTGCCTCGGCGGCCCAGGCGCCATTTTTTGGATGTGGTTTATCGCAATTATCGGGGCCGCTTCGGCATTTGTCGAATCCACGCTTGCGCAAATTTACAAGCGCCATGACTTCGTCACAGGCCACTCCTATGGCGGGCCTTCGTACTACATCCAAACCGCTCTCGGCATGCGTTGGCTCGGAATACTCTTCTCCGCTTTCGTGCTGCTCACCTACATCGTGGGCTACAACCTGCTCGCTTCGTACAACATCCAGGATTCGCTATCGAGCTACAATTTCTACGACAAGACCGTAACGCCTATCATTACCGGCATTATTCTAGCGGCGCTCTTCGCATTCTGCATCTGGGGCGGTGCAAAGAAAATCACCACCATCACAAGCTACCTCGTCCCGTTCATGGGAATAATTTACGTTCTCGTCGCCATCGGCATTATTTTATACAACATCACAAACGTCCCCGCGATGTTTGCTACAATTTTCCGAGACGCATTCTCGTTTGACGCCGGATTCGCAGGATTCGCCGGAAGCTGCATCATGTACGGCATCAAACGCGGGCTTTACTCCAACGAAGCGGGTATGGGATCCGCCCCGAACGCGAGCGCAAGCGCAAGCGTTTCGCACCCTGTCAAGCAGGGATTCGTTCAATCGCTCTCCGTGTTCATCGACACGCTTCTCATCTGCTCGGCGACCGCCCTCATGTGCCTTTCGACCGACATCGAACCCACCAAGGAAATTTCCGGAATCCTTTACGTGCAACAGTCTCTCAATTCTGTTTTGGGCCACAGTGGCGCCATTTTTATCACATTCTCCATGTGCCTCTTTGGCTTTACTACGCTCATCGGCAACTACTACTACACGGAGGGCTGTCTCCGATTCATCATGAACAAGCGACCGAACGACACCACCCGGAACGTATTCAAGGCCATAGCCACGATTATCGTATTCCTGGGCGCAGTCTCCAGCGCGTCGTTCGCCTGGGACAGCGCAGACCTTTGCCAGGGACTCATGGTTCTCGTGAACATTCCCGTCATTCTGGTACTCGCCCCCATCGCCATCAAGGCGCTGAGAAACTATACCGACCAGCTGAAGAAAGGCGTCGAGCCAGTTTATATTGCAAAAGATTGCGGTGTCAAGCAAGACACCGACTACTGGATAAACTAGACAGAAGACTTTTTACGGATTGACAAAGCATTCAGCGACGATGGTTCTTGTTCCATCGTCCAGGCTTGCCTTGGCAAGCGTTTTTCCGCTCGCGTTCGGTAGACTTTTCACCAAGACTTTCGAGGTCGCAGAGTCCATCAGCTGGAACCGCGACGGAGCGCCGCTTACTATCGGGATTTCTCTCCGGGAAACGTAAAGCGAAAGCTTCGGAGACTTGTCCACGCAATCGAACTGGACCGGGTCATCCGCATCCAGCGAATCATTTATAGAAAGATCCCGCTCCGCATAGACGCCCGAAACGCAGTAACACCACCTCAACTTCTTGGTCGGAACTTTTACGGTAGACACCAAAGGCCTTTTAGACCCTATATGGAGTTCCAGCAAAAAAATCACGCCAAACATACGTTGCAATTCCGGCATGGAATCCTTGCTCCGCCCCTCGAAATAAGGATCCTTTTCGGCAGACACCACCGCCACAGGGAATTCGTCATGAGCAATCCCATCGAAATACGTCACGTTCCAAACTTCCGCAATGGACGCCTTGACGTAAAAAGAAAGCACGCTTTTCCCCAAAAAGGCATTTGCAGGCGCCATAAGCCGCACCTTTCCATCGTAAATGCGGCATAAAGTCTGTTCCCTCTTTAAAATTTCGGCAGTTTCAAGTGTCGGAACCACCTTAAAGCCACAAGAACTCCCATTATAGTACTCATGGCAAAGAGACACATCCACAATTCTAACGTATTCCATCAGATAAGCCCCATTTCTGAAATTTCAGGAAACCGAATAAAATACGGCTGGTAACAAGAATAGCCACCCCCAAGAGCAACTGTCTTTAACCGATAGACTACGGAAGGAACGCATTTTTCGGCAATCGTTCCCCATAAATTATACAACCCAGGCACGAAAAAGAACAGAAACCAAGCTCCTATCATTTAATTAATCCAGACAATCCGCCAAAACATGCATATGTACATATGCATTTCCCACTACGTTTATTCGAAATTCACTTATTGCGCACAATATAATTACTTATATAGTATTTCGAATATTGTAAATTAAATTTTTCGATAAACGACTACTTTTTGGGCATCAATTTTAGTATGCAGGGCTCATTTATTCAATTTATATTGCTCATAATAGCATTTACCCGTAACAAAGTCTTTTGTAATAAAAATAACTGAACTATTATGGACTTATCCATAATTATAGAACTCATTTTATATTAAATTATGCCCATGCCAGAGCAAGATAAAAAGATAGAGCTTACATCTCGACAAAAGGAAATTCTGTCCCTGCTACGCAAAGGGCTTACGAATATCGAGATTTGCAAGACTCTAGGGATTTCCGCCAACACCGTGAAAGTGCATCTTGCCAACATCTACAAAATTCTCGAAGTGACCAACAGGACCGAAGCGGTCTCTACAAACTTCGCCTCCATCGGCGATGATGACGTCAAAAAAGACCTGAACGTCATCTTTTACAAGAAAAACGACATTACCGCCTACCCCAAAGCTTACAGCCTTTACCTTTCGATAGTCGAAGCTTTCCACCAATACCGGATTTTCCGCATCGAGGTAACCACCGAGATCAGCACCGAACCCGGTTTTTGGATCGACGTTTCAGCGTCCAAAGACAAGGACGAGACGCTATTCATTTCGACAAGAATTGGTTCCTCGCACGAAAATCTGTGGACTACATCGATAAAGATAAATACCGACGACATACATTTTCTCGCAAAACAGTCGGTCATGCAATTGTTCCGAAGCATAGTCCTTGCTTCCGCAAAACTCAAATACTCCTCCAAAAGCCCAATTCCCTACTGGTGGTACGCCTCGACCAGTTCCATCATCAAGTTCGAAAGCCGTAACAAGGAATCCTTCGAGGCGTGCAAAGAAAAACTGGAGCCCCTTGTCAAGGGCAACAACTACAACGAATTTACGCTCTACGTCCTTTCGTTCATACTCTACGTAGCCATCATCGAAAACTGGGGCGATACGCAACGGCCCTTGAAGGAACTTGGCGAACTGGCGCGCAAGTCCATGTTCAACGCCCCCTATTCCATCTACTCGCAGATGGTCATGGCCTTCTACAACATCGTGCTGGGCAACAAGAGCGAAGCGGTTACTTACCTGAAGCAGGTCATCGAAGCGAACCCGCAGGCGATAACCGCAAGGACCGTCCTCATCCAAATTTACATGCTCACCGGCCAAGAGGACGAGGCGCTAAAGCTTATCGACGAGTTCACCCGGCTAATTCCGGAATCGACAATCCGGTCCTTCGTCTGCCACGCAAGGGTCCTAATTTTGCTATTGCAGGGCAAATATGACGAATGCAAGAGCCTCGCGCAGCAAATTCTGCTGTTCACCCCCAAGGCCCTAGTCGTCCGTCTCGCCATCATTGCAAGCTGCAACATGACAAACGATGTTGCCGAGAGCAAGTTCCATACCCAAAAACTTTTCGAATACAACCCGAAACTGACCAAGAAAGACGTGGAACAACTCCTAAAAGGTGTTGCCGAAAAGAAGAAAGCCTCCATCATGGAGAGCATCAGCAATATTTTTCCACAGGGAAAATCGGATAAAAAATTGAAAAAATAGCCCAAATGGATTATTGCGTCTTAGCGCACTCTAATCTATCTTTTCTTATAGAATTATTGCGGTTTTGTAGTTTAAAAATTACACCTCAAACATAATGCTGTAAGGACTTGAAAGGGATTTTCATCCCAATTCATGTTTTTTGCAGCATTTTTTTATGCACTGACACTCAATTCGCTAACAGCAAGGGCAGGAACCTTGTACATAGCGAACGGGTCGCGGTATTCGTTACCGACTGCCACGATGTTCTTGAGGATGTCGAAGAAGTTCCCGCTAAGCGTGACACCATCGACCGGATGCTGGATAGCTCCGTTTTCGCACCAGAAACCGTGCGCCCCGATGCTGAGTTCGCCGCTCACAGGATTGCAGCCGGAATTGCCTTCCAGGCGCACGACAAGCAAGCACTTCGGGAAAAGCTTGAGGAGTTCCTCGGTCGTCATCGTTCCCGGCGGCACGAGCAAGTTGTAGAAGCTCGTGGACATCTTGCTGCCAAAGCTGCGGGCGCCACTGCCGGTCGTTTCGCGCTTGGCCTTGGACGCCGTTTCGAGGTTGTAAAGCGCGGAATTGAAGACGCCATTTTCGACGACCTTGACGCGCCTTGTCGCGCAACCTTCGGAGTCGAAGTAGAACTTGTGCTCGAACATTTCGCCTAGCGGATCGTTCCACAACGAGAAAACGTCGCTCGCGATTTTTTCGCCTTCCTTGCCATCGAGACGGGACTGGCCCTTCTGCATGGTTTCGGCAAAGAACGGCTGGTTGTACATGCCAAGGAAGCGTGCCGAGATGCGTTCCGAAAGGATGACAGGAATCTTTCCGCCTTCGATTTTCTGGGCGCCAAAGAGTTCCGTGGCGTATTCGGCAGTTTTGCTTGCGATTTCTTCGACCGTGAAAGCGTTCCAGTCGCGGCCGTTCTTTACAAAGTTGCCAAGTTTCTTGATGCCACCCCGACTTGCGACAGCACCAGCACCCGCAGAAGCGCAATTCGAGCGGGCTTCATAGAAAAGGCCCGTATTATTAGCAACGATTGAATACTCTTTTTCGATATCGCCACCGAGATACGGGATGTTCTCGATTTCCTTGGACTTCGCAAACGTCGCCTTTTCGAGTTCGATGCAGAAGTTCTTCATCGTCGAAAGGTCCAACGATTCCAACGCCGGATTGTAGTTCGGTTCACCCTTCGGGAGTTCTACCGCCTTGGGGAGTTCGATGTCGATTTTTTCGGTCCACTGCGTGTGGCAAAGAGCGTCCTTGAGCGTCTGGCGGAGCGCTTCGTCAGTAAGGCGTTCCGTGTGCGCATAACCCGGGCGTCCGTCCTTGATGACGCGAACACCAAGCCCGACGGAATCCGATATTTCCGTATTCTGCACCTGTCCCTGAAAAACCGAAAGCCCTTCGGAATGCGCATTGGAAGCGATAACATCGAACTGTTCGGCTTCGCCCTTGGCGAGGTCGCACATGAAATAGACTGCATCTTTAATATTCATATCGCAAAACCAAAATTTTAATTATTTACAAGTCAAGTATACAAAAATAGAGTATGGAGATTCCCGGTCAAGCCGGGAATGACAGCGCGAAATGTCATGCCCGTCTCCGAACGGGCATCACCTTTATAATATGAAGGAGATTTGCCTTATCGAGAAGCGCGGCTTTTGCGTTCGAGCATTTTCCAGTAGGCGGCGGGGCTGCCCGTCACGGATTCGAGCGCGTTCGCGATTTCGGTCGAGATGCTGATTTCACCTGCAATCAGTTGGTCGAGCATTTCTACAGAAACGCCCACCCTGCGGGCAAATTCCGGCTTGTCGATTTTAAGCCATTCAATTCCTTCGAGGATCGCCTGTCCCGGCGTCGGGGTTCCATGTCTTGGCATAAGCAGTGGTTAGTGGTTGGTAAACAGTGGCTAGTGGTTTGAAAATAGTAGGAAGTAGGAAGGGGGCGGTGGTTGGTAAACAGTGTCATTCTGAGCGAAGGGCATAGCCCGAAGTCGAAGAATCTAAAATTCATCTTGCAAAAGATCCTTCCATAATGGATTCATCTGCATAATGAGGTTCTCCTTTTTTTCGCGTCGCCAGCCTTTCAACTGTTTTTCACGTTTTATAGCATCCGTAATTTCCGTATATCGTTCAAAATAAATCAACTTATTAATCTTATACCTTGAAGTAAAAGACGCTCCACAACCTCCAATGTGTTCTATAGCACGACGACTTATATCATTCGTAACACCTACATAAAGAGTTGTATTACTTTGATTTGTCATTATATATGTATAATAGCTATTTGGCATACTTAAAGTTCTAGATCCTGCTCCTTCGAACCTAATTCAACTAAGGGGCTAAAGCCCCAAGTTTCATATATCGACTCCATTTCATTCCGCTCAGGATGACACAACGCATTGTTTCAAAATTCAATAGCATCTTAATTCCAACGTTCGAATTTTAAAAATCTACGTCCTTCCAGCCTTCGGCACCGAAGCGGAGGTCGCGTTCCACAAATTCCCAGATGAGGAGCTTTTTGCCCTTGAGCACGCTCGCCTTGCGGGCGAGCTTTTCGCGCACCAGCGTGGAAGCGCCGCCATCGCTCACGATAGATGCGACCGGACGGTTCACGTTCTTCGCAAAGTGCGCAATCCATCCGGCGTTCACCGGCGAATCGGTCTGGTAAATGCGGCTGAAGCTGTCACCGAGAATCAAAATTTCGGACTTGCGGAAATCATCTTTGAACACGCTGTAAGTCGTATCACGCCCAACTTCGGTGTTGTGATTGAATTTGCACCCATCATCCCATTTTTTTGATCCTTTACAACTCATAGCATCACGAATGCTGTCCCGAGGACAACTAACATGACTCATTTGAAGCCATTCCCTAACAACCTGTTGCGAAACGACATGCCCCACCACACGTTGAGTTTTAAACACACCGAACTTGTTGAGCCCGCTCATCTCGCCTACGTCGCCGATACGCTCTGCAACGGAATCCTTAGCAACATAATTTTGACGTGACACTACACCACCTTCATTAAGCATCGATTGCTTCAAATCAAGGCATACCTGAGTCGGCTCACAAATACAATCCCTGTTATAGTCTATTGCAGAATTATTTACAGCATTTTTTTTCTTGGACAAAACGAGTGTTCCCGCATCAACCATTGCATTCACTTTCTCAGCAATTACACTAGCGGCAAGTTCAGCACCGCGCGGAGTCCAGTGCGTGTCGTCGTTCAGGTAGAGCGGTCCGAGGCTCGCATCGTCCTTCTTCGCAGCCAGCAGCGGTGTATATAAATCGACGGTGTTAAAGCCAGCTCGGGTAAGGGAATCGAGAATCTTTTTGCCGTGCGACTGGAGTCCGATAGAGTTCGCATGGTCCGCAACATTTCCAGCGGCAGCGGCATCGCGACTTGCATCCGAATCACCACCAGTCAGTCGTTCCGGATAGATGCTCGGCTTGCCCGGAGTCACCACCACCAAGAGTTCCACGCCCTTTGCCTTGAGCTGGTCGCGGAACCTTTCAATCGCCTTCACCGGATTATCGAGTTTTGCACTGCGCACATCCAGCGGAGACGGCTGCACCAGGAATTCCACATCCTGGCGGTAGAAAAGCCACTTGTCTTCGGGCTTGGCCCCTTCCCTGCCGCACGACTTGCCGATGCAATCGCCAGCAGCGCCAAGCACCACCTTCTCGCCCGGATCACTAAAGAGATTCCAAACCGCAAGCTGATACTTGGGACGCAACGAGAGCACAATAGCGCTCTCGTCGTCAATCTTATTTTCAAAAGCACGCAAATAGCGGCTCGTCCATACGCCGTAATGCTTCACGTCCAAGAACGCACGCCACAGCGACACATGACCAAGGTCGGCCACGAGAGCCTTGATGCAAGAATCCGCCTGCGGGAACGATTCCGGTTCGTCCTCCAGCTTTGCAAGCAGCGTATCCGTCAACTTGAGGCTCCTGTAACGAGCTTCAGCCGTATCAAGTTCAGCATACGTATTCACCGAAAGTACAGATGCTTCCAAGTCCGAAAGCGACGAAATTACAGGTTCCAAAGCATCAGCCGTCTCAGCACCCGCAGCAATCGCCTCACGCGCCGCACGCCACTTCACATCGAGCGAATCCGCAGCCGCAGCGACCTTTTTCTCGCGCACAATCGGAGTGTAAACCACGTCCTTGAAAATGTCAAACGGCAGGAAACGCTTTTCGCCACGCAGGTCGACAACCGCCTGCACGCCAAACGGGACCAGCAATAAAATCGAAAAAATAACGACAGGGATAATGTATTTCTTATTCACGAGAGATAAGATAGAATTTTGTTGTGGTGTTACTAGTTGCTACTCATTGTCAACTGTTTTAAATTCGCTCCATCTGACATTGTTGCCGATGTTGCGTATTAAACGGAACCAATTCTCAGCATTCCCTGCATAATTTGGATACGTATATCCATAGTCAATCCATTTTCAATAAGAGCTAAAATATTTTACAAAATTTTTCAGGACAAATCCCCGAAAAAAGCGTGTTCACATAAAGGAGGGCGAATTCAGCAAACTTGCCTTCTTAGATTTAACCGCCATACGACAAGGATCATCATGTCTGAAAATCAAAACTCTATCGAATTTACCATTACCACTTCACGCGATCAGTTGGTTGACAAAACTATTGAAGAAATCAAGAAACACACTTATCTCGACCCGCTCTTCGATGCCGCATTCAAAGCTCTATTAAGTGACGAAGAAGCTCTGATAAATTTTTTGAATGGAGTATTTCTCCTAAAAGAAGACAACAAAATTGAATCCGTAGTCATCAAAAATTCCGAAATCAACGTCATTTTTCCTGCGGTCAAGTCGTTCAGGCTCGATATCCGAGCGACAACCTCGAATGGCATTCATATCAATGTGGAAATGCAAAAGGCAAAGCCCGACTTTTTCGTCGATCGAGTTCTTTTACAACATAGCGCTTTCATGCTCCAAAGCAAATATGAATGGGACCAGCTGAATTTTGGAAATCTCCCTTCCGATTTGACAAAAGAACAACGCGCTGAACGCGAAATCCACCGTTACGAGGTTCCACCAACCTACGCCATTTGGATTTGCGACTTTTCCATAAGCACACAGAAGTTTTTCCGAAGTGATTGGGCCGTTCGCGATAAGGAGGGCTTGACGCTGAGCGACAAGATGATGTATATTATCTATGATTTGACGAAGTTTAACAAGACCTTCGAAGAAATCGTGACCGCTGAGGAACGGTGGCTCTATTTGCTCAAGCACGCAGGCAAAGCAGAAAAGCTCCCGGACTTCAACGATACCGTTATTGCGAAGGCTATCCGCAGAATTTTAGTGAACGGCGCATCGGAAAAACTCATCAAGGATCAGGCAAACGATATGGTATGGACTGAAGAAGAATTGGATCATTTGGCCTTGTTGGAGGTCCGTGCCGAACAGAAAGGTTTGGAAAAAGGTTTGCAGAAAGGTTTAGAACAGGGGCTTGAACAGGGGCTTGAACAAGGGCTTGAACAAGGGCTTGAAAAAGGGCTTGAAAAAGGTCAAGAAAAAAATCGTATCGAAACGGCTCTTGATATGCTTGCGGATAATGAACCTATCGAGAAAATTGTCAAGTACTCCCATCTGCCCGAAAGTAAGATTCTTGAGCTTAAGTCTTCATCGTCAGGTGACGCTATCTTGTAACAGAGTCGTCCTCACCCAAAACACAATCTCTCCTTGTTTATTCTTGAACGAAGCCTGTAATGGCGAAACCAGCATTTTAACGCCTGTGGGAAACGCATCGCCAGAGCGGCTACTGCACATGCGAGCAACTACCTAAGATCCCTCAAATTGTGCATTTTATCGCCATAAACGCCAAAAAACATTTTCAAAAAATGAAAAAAAACTAAATTTGGCACACTATGAATACTTCATTGAACGATTTATGGGTTGGAGTCGATGTTGGCTCCACCACTGTAAAGATTGCTGTAGTCGATCCCGAGACATCTAAGCTTTTGCATTATACTTATCAG
>JAEEGK010025366.1_pt1 | contig 12181 bp, 12 predicted proteins | sample 8958771 | NCBI WGS metagenome assembly JAEEGK01 (sample SAMN16246547, study PRJNA631951) | gut metagenome | biome: gut microbiome; feature: rumen; material: SC-attached | host: Bos | place: Iran: Karaj | collected 2018-10 | reverse complement strand
CAGTCTGTTTCTCTCGTTCAATCTTGTTCATTTTGTAGTTTCCTTTTAAGTCTAATTCATAAATCTTATTAATTCGAGCGGCAAAGGTACTAAAATTTTGAGAAATATAGTTGTTTTTGTGTCCACAATTAAATAATTTTATAAACCTTACCAACCCAGCGGCAGCACGATATTCTCTACATCGTGAGCCTTTTCGAACAGTGGTGAGATTTCTTCGTTGGTAAATCCTGCGATGCCACATCCAATACGTGTTACCAAGAACGTTAGGTCAGGTCGCGACTTAGCGAACTCGATAAACTCATCAACGTAGGGCTTAATCGTTTCTACGCCTCCTTGCATGGTGGGTATGCCGTAGCTCTGTCCTTGCAGTCCTACGCCCTGTCCCCATATTGCACCAAACTTGCGATATGCTATCAAAGCCGCACCACCTCCATGGGCCCCAGCCAGATTGCTACCAAACACAAACACCTCGTTCTTTTCCAGGTGTGTAATTCTCTCAGGAGTAACTCTTGCCATACCTATTTATATATATTAATTAATACATCGCTGCAAAGATAGCACAAATCTAGCATAATACAAAGCAATTATCAGATTTTTCTTAATTATGGTATTTTAACATCACAGCCTGCAAAATATCTGAGCTACCTGTGTATATATGGTTAAAAGGTAATCAAAATCAAACAAAACCAATGAACAAAAAATCTATCATCACCCTGATCTTAGCCGTTGTCGCTACTATTTCGGCACGGGCCATCAACGAGTATCACTTCAATAGCGGCACAGCTGTGTTAAAAGGACGCATACTGAACAAACCTGCCGACGAGTGGAACATCATCTCGGTGATTATACAAAACGCATTTACTGATGAGGATGCGCAGGTTCTTACGATTCCTGTTGCAGCCGATGGCTCGTTTGAAAGGAGCATTCCTCTGCCATACTCTCAAAGCATCAAGGTGGAAGACGTAGACTTTATGTTCCTGGCTGTGGGCGACACCCTAGAATTGACTAAGGATGCAAAGCTGGTGGATGAAAAAGGCGTTACCTTCGTTGGAAATACCATGAGTGCAAATATCAATCGACTCTGGCCGAAAGTAAGGAAGCATTACTTTAGCGAAGATAAGCTATTAATCAAAGGGCTTACAAGAGATAAAATCCCTGCTTGGAAGAAACAGATGGTAAAACTGATGGATAGAGTGATTGCCGACATCGAAGGCGACCGTCTGCCCCTACCTGCTGGTACAAGCGCATTCGAGAAAGAGGTACTTGGTGCCAGTCTGCTTAGCGAGCCCCTCATGGCTATCATGGAGAACTATCGTTACAACATGACTACAGGAGGCTTATATAGTATTAAAAAAGATGAGTTGGGCGCATATAATGATTTTCTGGCCAGTCGCCAGAAATGGCTTTTGGATAATCCTGCTATGCTGTTTGTTATCCCGTCGCCAGGAACCTTTATCAGCTATGTAGGAGCCTACGTCATGTTCGACGTCGCTTTCACGCGCAAAGAGGATGGTGAGAGCAGGGCTGACCACTACCGCAGAGCTACGCACATCGCCCAGGAGCGCTATGGATTGATAGATACCGATTTCATGCAGCAGATAGCACTCTGCTGTCACGTATTCCGCGAAAACCTTTTGGACAAAGGATCCGATCCTGACGTCTTGGCCGAATACTTCACTGCCATCGTTCCACTCATCAGCAGTCCCATCGTGGCCCAACATGCCCTCGACCGCTATCGCCAGTATGTAAAGCAGCGCGAGCTGAAGGTTGTTGAGCTGAAGCCTATGACCAAGGGCGACTCTATCTTCCAGCGCATCATCGAGCCCTATAAGGGTAACGCACTCTATGTTCACTTCTGGGGGATGTACTGTGGTCCTTGCCGGGCAGAAATGCTGGCGGAACGTGAGAAGGTGGAACTATTTAAAGACAAACCTGTCCGATTCATCTATATCTGCGATGAGAAAGAGAGTCCACGCGAGCCTACAGAAAAATGGCTGGCTGACAACAATATCAAGGGCGAGCACATCTATGTATCGCACGAGGAGTGGAAGTTCCTTGCAGAGAAGTTCAACATCTATGCCCCTCCCTTCAGCACAGGTGTCGACAAAGACGGCAACATCGTAACCATTAACGAAGTAAATAATTATGCATACGATATGCTGAAATAAGCAGTGATTCGTAGACTAAAATACCCCGTCTGCTGAATTTTTTTTCGCGATACAAATAGATTGTTTACTTTTGCAGCATAATTAAACAAATAAAAAACTATGCAAAAGTAAATTTTCTATGTGATGGAGAAAATCAGTGATATTTTGATGGCTATATTTGCTAACGTTGTGTATCTTATTAGCGCGCTATTCCTGCTCGCTATGCTATGTATAGCATTTATCTGTGTCCTTACAAACACCCATAGTTCATAAGGTATTGAATTCGTTTTCAGGAAAAAAGCCCCGACTTGCATCGATGCATGCCGGGGCTTTATCATATCCCAAAGATACTGCCAAGCAATCTAGGAGATAGTACGGCATTTTCTACCAAATTCTCGTTAACTATCTACCAGATTCTGCCGTACCACTAAAATGCCCTGTTTTTCTGCCCACGCTGGTACGCTGGTACGCTAGGTCATTTTGTAAAATCTAGTGCATTGGCTATGGCGCAAAATCTCTTATTTGATATTATATATATTATAATATATATAATATTTATAATATATAATATAGATAATAATTATCTCGTACCACCCTTCGTTCCATCCCATACGCTAGTACGCAATATATGAAATCGCAAAATGACCCAGCGTACCAGCGTACCAGCGTGTGGGAGAATCGTATATAAAGAACTTTTTGAAGAAATACAAAAAATAAAACCACCTTCTGGTGGTTTTAAATGGGCAGTATCGATAAAGCCTTACCCCACGCGGGATTCTACCCGGATAGCCAAAACAGATGTTCTGACGGTGCAAAGATACGAAGTATAATTGAAAGTTCCAAATATTTTGGGAATTTTTTTGCCAGACGATTTTTCTAGCAAAGTCTTTTTTATATTTTCTCTTGCAAAAATTTGTGTATGTCTACGATTTATGCTACCTTTGTGCCTGATTAATAATAACGTATATAATTGAATGGCTAAAAAGAAAGAAAATACCACCTCGATAGGTTTCGAGGATGCTATATGGAGAGCTGCGGATAAGTTGCGTGGCAATCTAAATGCCTCTGAGTATGAGGGAGTTGTGCTTGGTTTAATCTTCCTGAAGTATATCAGCGACAAGTTTGAGGCTAAGTTTGCCGAGCTGTCGCAAGATGAGTATGCCGATGTGGAGGATAAGGATGAATACGAGGCCGATGGCGTGTTCTTCGTGCCTCAGGATGCTCGTTGGCAGGTTATCTCAATAGCAGCTCATACCCCAGAGATAGGAAAGGTGATCGACGATGCCTTGTTGGCTATTGAGCGCGAGAACCCTAAGTTGCGTGGCGTGTTGCCAGGCAACTATGCTCGTCCAGAACTAGACAAGCGCCGACTGGGCGATGTGGTAGACCTGTTTACCAATATCCACATGCTAGCCTCGGGCGATGAGAAAGACTTGCTTGGTCGTGTGTATGAGTACTGCCTGCAGAAGTTTGCCTCGATGGAGGGTAAGAATGCTGGCGAATTCTATACGCCAAGCTGCATTGTTCGTACCATCGTTGAGATACTGCAGCCCTACGAGGGCCGCGTCTACGACCCCTGCTGTGGTTCGGGAGGTATGTTTGTGCAAAGCGCCAAGTTTATCTATAATCACCAGAAGGATATCAACAGTATCAGCGTGTATGGTCAAGAGGCCAACCCATCTACTTGGAAGATGGCTCACATGAATGTGGCAATCCGAGGACTTGAGGCCAATCTTGGTCAGAGCTATGCCGATACTTTCTTCAACGATCAGCATCCTACGCTGAAAGCCGACTTTATCATGGCCAATCCACCATTCAACCTCAGCGATTGGGGCGCAGATAAGCTGGAGAAAGACCCGCGCTGGAAGTTCGGACTGCCACCTGCTGGTAATGCCAACTTTGCATGGATGCAGCACATGATTCATCACCTGTCGCCTAATGGCCGTATCGGACTTGTATTGGCCAATGGTGCGCTGAGTTCGCAGACAGGTGGCGAGGGCGATATCCGTCAGAAGATAGTCGAGGCCGACTTGGTGGAGGGTATCATTGCCCTGCCTTCACAGCTGTTCTATAGCACTGGTATCCCCGTGTCGTTGTGGTTCTTGTCGCGCCACAAGGAGCAACCTGGCAAGGTGTTGTTTATCGATGCCCGCAACATGGGTACTATGGTTACGCGTGCCGTGCGCGAACTGATGCAGGAAGATATTATCCGCATTGCGGAGACTTTCGACAACTTCCGTCATGGTACTCTTGAAGATGAGGCTGGTTATTGCGCTGTTAAGACTCTGGAAGACGTTAAGGCTCAGGACTTTATCCTCACTCCAGGTCGCTACGTCGGCATAGCCGAGCAGGAAGATGATGGCGAACCATTCGACGAAAAGATGAAGCGCTTGACCACCGAACTCAGCGGCCTCTTTGCCGAGAGCCACCGTCTGGAAGTTGAGATCAAGAAACAGTTGGGGAGTATCGGATTTGGTATCAAGTAACTAAGGTTCCCCAAGAAAATTGGCAAAAATGTATCAAAGTTCCCCAAGAAAATTGGCAAAAACGTATCAAAGTTCCCCAAGAAAATTGGCAAAATATTTGGAAGTTTGTCCTGAAAAGTGTATCTTTGCAGCGATAATTCGTCCAGAAGAGACACCTGCCTGTGGTAAGAAGACTTTAAATGAGATTAAAGATCTCTTAGCTGAGTTTGGGCTAGAGTTGGGGATGGATGTGACTAAGTACAAATCTGTTAATTTTATTGCTTCTTTACCCCCAAGATCATTGATAAAGAAGTGAAGGAAAATAATTAATGAGTTTTAAGTATCACATAGACGGATTGCAGGAGTTTGGATATAATCCAATCAATAAGTTCGGGTATTCTTTTCAAATGTATATGAATACAGTGAAGAGAGTATGCGAATTATATAAGTGCGCGTCTGTTTTAAACCTAAAAGGTTATGTGGCCCACTTTTGCTATTTGCGTCTACATGCATTTGATACTTTTAGTAAAGTACTTATTGAGCATCGCGACTATCTATCAGCAAATTGCTTGCTAAGAATGTTGGGCGATAGTGTATCTGTATTCAAACTGGTATATGGTGAAAAGGATAAGGATTTACTTCTGCTACGCCATGCCCTTTATGTGATAGATGGTTGTGAGAATAATTTAAATGTACTTCCGTTACGAGACGAAAATGATGGTTCTTTACCTGATGATGAGTTTGAAGATTCCCAGAATGTAGTCCGACATAATCGAGAGCATCGTGAACGTTTGATAAGGGAGGCTAAAGAAATATTGGATAGTTCGCCTTTAAAGGAAAAGAATAGCGACGCTTTTGAAAGAATCGTAGAGGATAGAAACTGGAAGTTCAAGGAGTTTAAGGATATAAAGAAAAAGAATAATCAATATGAATGGCGTGAGTTATATCAGTTAATTGACTGCTGCCAAGAATTTGATTTACTTTCTTATATCTCTCAGTATGTACATGGTCTCAGCATGAGTAATCTTATCATTAATTTGAATGAGAATGTTATAAGTGGAGTACTAGCAGAGGGCTTTGGGCTATTAGAGAGACTTCATGAGTATACTTTGGATTTCTTTTCTGAAGAATATAGATTTATTCTTGAAGGACTATTTGACTCGGAGACACGGGATAAAATAAGAAGCTATTTCGACGAGCATCATCGTCCTGATGATATAAGTTGGAATCAAACAATAGTTAATAAAATTAGAGAAGCAAGCCTCTGGGCTGCATCACATTAATGATATTCTATGAATGTAGTAAAGTTGGAGTCGTTAACTGATAGGAAGATTGGGTATGGAATTGTTCAGCCTGGAGCAAGTGTACCCAATGGAATTCCAGTTATTAAAGTCAATAATATAATTTCTGGATTAAGAAACATAAGCGACCTTGATACGACAACAGTTGAGAATGAATCTAAATATACACGAACAAGACTTGTTGGTGGGGAACTGATTATCAGTGTTGTAGGAACAATTGGCAAGACTGCAATAGTTCCTGCAGATTTTGCAGGATGCAATTTAGTCAGAGCAACAGCGATGATAGATATAAAAGATCCATTAATTACCCAATGGGTAAAGTATTATATTGATTCACCTATGGGGCAACACTATATTGCAGAGAATTTGAATACAACGGTACAGCCAACTCTTAATGTAAAGTCGCTTGTAGAGATGCCAATTCCAATGTATAGCTCTGAATATATTGAGAATGTTGTGTCAATTCTCAAATCCCTTGATGACAAAATCGAGTGCAATAGGCGGATAAATGAGAATTTGGAGCAGCAGGCGCAGGCTTTGTTTAAGTCTTGGTTTGTGGATTTCGAACCCTTCAAAGACCAGCCCTTCGTAGAGTCTGAACTTGGCATGATTCCACAAGGGTGGAGAGTTGGTGACATTTATGAATATATAAATGTAATTTATGGAGCGCCTTATAAATCGTCATTATTTAATGATAAAAAAGAAGGACTTCCTTTAATAAGGATAAGAGATTTGAAAACAAACGCTCCTCAATTCTATACCCCAGAGACTTTACCTAACACAGAAATTGTAAAAGCAGGTGATATTGTAGCTGGTATGGATGCAGAGTTCATTCCGTATGTTTGGTTAGGAGAGCATGGTGTCTTAAATCAACGCTGTTGCAAATTTAATGGTAAGGATGATGAAATAAGTAATTACTATATTCTATTTCTTATAAAGCCTTTACTAGAATATGTACAGAGCTATAAAACGGGAACGACAGTAAGCCATCTAGGTAAAGCTGATATAGATAGATTTCGTTTTATAACTCCTCCATTAGAAATAATAAAGTCATTCTCAAGGATAGTAGATAATCTGTTAAAGGAAGTTGTAAATAAATCTAAAGAATCCCGTCGTTTGGCAGAATTGCGTGATACTCTGCTGCCAAAGTTGATGTCGGGGGAGTTGAAGGTGGAAAATGTAACTTTTTAGAAAAAAGTATTTGCAATTAAAAAATAAGTTGTATCTTTGCAAAAAATATGAATTATGACATATCTGAATCAGTTTCACAAAGAGGCAGTGGAGAGGAAACTGCGGAAAATCGCAGAATCAATGAAATCGCCGATGAACTCCGTCGACGCTGCCAATTATATGAAGCACAACTTCGAGATAGCCAAGGCGATGTAAACCATCTGGATATTGAGCAACGCGTGGCTGAGCAATATGCTAAAGAAAACGGCATATGGCTACCGATGTGTGATGTTTTTGACTTAGGTGTACCAGGCCCAAGCGGAAACGAAAACGATACCTATGTTTCGAATGATATAATCTATAAAGTAAACAATCTGCTTAATACAGGTAGTATTCTACGTTTACTTGATAGAATAATGTGGCACAATAACTTGTTTTACGATACAGCTTACACATTGCAAGGCTTTACTGGCTTTGATGGTCGTACAATAATGCCTGTGCTGCAGCAGAGATTGGTGAAAGATGCTGTTCCTGCAACAACTATTGAAATCGAAACATATATGGCTGCCATAGGATTTACCAAGCAGAATGATGAAGGTAGATATGCTAATGCAGAATATGAGGTCTGGGATTTAGTTCCAAGAAATGTGCTAAGAGATAAGGATGGTGATATTTTTATCATAGATGCGGAAATAGCTAAAATAGAGCAATATGAGTATCGATCAGTTTGACGAAGACAGCTACGAGCAGACGCTGATAGAGCTTTTCCAAGGGATGGGTTATCAGTATGAGTGCGGCTATGATGTGGAGCGCGACTTTCGCGAGCCGTATTATTCCGACGACCTGCGCAAGGGTCTTCGTAGACTGAATCCCATGCTTAGCGACGAGGTGCTGAGCGAGGCAATGCGAAAGGTGACCCACGTGAACGAGGGCACGCTGGAGCAGCGCAACGAGCAACTGATGGACTACCTGCAGAGTGGGGTGGAGGTGAAGTATGCTGAGGACGGGCGACAGAAGACGGCCTTGGTGCGACTGATAGACTATAGCGACCCGCTGCACAACGACTTTAAGATAGCGAACCAATGGCGTGTGGTGGAGCACGAGGCTATACGATGCGATATGGTGGCATTCGTAAACGGTCTGCCGCTGGTGGTGATAGAACTGAAATCGCCATCGCGCGAGGAGACCGACGAAGAGGATGCTTACACCCAGATAAAGCAGTATCAGCAGAAGTGCCCAAGCCTGTTTGTATTCAATGCATTCAGCGTGACCAGCGATATGCTGACCACCAAGGCTGGCACTATAACAGCCAAAGCCAATCGCTACATGGAGTGGAAGAGTAAGGACGGAAAGGTGGAATCGGATGAGATAGCCGACTACGAGACATTCTTCCATGGCATATTTGAGAAAGCCCGACTGATAGACATACTGCAGAACTACGTATGCTTTGACCATAAAGATGGCCGACTGGTGAAGATAATGGCTGCCTACCATCAGTACTTTGCTGTAAACAAGGCGATGACTCACACTGCTACTGCAATAGGTGGCGATGGAAAGATAGGCGTGTTCTGGCACACGCAGGGTTCAGGTAAGAGTCTGTCGATGGTGTTCTATGTGCACAGGCTTATACAGGAATATCCGGAGTGTACCATCGTGGTGGTGACGGATAGAAACGATCTTGACCAGCAGTTGTACGAGCAGTTTGCAGGTTGCCAGAAGTTCCTCCGCCAGGAACCACAGCGCGTAGGTTTCGACCTGAACGAGAAGGGCAAACTGACCAAGACGGCTGGTCGCGAAGACCTGGTGCGGAAACTGAAAGACCTGCAGACGGGTGGCATTATCTTTACTACCATACAGAAGTTTGAAGAGGGTACGGGCTTGCTGTCTGAACGTAGCAATATCATCGTGATAACCGATGAGGCTCATCGCTCGCAGTATGGCGACGAATACTGGGACGCCAAGGCCGAGAAGATGAAGAAGGGCTATGCGCTGCTGATGCGCGAAGCCTTGCCAAATGCATCGTTTATAGGATTTACAGGTACACCGATATCAGAGCGCGATCGCGACACCAAGGAGGTGTTTGGCGATTATATCGACGTGTATGATATGACACAGGCCGTGGCCGATGGTGCTACAAGACCTGTGTATTACGAGAGTCGTGTGATAAACCTGAATCTGAACGAGGAAGCTCTGCGCAAGCTGGATGAGGAATTTGACAATCTGGCTGACGAAGGTGCTAGCGAGGAGCAGATAAGCAAGGCTCGCCACGACAATAGCGGCCTGCGCGAGATACTATGTCACCCAGACACCATAGCCAGTCTGTGTGCCGACATAGTGAAGCACTACGAGGAGAACCGTGAGCACGAACTTACGGGTAAGGCTATGATAGTGGCATACAACAAGGATGCTGCTGTGAAGATATACCGCAAACTGCTTGAGATGCGCCCAGAGTGGCAACATAAGATGCACGTGGTGGCCAGTGCTGCCAATACGGATAATCCCGACTGGGCCGACGTGATACAGCCCAAGTGGAATCGACAGTATGCAGCCCTGTTTAAGGAGGACAATTCGCCCATGAAGATAGCCATCGTGGTGGATATGTGGTTGACGGGATTCGACGTTCCATCGCTAGCCACGATGTATGTATATAAACCAATGAAGGGTCACAATCTGATGCAGGCTATTGCCCGTGTAAACCGTGTGTTCCCTGAGAAGGAGGGTGGACTGATAGTTGACTACGTAGGTATAGCCCAGGCACTGAAACAGGCCATGCAGGATTATACCAATCGCGACCGCAAGCAGTTTGGCGATCCTGACATCAACAAGACGGCCAAGGTGAAGTTCCAAGAAAAGTTGGAGATATGTCGTGACTTGATGCATGGATTTGCTTACGATGGATTCTATGAAGGTTCAGACCCAGTACGTGCTAAGTTGATAAAGGGTGGAGTGAACTATATGCTGGCGCCTGATAAGGCTGATAGACTGAAGGATTACATCAAGGAGAGTCAGTTGCTGCACAATGCCATGACTCTATGCCGATCGCTGATATCGCAACGCGAAAAGCAGGAGGTGGCATTTATGGATGCAGTAAGAGTGCTTCTACAGCGATTCACCCAGACACATGGTCCTGTGACCAAGCAGGATATTAACGAGCGTATAGCCCGCCTGATAGAACAGAGTATACAGAGCACTGGTGTGATCAATCTATTTGAGGGGCAGCGCGAGTTCTCACTATTCGACGAGGGATTCCTTCAGGAACTGAAGAAGATGAAGGAGAAGAATCTGGCTGTGCAACTGCTGGAGAAACTGTTGAAAGAGCGCATACGCAAGTACGAGCGCACCAACGTGGTGCAGAGTCAGAAGTTCAGCGAGTTGCTCAATCAGTCGCTATCCAACTATCTGAAGGGTATGCTTACCAACGAGGAGGTGATAGAGGAGCTGCTGAAGATGGCTGCTGAAATCAAGAAGAACGAGCAGGAGGGCAACAAACTAGGACTGACAGTAGAAGAAAAAGCCTTCTACGATGCGCTGACATCGCCTGAGGGTATACGCGATGCATACAGCAACGAAGACTTTATAGCATTGACCAAGGAACTTACTGAACAGCTACGCAAGAATCGCACCATCGACTGGAATCGCAAAGAAACGGCCAGAGCCAAGATGAGAGTGATGATTAAGCGACTGCTTAAGAAGTATAAGTACCCGCCAGAGGGTCAGGAACAGGCATTGCAGGTGGTGATGGAGCAGTGCAACAAGTGGGCTGATGACGAGGATAATGTTATTACGATGAATGCAGAATACCCTCCATACGAGGAAACCATCAGAATGGCTGCAGAACCAACACGAAAAAAGTTGTAATGAGGCTAAAAACATTGTATCTTTGCATCATCAAAACAGTAAGTTTAACAATCTTAAAAAAATTAAGATTATGACAAAGATGAATGAAATGAGCGCACGCGCTCTGACAAAGGAAGAGTTGGAGAATGTAAATGGTGGTATTCGTGTTAAGAGCAAAGGTGGTGAGACTGATCCACGTCAGAAGAGGTTCGAAGTCCGTGTAAAGTAATTCTCCACATTACCATGCAATATCTATACAGTGTTGATAATCTGTACTTTATGAGTTAAACCGTACAAATGGACTTTGGGAAAACCAGGAATCTATGTCATTACGGGTGGAGCCATTAAGCTTACCCGTACCATGCAGGAGCGAGAACATACGCTTCGTGTGTTGGCTAAGATGGAGAAAGTGCGCTCCCATCTATTGACTAATAATATAGTTGATAAGGATTCCTTTGATGATTACATGAGTGAATTAATTTGATATAGAAAAGGAGGTTAATATGAAAGAAGTAATCGCACGACTGAAGGAACATCAGTCACCGACTCCTTCAAAATGGAGGGAAAGGGCAGAGTGGAGGCAGCAGAACAAATCGTGGTTGCGGCACTCCCAGCGTATTGCAGTGAAAATGCTTGAGAAGATGGATGAACTGGGATTAACTCAGAAACAATTGGCAGAACTGATGGGATGTAGCCAGCAATACGTTTCAAAGGTTCTGAAAGGTCAGGAGAATCTTTCTCTCGAAACCATGTCGAAGATAGAAGACTGTCTGCACATTTCTATTCTCAAAGAAGAGTTGGAGATGGCATAAGTAACCATAACCTTAAGGGAAAGGAATATGATTATGAACATTCGGAACCATAAAGCCTCGTAATGTTTAACCGAGACGGCATGAGACATCAATCCGTGTCGCCTCATAACATTTACGAGACAATGAGCAGAAGTAGAAAGCGAATGCCAGGCAGCACATGGTGTTGCTGCAAGTCGCAAAAGAAAGGAAAGCAGGCGAGTAGCCGAAAGTTTCGCCGTAGGGCGAATGTGTTATTACATCAAGGAAAGCATCATCTTCTTCCCTTAAAGTCCTTGGAGGTTATGAGCCCTTGGGATTTAGGCGGTGATGGAAAAGCCTTCTTTGGATTCCATCCTAAAGAAGAGTGGTACGTTAAACTGATGAGGAAGTGAGACAGAATTTTTATGTGGCACTAAGTTTTGTAGACTTAGTGTCATATTTATTATAAATATTCCTTAAATCTATTGGTT
>JAEEGK010025365.1_pt1 | contig 12182 bp, 6 predicted proteins | sample 8958771 | NCBI WGS metagenome assembly JAEEGK01 (sample SAMN16246547, study PRJNA631951) | gut metagenome | biome: gut microbiome; feature: rumen; material: SC-attached | host: Bos | place: Iran: Karaj | collected 2018-10 | reverse complement strand
CTCCGGGGCCTCCTCAACTTCAACGAGAACAGAACCACGTCAAACTTAAACCGCAAGAAAAGGCAAAAGAAAATACAGACACAAACAAGACTGACGGCGGAGCATAGGCTTCGCACTAGATAGAAACAATAATTATCAAATTTATAAATCAAATTAAACAAACAAACAATGAAAAAAATCGAAAGATTCGCTTACGCAGGAGCAGTAATCCTGCTGAGCACAGGCTTCACTGCTTGCACCTCTGAGGACGAGCTGGCTGAGAAAAACAGTCAGGAGCGCGGCGCTGTGAAGACAGAGTTCCAGCTTAACATACCGACGCAGAAGAATGCGACGCGTATGTCTGATGCTGTCGTTCAGTATTCCGATGCCACAAATCCCCCTCTGAGCGTATTCCGTGGTATTCAGCAAATCAAGCTGATTCCCTTCAACGTCTCGACCATTACCGGCTCCGACACACGTTACGGTAACAACATCACGCTTGCTGCCAGTACTAGTCATGTTCCTGGGAGGAATACTGCTAACCAGATTGATGCGGCAAGCCTGAACGCTGGCAGCAATTCTCAGCTCTACAAGGACGTAGAAGTCATGATTGGCACCAAGGGATTCCTTTTCTATGGTTATGCCATCGATGCTGCTGTCTCTGGCACGAACGTTGACAATGTTGCTTATACAACAGACGAGATTAACGGTAAAATTATAGCCAGCGCGAACCTTGATGACGCCTCGAAGGCTCCCAGTACGTTCGAGTTCTCACTGGATACGCGTTACAAGTCAGGTGGCTCTACCGGAAAGGGTGATGCTATTGCTACATATCTGTCAACAATCGCCAATACTACGGGATGGTCAACTTCCACTAACGTGGGCATGCAGCAGCTCTATCAGGATTTCATCACCTTGAAAGCCGGTTCGTCACGCAGCGTTCAGCAGGAGGTGCAGGCTCTTTACACGCTTCTGAATTCAGGCACTGCAACTGATTTGAAAACTGCTATTATTGCCAATATCACAAAGAGTGGTGTCACCGCATCAGAAGGAACTTTGACGTTCCCCGAAACTCTTAGCGGATATCCAGCCGACATTTACCTGCCTGATGGTGCTGCCGTCATTGCTTGGGAAGGCGATGCAACTAATGGATACAAATTCGTCAACAAGCTGGCAACCAATCCAACAACAGACTGGACGGGCGCTAACGTGACAGCTCCTACCAAGTATGCTTATCCTCCCTCACTTTGGTATCGCGCAAACAGTGATATCATTTGCGACACAAAGTATCATGAGAGCGACTACACTAACGCTAGTTACAAGTGGGCTGATGTTCTTAACGCCTATAATACTGCTTATGCTACGACAAGCGACGAAGTGGTCTATAACACTCGTTCTATCGCATTGAAGAACGAGGTGCAGTATGCTGTCGGTCGCTTAGACCTGAGCGTCATGGCAAATGCCGCTAACCTTGATGACAACCGAGCTACGCTGATTAAAGAAGATGGAACACTCTATACAAAGCAAGAAATGCCTGTTGGCACAACCAACTTCCAGGTGACTGGCATTCTGATCGGTGGACAGTATCAGAAGGCTGACTGGCAGTTCCAGCCCATCACAACCACCGAATCATCCCCTGAACTGACCGTCTACGACAACGTTATCCCTACGGCTAAGTATATGACAACTACGATGGCAAACGTTAGCCGCACCCTCGTGATGGAATCGGTAGATGCAACACCTGTCCAGTTTGCAATTGAGTTCCTGAACAACGGTAATGACTTCTACGGAGCCAATGGCTGGGTTCGCAAAGGAACCAAGTTCTATCTGATTGGCAAGATGGTGCCCACAGGAGACGGAAAGAATGTCAAATCAGGTTCTCTCACACAGGTTTTCAAACAGGACTACTATACAACAATTGAGGCTACCGTCAGCAACCTGAAGAAAGCTTACAACGTGGTTCCTGACCTGCGTCTCCCGCAGCTCGAGCTTGGTCTGAGCGTTAACCTGACTTGGCAAGCTGCAAACACCTATTCTGTTACTCTCGAGTAATCCAAGACACGTATCGAAACAAAACAACATTATTAATTTAATTCTATTTTATCATTTATGAAAAAGCTTTTATTCTTTGGAATGCTGGGTGCAATGACACTCACATTCAGCGCCTGCTCGAGCGACGACGCCGTGGTGGAGAACAACCCCACCTTCGACGGCACTAACGTTCGCGCAGACTTCGCCTTCAACATCGCTAAGGCATCACAGACCCGTATGAATGCCACTAACGTTCAGGAGAATGACAACTTCCGTGGCATCGAGAACGCCTACCTGTTCCCCTTCAAGGGTGAGCCGAAGACTGGTAACCTTACTGCTTTTGCCAAGAACTACAATCTGGGAGCCATCGAGGGCATTGCCGAAGACGCTTCGAGCAAGGTTTATCCGCTGAGCATCCCCGTAGGCACTGACAACTTCCTGTTCTATGCTGAGGCAACTAACAAAAGCGAGGGCAACTTCAAGATTGGTCTGATTGACCACAACCTCAAAGCCGACCTCACCGATGTCAGCGCTCTCTACTTCAATCTGCACTCTATCTACAGCGACAATGAAGATGACATCAAAGCTGACCAGAAGACACTGGCAGACTACCTGACTGCTATCGCTAACGCTAAAGTTACCGATGACATTACCTGGGCAGGTACCGTAGAAAAAGCAGCCACTGACGGCAACTACCAGATTCTGGCTCAGCTCTACAAGAACTTCACCACTCTTTATACCAATGAGCTCCGCTCTGGTTCGGCTGACAATGTGAAGCGCACCGTCCGCGACCTCTATCGCAGCGTCACCGCTATCGTCAGCCAGTCGGGAAACACTGCCGTAACGGATATTGCTGATGCCATCGTTGCTGCCATCAACCTCGGCACTGACGGCGTCTTCGCTATTGAGTCTGGTTCAGAAGGCACTACCGAGCTGAAGTACAACGATGACGAGCTGGCTAAGTTCCCCGGCAAGTACTTCCTCCCCGACGGTGCTGCTATGCTGAAGTGGACTGGGTCGGCATTCGAGTATGATGCTAATCCTTACTATGCTGCTGGCATGGTAGGTGATGTGGTGACCAATGCAAACGTCGGCATCAACGGCTACACCTATCCCGCTGAGATTATCTACTTCGACAACTCTCCTTTGCGCGCCTCTGACGAGTACAAGGAAGTGGCCGACTATCCCAAGACTGTTCCCACATGGGACGGCACTGGCTTCGACTGGGTCGCTCAGAAGTGGACTGACAATGCCGTGAAGGCTTCTACCCGTGCCGTTGCTATGACCAACAACGTGAACTATGGCGTGGCTCTGCTCGAGTCAACCCTGCAGATTGCTTCTGGCATCACGTCAATGGCTGACAACCGCGGTGCTATCCTGAAGCGCAACAACGCTACCACAGTTGCTCCTACTGATGAGACCTTCACCATCGACGACAAGAGCTTCACACTGAAGGGTATCCTCATCGGCGGTCAGCCCGCACGCGTAGGATGGAACCTCGTCAGCAGCGAGAACAACCGCAACCAGGTCATCTACGACACCGACCTGACCTTCACTGATATCAAGGTTGGCACTCCCAGCGCAGCTAACTACACTCTCGCACTCGACAACTGGACTTCTGCCGACAAGCAGGAGGACGTGCTCGTGGCTATCGAGCTGGTCAACAACCTGAAGGACGCCAACGGCAATCCCGTTGACTTCTATGGCAAGGAGAACCTCATCCCCGCTGGTGGCGTGTTCTATCTCGTCACAAAGCTGAGCATTGACAATGCAAAGGCATGGGATCCCGTCGTTCGTCCCAACACCTACCGTGTGACCAACGAGGACGTTGCTCGCGTATTCCTGCAGGACTACAAGACCAAGGCTAAGTTCACCATCACCGCTGACGCTCTGAAGAACGCTTACAACACCGTTCCCGACCTGCGTGCCACGATGGTCACCTTCGGTCTGTCGGTTGACCTGACATGGGAGCCCGGTCTTGAGTTCGAGGCCAACTTCTAAGATTCTCGCATTAAAGGACAAAAAATCATCTCAAGTTGTGCAGGCACGGCCTGCGTGTCTGCACAACTTTCAAAAAGAACAAAAAAGCAAACAACAATCCACGAAGATGGAATCACTGAAGAAGAAAGCAATCTACATCTGCTGCCTGCTGGGCAGCGCAATCGCGCAGACATCATGCAACACCATCGATGACGATCTGAGCGACTGCGTCAAGGATTATCGCGTGACACTACACGTGAACACGCAGGTCGACGATGTGCTGGCCCGACGGCTCCGTGATGCCGACGACCAGGCCATCCGTGAAGTCCTGCGTGCGCCGCTGCACACCATCTTCAGCGAACAAGGTCATGACCTCAACATAGCCTTCTATAACAACAATCAGGAGGCCAACATCGAATACCTATACCAGCAGGACATGCAGGGGGCCCGACAAGCCACCTACAACCTGTTCTTTGCCAATATACCCTATCGCAATATTGCCGTGGCCAATGTGGAGCAGGAGCCCACTATCGACTATGCCGATACGGAGAACAGCACAACAACCATCATCACCAACCGCAATGCCATCACTGCCAACGGCACCATAGCCACACAGCAGAGTGCCCTTTTCACTGCCCGCAAGAACGTGTTCATCCCCAGCGATGTCGACTCCACGCTCTGCGTAGACCTCTATATGGCCAATGGAGCAGCCGTCCTCGTCGTTGACACTACAGGTGTCAAGATTCGCGACATGCATGTCGACATGAACGGCACCGCCTCCACCTTCAACCTTAACGACAGCACATACAGCTTCAACGGCAGCCCCACTGTCAACACACGGCGCTTCGATGCACAGCAGTATAACAAACTGGCATTTATGGGCCTGACACTTCCCTCGCCCATGCAGCCCACCCGTGCCGACGAAGACATACAAAGCGGCAGCTACTGGTCGCTCACAGTTTATGTCGATAAGCCCGATGGCACCACCACCCGTTCCATCATCTACGTCCGTCAGCCCCTGCATGCCGACGAGCTGCTCATCATCAAAGCCATCCTTACACCCGATGGAGTCATTGAGACCGTCGATGTCGATGCCGGCATCAGTATCGACCTCGACTGGAGCCCAGGCGGAGAATGGAACACCGACTTCTAAGACAACATATATCACCACTCATATACAAGAGAATGACGACGAAACGAACATCAGATATGAAGACAATCATCCGCATACCACAGGGAGCACATCGCAGCCTCCTCCCATCCTTCAGGAGAGGATGGGCATGGCTCCTGTTCCTGATGGCCTCCGTCCTGCTCACCTCCTGCCGCGACTACTATGACGAGACAGCCACACAGCAGCAAAACACAGAGGATATGGCCATGCTGCGCATCAATGTCTATGCCCCTACATCAGACTCTTACAGCACACGTGCCGAAGATACCGACCCTGCCACCAACGATGAACGAACCATGCACGACCTGAAGGTCTGGGCATTCCTTAGCAGCGCTGGCAACGACGCTGTAGCCATAGGCTATGCCTCCAAAAGCGGATTGAATCAATATGAAGAATACCAATGGTTAGAGATGGGCTTACCAAAGGGAGTCATCCGGCAGTCGCTCGACTTCTATGCCATCGCCAATGCCACTGGCACAGGCTTTGAAGAGATTGACAATCTGGGGACTACCCCTACACGCTCACAATTAGAGGATGCGAAGTTCACCGCTTTTGGTACTACGAATGCTGTTACGGGTCGCGTGCCCACTACGGGACTTCCCGCTTCGCGTATTTTAAAAGGTGTTAAGTTCCCAAACGCATCAGAGAACATAGTAAGTGAAGCAAACCAACTCAGCATATTGCTGCTTCGTGCAGTTGGTAAATACCGTTTCTTCTTTGCCAAGCCGACAGGCTTTGAAGGCCAGATTACAAAAATCGAACTCAACGAGGACGTTCTACCGGCAAGTGAACTGATGATGCCGGTTCCCATCTCCGACAATGCCACATTGCCGCATGCCCCTACAGTGAAACTTCCTTCGGGAGTTGGCATGTCTTCAGCCGTACTGACTTACTCTACGTCGTTAGCCAGTGATGACATCAAAGAAGTAGCTGAGCCCGAGAAGTTCGAAAAAGACGGAGATGGTGAAGAGACCTTTACACAATACATTGCCCGTCTCACTGATGAAACAAATGGTGTCACGGAGTATATCGCTGGCCTCACTTACATTCGTGAGAGTAATGCCCCACTGACGGGTAAGATCTATTACAAGATTGGTAACGGGGAAGAGGTATCGAAAGGATTTGTGCTGCAGACAGAAGACCCTAGCGATCATAATGCTAACAACGCAGTTCACCATTGCTTCCCCCGCAACCACTATTCCGTGGTATATGCCTACTTCAAAGGTGGAGGCCTCTATGTAGTGCCACTGGTGCAACCTTGGCAATGGGGCGGCGAGTTGAATTTCTTCTCAAAGACCACCTTACAACTCAACGTGGACGACCAGTACAACATCTATGTGGATGAGGGTGAAGAAAAGAAATTCAAATACCTGATGTACTCACCCGATGAGGACGGCAACGGAGAACCAGACTACAACAACTGGGACAACAACTATTGTGCCATCGCCAATGGCTTCGATGGTGCTCGTCCAAAATATTCGCCTTGGCTGGTGCTGAAGACTACGTCCATGAGCATTCTGCAGCTACAAACCGACAACACCAACTTCGGATTTATCGTTGCAGAGAAAACTACTGATGGTGAGAACACCTATACTTACAGCAGCATACTTGACGAGGTGAACATACCCGCCGGCAAAAACGTAGTGACCAACTTCTATGTGGTGCCTAAGGGAGACTTCAACCTGGCCAACCCGCCCAGCCGCTTTGTCAATGTAACACTCATTGAGCGCAACACCACGGGAACGGACGAAATATCCGTCCACAGACTGCCGTGGAATAGTATCTTGCCTGGATCGCAATCGCACGAGACAGCACAATTCTACTATGTCACGGGTACAGAATACCAGCAGAACATCGACGGAACAGTTTCAACGCTAAGTAAACAATAAGTAGATGAAAAGATATTCAAAACATAACATCCTCTGCCATCTGGCGCTCCTTGCCATTGCCGGCAGCGTGTTGTCAGCCTGCGTCGACGACGAGGAGATGCTATCGCCACTACCTTCCTTGTGGACTCAGGGACTGACTGTTCAGCCCTACATCGAAGGCAGCAAGATGGCTACACGAGCATACAACTATTACGATGACGACACGTACAATAATTATCCCATCGGTGACGACGTGCCTGCCGACGACGAGCTGAAGGAGAACGACCTCGGCACAATGCTTGACGTTTTTATTGCCGGACAGGGCAATGACCCCTTCTGGATGCAGTATCACCTGGTGCAAGGACAGGAAACGACAAATGGTGTTGCCGGTGTTCAGGCATCCGTTCTTAACGAAACTGCCGACCTCTTGGCCAAGAACTGGACTGACGTAGAAGACCCCAATGGCCACAAACTGGTCAGTGGACAGAAGTATGATGTCTATGTAGCAGTAAACAATACGGCCACTAATGCCACGATTGCCAGCAAGGAAGCCCTGTTGGCCCTGACTTACAACAACGGGGCAGTTTATAAGCTCTACGGCAGCACCACCACCGGAGCCTACGACGCCTCACGACGTATGCTGATGGACGGCCATATAGAATGGACGTGTCAGAATCTACCGCTGCAAAAGATAGAAGTACCTCTGAAACGTGCAGAGGCAAAAGTGGTGATTACCATCGATTTCTCACCAGCATTCATGGCTCAGCTGAGAGAAGACACGGGCCTTGAGACCCCTATCGGCATCCCCACGGCAAGTGCGCCTTTCACTGGAGCGCCGGCTTGGAAATATGTCAACTGGTGTATGGACACCAAAGTCTTTGCCGACGGCAATGACATCACTCCCACGCTCAATACCGACGAGGGGCGAGAGAGCATGACGGAGAATTCATTGCTCAACAATCTGCCTTATTACTACTATAACGGCAAGGAGATGCAAGAAAACGGGACTCTGAGCACCGACACTAATACCGAAGTCTATTTCACTGACTATGATGACGACACCGATGAGTTTGGCCGCAAATACATTGACCTCTATCCCGTGGCAGATGAACTATCTGATGGACATTCCGTTGAAAGAACGGCCAACAATGTGCCTCGTGCCCGCCTCATCACCTACACTTACACCACCTCATGGGACCATCATGCCGATGAGCGTGCACCTTATGTCCTGGTGAGCTATCCCTTCTACCGTAAGAAGGAAGGAGTCACTACAGTCTCGTCGTCCAGCGACCTCATCACCACTTTCAACTACTACCGCATCCCCGTGTGCGACGAGCAGGCAAACACAGAGCTGAAGCGCAACTATATCTATAAGGTCAACGCCATTATCTCAGGAGCAGGAAGCACATCGTTCACTGAGAACGAGGCCAACGTCAAACTGCACTATGAGGTGCTGCCTTGGACACACGATGCCGATGAAGACGTGAAGGTGAAAGGCGAGAGCTTCCACTACTTCTACGTCACCCCCACTACCTACAATCTTCGCGGCGACAACACACAGTCCGTCAATCTGAACTACTATGCTGCCAAGGGCGATGTGGTGAAGTTCAAGAACCTGCAGGTGTACTACTATAACAGCGGTGGTAACAAAGTGACCATCTACAACAGCACAGACACAGAAAACACTAACGGTCTTACTACAAAGTCGCTTACGAACAATAACGCGGGCAGGAACTACAGTGTCACCATCAACAATGACGGAACCATCACCGTGTCATCCGAAGCCCTTGCCAACCGTGCCGTGAAGTATATATCTTTCACTGCATATATGACCTACGTCGATGAAGAGGGACATACTCAAACCATGACAGAAGATATCGTCATCAAGCACTTTCCACTGGATAATATCCAGAATGTGGAAGGATGGTATTCAACAAAGACAAGGACTAACACTATGACCGCTTATGAAATAGTTTATTCTCAAACAAGTCCAGGAGCAGGATGGACAAGAGGTGTCCAAGAAAATAGAGATCAACGAAACAAACCTGATGGAGAGGGATGGTTTAGCAATGATTATGAAGGCTCTATTTTGGACTATGATTATACTACCGGAAGCGGGTGGAATCGAAGATATTGGAAATATCGTTGGTCTCGAATTCCTTGGTACAGAGAAACCACTCAAACCTTTAGTTTTGTAGACTGGCAAGAAACTCCAACTGGCTATGTAATTGCTAAAGATGACTGTATGCAAACTAAAGTCTATCAAAACGGACGTATTTATTTTATTATAGATAATGACATCACCGACTATATTTCAAGTGACCCAGTAAACGGCATTGACAAATTAACAAGAGAACAAAACTACTACACACCTTACGACATTGATGGCTATTGGTATTACCATCAATATCAGAGAATTAAACGGAATTCCACAAATTATGGTAATTATCCTAACCCATATTCAAACAGGTGGACACTCAATACTGCAGGTTGGGATTATTATGGTAACTACTACACGAACACTTCATATTATGAAGAGGGTGCGCTTGAATACTTTGGGTATTTAGATTCAAAAGGTACAAAACTTTCTGGATACACTAATAATCACATGTACATCATACAAATATCAAGCACGAGTGATTCTTACATACTTGGAAGACCCATTATAGATGGAACAACTCACCTTTCAAACGATCATGTTGTTTCACCAGCTTTTATGATTGCATCACAACTTGGAGCGATGTCAACGGTAGGTGGCATGAATGCAGCAAAAGCTGCTCAACACTGCTCTGACTATGTTGAAGTAGCAACTGACGGAACGCGATATACAGGCTGGAGACTTCCGACTAAAGAAGAAGTAAGTGTCATCTTGGCCTACCAATACGATCAGAAAACCGAAGAATCAATGGCAGAAGTACTTGCAGCTAAGTATTACTACACTTTGGACGGTACAACAGCTGAAAATACATACGAAGATAGGACAGGATCAGATGGTACATTTGCTCGTTGCGTACGTGATCTCTCTCCTGAAGAGATAGCTGCCATTAACAGTAAGCAATAACATTAAAGGGACTATTATGAAATATTCATTATATATTATATTGCTGACGATAATAGCACTGGGTTTGGGTGCATGTAGTTCTGAAGAGGACTTACTCCCTTTAGACGAGAGTGGCACAGGCATTCCTGCTGGTGATGTCCGTATCACGTTCCACACGAACCTGCCGACTGCAGCCACTACCCGTGCCGGTATGCTCAATAGCGTGGCCGACCCTGCCGTAACCTCCCTGCAGATGCTCTGCTTCGACAGCTACGGCACCTATGTAGGCCGCCGCACCGCCACAGCACTGGAATCAGACGGAACCACCCCTGACAAGGGGACCTTCACAGGCACAGTGCCTGACGTTACGGCTCACATCCATTTCATTGGCAACTTGTTGCTGTCGTTTCCCTCTACCAGCATCGGCAAGCACGAGAATGTGCTGATGCACAGCCTTGAGACTAGCACCCTTTACAGCAGTGCCCCCACGATGGTGTACTGGGGATATGTACGCAAGGACAATGCCGCTGAGATGCAGGCCTGGCTAAACCCCACGGATGAGAATGAGACGCACACCGTCTATATGATTCACGACCGCGCACAGGTTCAGCTGGCCACCAAGACTGAAGGAGGGACAACAACGGTTGACTTCCACGATGACCACATCCAGAGCATAGACCAATGGATTATCAGCAATGGCCGTGAGCGCGGCTACATAGCCCCCTTCAACCAGGCCACCGCCCAAACTGACCCCTTCAGCAGCTACTATACAGAAAGCGGCGGAATGCGCACTGCCGCTCCAGTGTTTACTGAGTATGAGGGTGCACGCTACACTGCCACTGAGGCCAAGCTGGCCAATGCCACCGACCCACTATTTCTCTACGAAGACATCAATCAGCTGGGTGATGGTGCAACAAACACCGTGAAGGTCATCCTGAAAGTAACCTACAAAACAGGAGGCATCATCACCAACGATAACAAGGTGCGCTACCAGGTAGTGCTGCTGCAGGACAAAGACAAGAACCAGCTACACATCACCCGCAACCATCGTTATGTCATACATCTGGACCGCATGCCATACGAGCTGGGTTATGAAAACCTGGCAGATGCTGCCGCCGCCACATCGTTCACTAACGGACAGATGGTGAGCGTGGCAGAAGCCGTGAGCAACATCACCAATGGTGAGATAGCCATGCAGCTGAACGATGGCAAGACATCGGTCATCTACCAGCAAGCATCGGATGCCAACAGCACGAAACTTATTCCCTTCTCGTTTGCCAACATGGATGGTACAGGTGCTCCCTATACCCTCGACGACGACGGCAACCCGACAACGACAAAGGTATCGGCCTCTGACTTCACCGTGGTCTGCGATCATAACACAGGAGCACTATCGACGAATACAGCCGACCTCTTCATCAATGACTACGATCCAACCACGGGCATAGGGCATATCAGCATGAAGACGGGAAGCATCAGCACCAGCCTGCAAGAGGCGAAAGTGACTATTACCGATAAGAACTACGGAATGTCGCGAGTGCTGAACGTTTATACAATTACTAACTTCACTCTGTCAGCCACATTGGAACTCGTGGCCGGCAAGCAGCGCGAAAACGTATCAGGCACCTACACTTGCCCAACATACAAGTTGTCACTCACGCTGCCAGGAAACTTTCCTGATGGACTATACCCCATCACCGTGAAGTTTGCCACCAGCACCCTCAATGCCTTTAGCGACACATCGGCTGACCAAGCACACGGCTCGTTTGGCATCAGCGTGGAGAGCACTTCAGGATTAACGAGTGGCACCTCTGCCACCGACTGGAACTATAATGCCAACAACTGGGGTTACTGGTATACTTACGAGATTCCCTCCAAGCCCAGCGGAGTGGATAGTCAGCATCCTCATCAGCTAACCATCTACCTAGATGACGTGAGAGGCTTACGTGGAGCTAACAACCGAGCTGATCAGGTAGGTCTCTATCTGCAGATAGATTATTTTGGCGGCGTAACATCCTACACAGCAAATTCTAATTAGTGTGGAGACTGCCTAGTGGTTACATGGTTACAACTGTAACCATGTAACCTCTGGATCTATAGAACTAGACCCCAT
>JAEEGK010025363.1_pt1 | contig 12183 bp, 11 predicted proteins | sample 8958771 | NCBI WGS metagenome assembly JAEEGK01 (sample SAMN16246547, study PRJNA631951) | gut metagenome | biome: gut microbiome; feature: rumen; material: SC-attached | host: Bos | place: Iran: Karaj | collected 2018-10 | reverse complement strand
CGATGGAGTGAGTGACACGCTTTCGGAGGAGGTCGGCAGACTCGACGGGGTAAAAGAAACCGGCAGGATATATGTCGCGACCAGTGTTTTTCAGACTCTCAACCCGAGAGACTACACGCGCTTCTACGACAGACTGCTCAGCAACGAACTGGCGGAGAAAAGGATCAGAAATACGGTTATGTACAATGATTCGGGGGTATTACGGCCCGCCGACCGGGAGACGCTTGTCAACTGCTTCGGCATGGACGATCTCGCAGCGGGGAAGCTTGAGATCATCAAGGGAACATATGACGCCGAAAAGTTCAGGACCGGCAGGTACATCATCGTGAACGAGAGTGTTTTTACGAACGGAGATGAACCTATCGCTTACTTCCTCCCGGGGGAGACTATAGCGGTGAACACTTCGGACGGAGCCGTCAGGGAGTACGAAGTAATGGCCACCTGCAACGTCCCTACCGCCATCGGAACACGTTTCCACGCGGATATGGGAGCAGAGTACATCCTTCCGGCTGACGAGTTCCTTGATCTCTTTGGGGAGAGGACGGCAATGAGGCTCCTTATCGAAGCCGACGATGAGGCTGAGCCTCAGATAGAAGAGTGGCTTAAGGATTACACCTCGAACGTGGATCCCACACTTGTCTACACATCACGCGGGACCTTCAAAGAAGAGTTTGGCGGACTGGTAAACATGTTCTTGGCTGCAGGCGGTGTGTTAACGGGCATACTTGCGCTCGTCGGGCTCCTTAACTTCGTCAACACCATTGTCTCGTCGGTAATGTCGCGCAGAGTGGAGTACGCCATGCTTGAGGCTGTCGGTATGACAAAAAAAGCGCAACGCAGAAGCATCTGCATCGAAGGTGCTGTCTACGCCGGCTTTTCTATCGTCGCGGGAACGCTTTTGGGCGCCCTGATCTCGGTTTTGCTTATCAGGCCTTTTTCGGACGTGATGTGGTTTGCAACATATGATTTCACGCTGACCCCGATCTTCTTCATGATCCCCGTCATGCTGACGCTTATGCTGGCAATCCCCTTTGTTATCTACAAGAGGGTCATGAGGGAGAGTGTTGTGGAGAGGATAAGGGCTATAAACATTTAGTAGGTCACGAATACGTCTTTATAATTTCATTAGCAACCTCAAGCCTAGTCACGCAGCGGTCCATCGCCTGCTTCTCGATATAGCGGTGGGCTGCGGGCTCATCCATACTGAGCTCGCGGATGAGGAGCCACTTTGCGCGGTTTACGGCGCGGATCTCCTCCATCTTTTCCTCGACAGAGAGGGTCTTCTTTTCCATACGGCGCATTCTCTCACGCATGCTGGCCATCCAGTCGAGCGCCATGACGAGCATCGGTCTGCTCACAGGCTTGGAAAGCGTGAAGACACCGTGCGGAGCCACTTTGTCGAACATATCGTTATAGATTTCCGAGCGCACCAAAAGAAGCGAAACCGTGCCCTTCGAATCGAGCGCGTCGATCGCGAATCTTATACCGGCATCGTCCGGAAGCGGCGAGTTTATTATAACGAAGTCAAAGCTTCGCTCGGCAAAAAGCCTTTCCGCCGCGCTGATGCTCGAAACGGTCTTCACGGGACCGTACCGCGCCTCAGGGAGCAGAGAGTTCAGCGCTTCGTTTATCTTTTCAGCGGCCGAAACGATCAGGACGCTGTATACGCGCTCTCGTAAACTACTCATAACAATCTCCTAAATTACCAACGCCTGTGTGATAACGCAGTTTCTTTATACATAAACGTTTATGTTGCAAGCGTCGCAGCTTCATGCGTCAACGCCTATATCACCCGCGCAGGTACTCGAAATCCTAAAATGTTTCAAATACTCAGTTGCAGTAAATAGATAGGATCTCGTTAGGAATATGATCACGGATAAACTTGCTTTCAGCTGCGATAGCGCATGCCTCTTCGATGGAACCGGGCAGCTTCTCATAGCGGGAGAGCAGGACATGATCCGATTTATAAAGGTTAAAGTCTGCGGGCTCGGGGAGAGTGAGCTTGTTCTCGATCCCGTCGAGGCCTGCGTAGATCATAAGCGCAAATGCAAGGTAAGGATTTGCTACAGGGTCGGGAGACCTCAGTTCTGCCCTCTTGTACTCGCCGAGTGCTGCGGGGATACGCACGAGCTGAGAACGGTTCTGCGCCGACCAGGAAATGTATCCGGGCGCCTTGTTGCTTCCGAGCCTTAAGTAGGAAGTCGGAACCGGATTAAGGAAAGCCGTCATGGCCTTGACGTTCCTCAGAATGCCGGCGATCATGCTGTTGAAGGTCTTGTCGTCGGTGGGTCTGACTGAAATGTTGATATGGAAGCCGTTGCCGGGAGCATGCTCGATGGGCTTCGGTGAAAAGTCGGCAAAGAAACCGTTTCTGAAAGCAACGGTCTTGACAACTCTCTGGAACATCATGACATGGTCTGCCGCGGTGAGTGCCGAAGAGTAGCGGAAGTCGATCTCGTTCTGTCCGGGTCCCTGCTCGTGGTGCGAGCTCTCGGGGCGGATGCCCATCTGCTCGAGCGTTAGGCAGATCTCACGTCTTACGTTCTCTCCGTGATCTTCGGGAGCGATGTCCATATATCCTGCTGTATCACAGGGAACCCTTGTGGGATTGCCGTTCTCATCAAGGTAGAAGAGGTAGAATTCCTGCTCGGCACCGAATGTGAATTCGTATCCTGCATCGGCTGCTTTGTTAACGGCATTCTTCAAAAGATTTCTTGTATCGCACTCAAAAGGAGTCCCGTCGGGACGCGTGATCCCTGAGAACATCTGAATAACTCTGCCGTGCTCGGGTCTCCAGGGAAGCGGCATGAGCGTTTCGGGTTCGGGGTGCAGAAGCAGGTCGCTCTTTGCTTCGTCACCGAAGCCTGCGACTGCGGATGCGTCGAACGCAATTCCGTGCTCAAACGCACGCGGAAGCTCGTCCGGCATGATCGAGATGTTCTTCTGTTTTCCGAAAACATCGCAGAACGCAAGACGGATGAACTTAACATCCTCCTCCTGAACATATTGTAAAACTTCTTCCTTGGAATACTTCATGTCTGACTCCTTTGATAAAACGGGTAAAAAAAGGCATCATTCCGCGCAAAAAAACGGAATGAACGCCTTTGCTCATTTCTTAACAGAGTTTACGCCATATAGTGACGGTTGTCAAGATGGACCATGGGAACGGGGGTTGTGGGTCACCCAACCCCCGTCCCCATGGTCCATCTATTAAGCATATTATTTTCTGGGGTTTGTAAGCCATTGCCAAAATTCTTTCATAGTCTCCACAAATCCGCCACCGGCGACTTGGTCTAACAGTTCGTCGGGAAGCTCAATACCTTCTTTTTTGGTGAAATCCATGAATTCATCAACATTCCTGCATTTTTTTGCTTTTGCTTTCTGTTCGTCGGTCAGATTATTGTAAAATAATGAACGATTGTTTTCATCCATAGGGTACCCCTTCCTTTCTGTTTTTACATTTGATGTGATTGGTGTGTCTTGGTCTGTAGTGTGAATTGTCTATAATGTGCTTCATAATATAATGTATCACTGTTTATTATACGTTACATGATCAAAAAATACACGTAAATAATTTAACACGCCTGTTGATAAATCGAAGGGTAATGCAGAAGGAAATGTGAAGATTACATATAGGACCAATGTAGCAAACTAAAAAGAGTGTGGTCCCCATGAGACCACACTCTTTTTAGTTTGCTACATACATCTGCCTGTACGGATTGCCCGAATCGGGTGATACGACCGTGAAGGGCACGCCAAGGACTTCGTCGAGGTCAAGGCCGAACTTCTCGCAGTAGTCGGGGAGGAGGCTACGAAGCTCATTAAGGTCCTCTTCGTCAGCGGGTTTAACATTGACCTGAGCGGGGAAGGTAACGTCTTCGCACTTAGAGCGCAGGAACATCTTTCCGCCGTGCATTCCGGTGCAGGGGAAGAAGCCGACTGCCTTGCCCTCGGGTTCTTTGAGGTTCAGGACAACGATCCTGCCGCCGGCCTGGTACTCGCCGAGGAAGCTTCCGGCCTTACCACCAATGATCATCACGGGAACTTTTTCCTTATAAGCCTTCATGTGGATGCCGGCACGATAGCCCGCATTCCCCTCAATATAGATCCTGCCGCCGCGCATTGCGTATCCGGCAGCATCTCCGATATTGCCGTGAACAACGATCGTTCCCTCGTTCATGGTGTCGCCGACCGCATCCTGCGCATTGCCGTGCACGCTTACGGTTCCGCCGTTGAGGTACGCTCCGAGCGCATTACCCGGAACTCCTTCGATCGTAATGTCTTTACCTGACATCCCGGCAGCGATAAAACGCTGACCGCAGCAGCCTTCGACCGTGAGGCTTTCACCGCCTTCTCTTATCGATTCGTTAAGAGCCTTATGATCCAGATCTTTTGCGTTTATCTTATTCATAATGTATCTCCTGTACCTTCTGTATATACTGTCTTCCTTATAAACGTTTATGTTACAGATTCCCGGTCTACGTATCTTTTACATAATTCCAAATCGTAGAATTGAGACCGTTTTACAAGCATCTTATACGGGAACACTGAACTTATCTTTACGTGTCTGCTTCGAGAATCCTGCCGTGGTTGCCGCTTTCCTGAGCACATCAAAGTTCACGGAAGAGATCGGTGTCTTTTCGCGGATCATTGACGTATATATGCCTGCACGCTCGTTGCGTCCGATCAGGATGTAACCCTTGAGGACATCGTCCTTTGTAAAGAGACGCTTGATGGAATCCTCAGTTTTTTCCTCATAAAGGTCACCCTCGTACGAGCCTGCCGTCATGGCGTGGAGCCCGAAGAATCCGATGGAGTTCATGGGAATCGCGTTCTTTAAGGTTGCTTCGCCGCCTGCCATGTTGACGCCGGCCGTGTGACCTTGCATATATGCGTTAGGGAGGATCGCAAGAACACGCTTTGCACCGATCGAAAGGTCGGGCCCCTGCGCGCAGTCGCCTGCCGCGTAGATTCCGGGAAGAGTGGTGCTCATGTCTTCATCAACGACTATGCCGCGATCCGTCTCGCCGCCTGCGTCCCTTACGAGTCCGATGTTGGCACGAACGCCGACCGCAAGGACGAGGACATCGAAATCAACTTCCTTGCCGCTCTTCATGAAAGCTTTGTTCGTTTCGAAACGAGCCACGCTGTCTCCGAGAAGGAAGGTCATGCCGTTCTTTTCGAGATGACGTTGCATGAGCGCAGCGCACTCGGTATCGAGGATACTTGAAAGCACGCGGTCCGCGAGGTCGCAGATGGTGACGCTCGCAACCCTGTCGAGGATGCCTTCAGCGCACTTAAGGCCGATGAGTCCCGCACCGACGATGAGGACCTTTGCCTCGGGGAAGAGAGCCTTTTCGAGAGCCAGAGAATCGTCAAGTGTCATGAAGGAATATTTCTCTTTAACACTTTCGAGGTTTTCGAAAGGCGGAACGAAGGGCGAGGAGCCTGTTGCCACGCAGAGCTTTGTGTAGGGAAGCTTAGCGCCGTCATCGAGAGTCACGGTGCCGGCCTTGACATCCACAGCTGTGGCTTTCTTACCGAGCAGCAGAGTCACGCCGTTTTTGTCATAAAAATCATCCGGGCGATATTTCATCTTCTCGAGATCTGTCTTGCCCTCGAGATAGTAGGAGATAAGAGGCCTGCCGTAAACCTTGTGGTTTTCGCCCGAAACCACGGTGATGGGGCTTTCCTTGTCAACCGAGCGGATACCTTCGATACATCCGACGGTGGCAACGCCGTTACCTATAATAACGTACTGTTCCATAATCTTTATCCCCCTTTAGAAACATGCGGGATTTGCCGCATCATCGATCACTGTATTCTTCGGGCTGCGGTCCTCGTAAACGATCGCATTGTTCGGACAGCCCTTCGCACATGCAGGCTCACCGCAGGAATTCTGCAGACAGAGCTCGCACTTCTGCATCGCGCCCGACTCACCGGGAGCAAGTGCACCGTAAGGGCAGACAAGGATGCAGGTGTAGCAGCCCACACACTTGTTGCTGTCGATGCGGACAACTCCGTCTTCCTTGGTGATAGCACCGGCGATACAGCTCTTTACGCACATCGGATCCTCGCAGTGTCTGCAGGAAACCGCATATGCTATCTTGTCGCCTTCTTCCACATGGATCCTCGGGTAGATGGGCTTGCCTTTAAGGGCGAGGACCATATCCGAAAGACCCGAATTTGCAAATGCGCAGTTAAACTCGCACAGGTGGCACCCGAGGCACCATTCTTCATTAACATAGACTCGTTTCATACTTATGGCCCCTCCTTTTACTCACCCGCGTGCGAGATCCCAAGGATCTCGAGCTCTTTGTCTGTCATTCCGACGCCGCGGAGCATCAGTCTGTTGCCGCGAAGCGCTTCAATAGAGTTAATGCCCATGCCGCCCATGAGCTCCTTGATCTCGTGCCTCCAGGCTGTCATGAGGTTCACAAGCCTTTGGCTGCCGATATCCGGGTTAAGTCTCTTTACAAGGTCGGGACGCTGTGTTGCGATACCCCAGTTACATTTGCCGGTCTGGCATGTACGGCAGAGGTGGCATCCGAGAGCGAGTACCGCAGCAGTTGCGATGTAGCAGGCATCGGCACCGAGGGCCACAGCCTTGACAACATCGGCCGCACTTCTTATGGATCCGCCGCAGACGAGCGAAACATTGTTTCTGATACCTTCGTCGCGGAGTCTCTGGTCAACACATGCGAGCGCAAGCTCGATCGGGATACCCACGTTGTCGCGGATCCTTGTGGGAGCAGCGCCTGTGCCGCCACGGAAACCGTCGATCGCGATTATGTCGGCACCGCTTCGTGCAATACCGCTCGCAATGGCAGCGATGTTATGAACCGCCGCAACCTTGACGATGACGGGCTTTTTATATTCAGTCGCTTCCTTAAGAGAGAAGACGAGCTGACGTAAATCTTCGATTGAATAAATGTCGTGATGAGGAGCGGGAGAGATGGCGTCCGAACCCTCGGGGATCATACGCGTTCTCGAAACGTCTCCGACGATCTTTGCTCCGGGGAGGTGGCCGCCGATACCGGGCTTTGCGCCCTGACCCATCTTGATCTCGATGGCTGCACCTGCCTCGAGGTAGTCCTCGTGAACGCCGAAACGTCCGCTCGCTACCTGAACGATGGTGTTCGGACCGTATTTATAGAAGTCCTCGTGAAGTCCGCCCTCACCTGTGTTGTAGAGAATGCCGATCTCGGAAGCAGCGCGCGCGAGTGAAGCATGTGCGTTGTAGCTGATCGAGCCGTAGCTCATAGCAGAGAACATAACCGGCATGGAGAGCGATATCTGGGGAGGAAGCTTTGTGATAAGCTTGCCGTCCTTGTCCCTTTCCATATGCCCCGGCTTCTTGCCGAGCGAAACATGTGTCTCCATGGGCTCGCGGAGAGGATCGATGGGAGGGTTTGTTACCTGCGAAGCGTTTATGAGGATCTTGTCCCAGTAAACCGGAAGGGGCTTGGGGTTACCCATCGATGAAAGGAGAACTCCGCCGCTGCCGGCCTGTTTGTAGATCTCTTTTATGGTATCATCCTGCCAGTTGGCGTTCTCGCGCAGACGGCAGTCGCTTTTAACGATCTTGAGTGCTCTTGTAGGACAGAGAGAAACACATCTCTGGCAGTTCACGCACTTGCTTTCGTCGCTTATCATCATCCCGCGTTCGGGACTAAAGGAATGAACCTCATTGGCACATTGGCGTTCGCACACGCGACACGCAATACAACGGTTTTCGTTCCTGACAACTTCAAATTCCGGGTAGATATAATTAACAGCCATCAGAATTCACCTTCTTTCACCTTAACAATTACAGGTTCGCCGCCTGCGGGCGCCCAGATGTTTTCGGCATCCGGTTCCATCGTACGGATCGCGGCTTCCTCACTTGCGATATAGACCTTGTCGTCCTTCTCGCCGACTACCATGGACCTGAGCTTCAGTCTGTCGTTGAGAGCCATAAGCCCGCCGGTGAATCCGAGTACTATCGAGAAAGGACCGGTGACGAGGAGGCTCGGGAAAACGGTACGCAGGTACGCGAGCTTTTCTTTCTTCTCGGCGTCCTTTTCGTTTTCAATCGTGCTCCAGAAGGGCGCTGCGATGACGCTCGCCGCCTCGGAAAGCGTAAGACCCTGAACACGGATCAGGTAGTCCATTATATAGGTAATGACCTCAGTATCGGTCTGAAGTGTACATTTGTAACCGAACATCTCGATGAAACGGCGGTTGGCATCATAGGAAGAGATCTCGCCGTTGTGAACGATCGAGTAGTCGAGAAGCGTGAAGGGATGAGCACCGCCCCACCAGCCGGGAGTGTTTGTCGGGTACCTGCCGTGAGCGGTCCAGCTGTAGCCTTCGTACTCTTCGAGCCTGTAGAAACGACCGACGTCCTCGGGGAAGCCGACAGCCTTGAAGGTTCCCATGTTCTTGCCGCTCGAGAAGACGTAGGCACCTTTCATCTCGGTGTTGATCTTCATAACGAAGCGGGCAACGAATTCCTTCTCGTCGAGCTGAAGGTTTGCGAGCATGGACTTAAGGGGCGCAACAAAATAACGCCAGATGATCGGCTCGTCCGTGATCTCGGGAATCTTCCTTGTGGGAATGATCTCGGAACGTACGATCTCGAAGTATTCCTTAAGGAATGCTTCGCAACCCTTACGGGTGTCACGCGAGTCGAAGAACAGGTGTAGGGCATAGAAATCCTTGTATTCCGGATATATTCCGTAGCCTGCGAATCCGCCTCCGAGACCGTTGCTTCGGTCGTGCATCGGCTTCATTGCTTCGGTGATCATCTCTCCGGTCATCTTCTTTCCTTCTTTAGATATGACCGCTGCGATCGCGCATCCGGAAGGAATGCGCACCTGGCCTTCTTTCATCATTTTCTTTCCGTCCTTTCGCAAAAAAAATGACGCTCATTTCGCGCTTTGTGCACGAAACGAACGTCTTTGCTCATTTGTGAGCGATTATATTCCTCTCGTTTTTGGTTGTCAATACCCTTGAAAAACTTTTTTGAGGTAAAGTGCTAAACCATGGAAGAGGGATTTTCGAAAAGCATTAGGAAAATAATGCGAAATTTCGAAAAAAACAGCACTAAATTCCGTATAAAAACAGGGGAAAATCACATTATTTTCCGAGGAACCGAATCATATGCAAAGGTCTATCTTAGATAAATTATCAAAAAATGAACCAACGCCCCTTGACAACAGGGTGGCTTATGCATAAAATAACAGCGTTATCGATAGCGGCGTTATCAAAGAGGATGAAAGTATGGCGAATCCGGACAAAAGTATAGATCCGCGCATTTTGAACTGTGCAAAAGAGGAGTTTCTTTCGAAGCCTTATGAGCAGGTATCACTCCGTGATATTTGCAGGAAGGCGGGTGTAACCACAGGCGCGTTTTATAAGCGTTACGAAAACAAAGAGAAGCTTTTTGAGGCGCTTGTAGAACCTACATTGGCGCTGATCAATAAGTTCAGTGACAACAGAGAGTCTGTCAGTTATTCCTATATGGACAATAATGAGCTTCTCACTATGTGGAAACTCACGCCCGACACACAGGCAGATATCATAAACATGCTTTATGATGATTATGACGGGTTCCGCCTTTTGCTGTGTCACGCGGAGGGGTCAAAGCATTCAAACTTTCTCCATGATTTTGCTACCGATGCATCGGATCGCTCGTTCCGATTTATCGAAGAAGCATATCGTCGCGGCATAGTTTCTTCTTTGATCGATCAAGAAGAACTTCACATGCTGCTCACAGCATACTGGTCTACCATGTTTGAACCGCTGATTCACGGTCTTTCGCGCGAAAAGGCGCTTGAACACAGTAAACTTGTCGCGGCGCTGTTCAACTGGACAGGTGTATTAGGGTTTTAGCAAGGCAGATCACACGTCTTGCGTTCGAAAAAGGGGCATCTCTGTTAATGCTTATGTATTTGTATGTGGCAAGTGTGCAGAGCTGCCTTAAAAAATGTACAATAGTTAGCATTTGCTAACTATTGGGATCAATAATACCGATTTCAAAAGGAGGAAATCATTCATGAAAAAGAGAGTATTGTTTTTAACACTTGCACTGGTGTTTTTGGTAAGTGCGTTATGTGGTTGCTCAAGCAAAGAACCCGCCCCTGCAATGACATCATCGCAGAACACTGAGGAAACCAAAGAATCATCAACGGAAACACCGGCCGTACAGGATTCTTCTGAAAAAGAAGATTCCGCAAAAGATATAGCATCAGAAAACACTGCAAATGTAAGCTCCTCGGATACATCCGTTTCGGCATCGGACAGCACCTATGTGCCGGAATCGGAAGACAAAACTCCGGCAGATTCCGATACATCGGCATCGCCCTTCGCGGGAGGTTTGGGAACGGCAGAAGATCCCTGGCAGGTCGCAACTGCGGAACAACTTGACCGCGTTCGTGATGATCTGACCGCACATTATGTTCTGACCTCAGACATTGATCTTTCAGGATTTGATAACTGGAATCCGATCGGATCGTTCATGTCCAAATCCGACGCTCCCGAAGACGCGGAGGTTCCTCATCCCGACTACGCCTTTACAGGAACCTTTGACGGTGCAGGTCGTACAATTTCAAATCTCAGTATAGCAAGCGAAGCGCCTATGGGAGTCGGTCTCTTCGGATGTGCATCCGGCACGGAAAACGGTGCTGCCTTTATCGGACATTTCACACTGAAAAATGTCAACGCATCTGGATTTTATCTGGTAGGTGGCGCTGTAGGGCTGCAGTTTATGAATTGCCCCGTTTCCGATATTCATCTTGTCGGCGAGAACAAACTGACAGGTCTGCAGGGAATCGGCGGTATTGTCGGAACCGGATTTGATCTTATCTCTGATTGCAGCGCGACAGCTGATATCACTGTTTCCGGAGATGACGGAGCTTGCGCCGGACTGATTGCCGGAGGAACCACGATGAGTTCGATCAAAAATTGTGAGGTTGTCGGAGGCAGCATCACAGCCACCGGAAACACTACTTGGGGATTCGGTGCACTCTGCGGAGCGCCTTGGGGTGCAGCGGAACTGATGGACTGTAAAGTCAGTGACACCGTAATCTCTGTGAGCGGTGAAAACAACCGTCTTGTCGGCGGTCTTGTTGGTTTCGGCGGAACATACGACCCCACTGCCCCCGCACAGATATCAGGATGTACCATAGAAAACGTAACGATCAACGTCTCGAAAACAACGGATTCGGTCGGAGGTCTGATTGGTGCCGGCAAAGAAATGATGGAAGGCAGCGATGTAATGTCATCGTTTACCGTAAGCAACTGTTCTGTCTCCGGTAGCATTACAGGTGGCGGAAATAATGTTGGCGCTGTAGTCGGCGATCCTGCATGCGCAGTGTCTATGGAATGCGAGGGAGGCATGACTGTTTCGGGCGAAGCAAATAAGGCAGCATGATTAATGTGATCTAAGATGCTGAAACTATTGAAAAATCAGGTAGAATATACTAATATAATTATATGAATGTGGCGTGCCACATTGGTGGGCTAACACCTAAACCCAAAGCAATTGCGGACATGTGCGCCGAGTGGAGAGTGGGCTCCTTAATACCCACAGCATTAACGGAAGTAAGCACCGGGTGGAGAGTGGGCTCCGAAATAATTAGCCGTTAAAAGGGAGTGACTTGTGTTGCGACACAAGCTCTCCCTTTTTAAATTTTTGATTTATAACATTTGCTTAAAGGTTGTATAGGAATTATCAACAATAATGCTGTGTATTTGCGTCTCTAAAAACTTAGAAGATTTTTTTTATCTGCTTTATAAACTCAGGCAGTTCATCAAATACGATATCAGTTATAATGTTCCAGTTGATACCTTCATAATCATGAACCAATCGATGCCTGAGACCGGAAATCATTTTCCACTGCACTTCGCCATGATCGCTTTTTAATTCATCAGATAAGTTATATACATGCTCACCAATATTATACAGAGGGGTAGTTACAAGCCATTGAAGCGGTTTTTCTGTCAGGAGGCGTTCTCGGTTAATATTATTATCTCGGATATAATCGTTAAGGGCTTTGGCATTTTCATAAATCTTTTTAAGACGGTTTTCATCCGAATAATTCACGCCACTCGCCTCCTTTCCCTCATGACATTATTATAAAAATCGCTGCCAACGTTTACTTCGTGAATTTCAAATATATCAACATTTTTATTAAATGC
>JAEEGK010025362.1_pt1 | contig 12184 bp, 13 predicted proteins | sample 8958771 | NCBI WGS metagenome assembly JAEEGK01 (sample SAMN16246547, study PRJNA631951) | gut metagenome | biome: gut microbiome; feature: rumen; material: SC-attached | host: Bos | place: Iran: Karaj | collected 2018-10 | reverse complement strand
ACAAATACAAAACCGAAATACCGACAGAAACATCGGGTTCTCAATAAGGAGGATGTACCAATTTCTTAGGTGTTGCTTCTACAGTATCTCCTGCAGGATTAGAAACCGAATCAGGATCATTTTCCGGAGAAATTTCTTCTGAGCCGTCAGATTCGAGAATCTCTCCTACATCCTTATGTACATCACTCTTGAGGGATTCAAACAGATTAAAGTTCTTTCCGGCGTCACCGAGACCGAAAGACTTCAGTAATTCATCGGCAAATTTCATGACATCAGGCACAAGCATGGACTGTTTATACCAGGATTCCTCTTTTAATTTCAGCAGAAAACCGTAATTAAAGGCCAGCTGCAAAGTACAGGCCGCCACGAGAACAATCGCCCCACCTCTTAACAGTCCGAAAAACATGCCTAAAACCCGATCTGTTCCTGATAAACCGGTCTTTTTAATTACCAAAGTAATAATATAATTTACAAAACCGATAATCATCAGTGTGCCGATGAAAAGCCCGAAAAGAGCGATAACCACTCTGATAGACTGATCATCAGTAAAAGTTATAAACTGGGTCAGAGGTTTATAGAATTTCATAGCCACGAAAAATGCCACTGCCCACGCCAGCATAGACAGAATTTCCTTAATCAGGCCTCTGAAAGCACTGACAACAGTACTTATAAGGATAATCCCAAGCAAAGCATAATCAATCCACTGCATAAAAAACTTTTCCCCTCAACATACCGGCGGCCCTAAAATCATTTTCTGAAAATATTTTTATTATTCATGGAACAACATAAGAATGCGTTCTGATTACCAGGTGACTGCTATCGGTATAAATGAAACAAATTAAACCTAAAAACACATGCTCTTCACAGTATGATCTGCTCTGCCGGAACATCTGCATAAAAAAATCCGGACTAAACCGTTTAAACAAATTTTACACCGGAATTTTTGCATCAAAAAATTTGAACCACAACAAAAAAAATACCAACAGACACAAATTAACATACTAATTTGTATTAAATATCGCTTATTCAAAATAGCGTCTTTAAAATATGACAAATATATCATATATTACATTTTTTTAACACTCATATATTATTTTTACAGATTCTCCATCACTTAAAAACAAATACCGGTTCAAACAAACACAGGTTCAAAAAAATATACAGGCAGACATCAGCATATGAACTGTTGATTCTGAGATATTATTTTATTTAAAATAAACTGTTTATCCGTTAATGAACCGAACTCAAACTTTCAAATAGCCCCTGGACATACTGAAGAAAAGAAAAAAAACTGGAATAATCAATATATTTATTATCATTTCAGGATATTGTGTTGAAAGTTGTTCTGCAGAGAGTATAATGTGATACGTGTCAAATATTAACCAGTTATGAAGGAGCTATCCTTCATTGAAATTCCGGAAAAACAGCCATGATTAACTTCCTGAAAAAATTATTCGGTCTGGTATCAAGCTTTCTGATTATCTATGCCTGTCTCCTTATCGGTAAATATCTTGCCGGTTTTCTGCCTTTCGTTTTCCCCGGAAGCATTATCGGACTTCTGATACTTTTTGTTCTTCTTGAAATCAAAGCGGTTAAAATCAACTGGATTATGCCCTCAGGTTCCCTCTTTCTGAAATACATGGCCCTGCTCTTCATGCCGGCTGCTGTCGGAGTTATCAGTCACCTGAACGAGGTATACTCCTCTATAGTGCTCATTATTTTCAACATAGTAAGCGGTGTTGCTCTGATTATTCTGGTGGTTGGAAGAATGTTTCAGCATTTCAGCGAAACCCCTGAGGAAAGACGCAGAAGAAAACTCGTATATCGGAGAGCCCTGCGCTACCATCGCAACATGAGAAGAAAATTCAGTCATCTCAACACCAGTAAGCAGCCCGCCGCCACTCTTAATCAAGAGGGAGAATAATATGAATTTTTTAAACTTAAACTATGATGATTTTTCCGGTCTGCTTAGTTCACTTGAAAACAGAGCCTGGCTGTTTTACGCCGCCATCCCCCTCTCTATCGGTCTGTTTTTTATAATCAGAGCAATACAGCTGAAAACAAAGTGGTCTTTTTTAAATCCTCTGCTGATTCCGGTGATACTCATTATAGGTATCATCACCGGTACAGGTTCCGATCCGAAAGACTACAGTGATGGTACTTTCATCATAAGCTGGCTGCTCGAACCGTGTATTGTAACTCTGGCCATACCTCTTTACCTGAAATTTGCCCTGATAAAAAAACAGGCGGTGCCGATTATCATCTGTTGCGGCATTTCTGTGGTAATAAGCTTTATTCTGGCATATTTCAGCTGTCATCTTATTGGCATCAACTCCAATATGATTCCGACTTTAGGTGCCCGTTCCATCACCACTCCTCTCGCAATGGATGTCTCTGACAGAATGGGAGGCATTGGCTCAGTAACCGCCTGCATCGTCTGTGCGGTTGGTATTTTCGGGGCTGTATTCGGATTTCCACTGATGAAACTCTTTCATATCAGAAACCCTAAAGCTCAGGGACTGGCCATAGGAGCATGCGCCCATGCTGTAGGTACCAGCACTGCCAATGAACATGGAGAAACTCAGGGGGCCTACTCCTCACTAAGTCTCATTGTCTGCGGCGTAATGACCACATTTCTCGCCACTCCACTTTTCATGATGCTTAACTTTCTGGATAAGATATTCAACTGGTAGCCGTCCGGATAAAACATCATTTTTCGTCAAAAGGCGGACATATACTGAAAATAACAACGCCTGAACAATTTACGGTATAGAGCGTCTTAAAAACCACCGAGAGATGTTTTTAAGATGCCGGCCGTAAAATGGAACTGCACATTCCAGGAATCTGATATCTAATCCTGTAACTCTTCATCCTTCTCTTCTTAATATTTTTCCACCAGAAAAAAGATAAAAAGCAAAAAAGACGGAATCACCAAACAAATGACAGTCCACAGTAATTACAATTAAAAATAATACCTTCACAGCTTCCAAAGAATTAAAGAAGAAAAAGAATCATACCTGCAAACTGTTGCACATCTCATTTTATATATATAATTTTTTGTCATTATCTATAATTATTTAATGATTTGCTAGAATGACGCTTAATACCCTGTTAGGTGCAGAATTATCTTTTCCATATAACAAGCAAGAAGACAAAATCATGAAATTTAACAAATCATCTATCATAAAAAGGGTTATCCCCGTCTTCGGATTAACCGGGGTTATATTCAGTATTTCCTGCTGTCCAGCATGGGCCGACGATGAACAGGATCCTAATAAAACCTTCGAAAAAATCCGTTCCGCCATTCAGCAGAATGATCAGGCTGCTTTAGCAGAACTGGTTGATTACCCGATTCAGATATGCTACGAGAATAAATTACAAATGATTACCGACAAATCAGAATTTCAGAAGCTGAATCTGGAAAAACTGTTCGGTAATGCCGAAGTACTCAAAGCCATGCAGAAATACATGGCCAATATCAGCCACGGTGAACCACTCGAATTCTATGCAGGAACCGAGGAATATCCTTTCGGGATTAACGGCTACGATGAAAAAACCGATGCATCAAGCTTCTTTGTATACACCGTAAACGGTATTCACGAGATAAACAGTTCCACATGTGAGGCACAGATTCCTAAATCCACATTCTGCAACAACAAACGTCAGGATGCCAAAATAACCATGTATGCCAATTACAGCGCATTATGGCATAAAAACACCTATGAAAACTTTGTTGACTACAACTACTCCTCTATATCTCTTAATACCGGTTTCGTGAAAGAACTGGAATTAACCCTTCAGGGCCAGAAATTCAAATTGACCAGAGATAATCATTCACTTTTACAGATGCCGGTATACAGTGACAAAACCCATGACTATCTCATTATGACCCCAAGCAGAATGGACAGTCTGATGTGTGATGAACCAGATGATCCTAAATGTGCCCATTTTCCTGAATATGTCCATATATTCAGAAAAGCCAAGGACAGCACGACCTGCGATGATGGAGAAATTGTTCTGGCAGAAAAATACTCTCTGAACTTCTGTCCTTTCAATCAGATTAACAATACGGAAATCCGTCTGTTCACCAGTGGATTCAAATCCGGAATTGCCCCCGGTGATGATTTAAACTCCACTTACAGCAACAGCGAATCCGGTACGTCTGTAAAATTCATTAAAAAGAACGACAGTGACGGATATGAACAGACATTTGCCGTGCTCACCTATAACGGCAGTGAATATGAAATTGTTGTTAATGATTACGACAAAACAATTTTCAATACAGCTGACAAGGAAATTCTCGCCATCTTTGAAGGTGACTATGATCAGGCAGGCAATGTCGATAATTTAAGGTGCGGTCTGGGCGAATGCTCTACTGACAGAAAAAGAATTGTTCTGTTTGCCAGAGATAAAAACGGCGTATGCGAAAGAATCGCCCTTGACAACAATAGCATAGCCGACAGGAAATAGGAGAACGAAATGAAAAATAACAGCAGTTTTTCCAGACTATCTCTCTTATCCGGTGCAGCCGCGCTCTCTCTCTTTGCCGGAGAACCGGTATTAGCCGATACCACCGGACAGAACTCCGGTCAGGAAACAGATAATTTATTCACCAGAATGCAGAGTGACATCAATGTACAGCTTAACACTGAGGATTTTCCTACCGTTTATGCCAATTTCTGCAAACTTAATCCGAACATCCAGAGTATTATCGATTATTACGTTATCGCCAATAATGAAGATAAGATTTATATTCAGGATATTCCTAAGTATACATCCCTGAATGATGAATCCTACATCAGTGATAATCCTAATATGCGTTATCGTTCCTTCCCTCTGCTCAACTGGATGTATAATTCCATAACCTGGGCTGACGAGCCGATGAAATTCTATTACCTCGTCAAAGGCTCATGGGCTGTTGCCCCTATTTATAACATAACCCCGGATCGCAATGCCAAGCCTACCGGAAGATTCGTTATGCCTATTGCCATAGGCATGAACGACCGTTTTCTCAATATCGATACTCCGTTCTATCAGTCAGACTGCAAGACTGACAACTTCTGTGAAGATAATCTGAACGGGATGAATCCTTTCAGAACTATTCTCATGATCACCAGAGATAATGACGGCTACTGTACGGAATATTTCTTTAAGCCGCGTCGTATCGATACCGAATACGCTCTGGACAGTGAGGTTGTCCGTAATGAAGCAAGACTTTTTGCACCGCACGGCAATTTCCGGTTCGAACTGTCTCAGGAGAAATGGGAATCTACTGATAAAAAAGTCAAGGGATCCTTTACCTATAAGCTTTCCACACTGACCATTGACGGAAAGACCTATAAAATGATTCCCGGAGGCAATCCTTTCAACAAAGGAAACGGTTATCTCAAGGGCGAAGGTCCTTACAAGGAAAAGTGGTACTACATGTATCAGACCGGAAATATTGATCACATCTATGTTGATACCGAGAATCCGAAATACCATCTTGGTGACAAAGTGGTCGTCACCGTTTTCTCAAGAGGAAATGATGCCAATAATTCTTCAGAATCAACAAGATTTGTGCTGTATCCTGCTAAAAAGAAATAATCAGCTAACATAAAAACTCTTTATAGTGACTCCCGTAAGTTTAGCAAAACTTACGGTTTTTTTTATTAATCAGTCTTATATCACCTGCCGGAAACATCCCTTACGGGACTACGAGGACATGTGGATACCTTTACCTAAAACAATTGACAAAAACTATCAATAAGTATAAATATTAAATTACGTATATATCTGCAGCATAATAATAAAACGGAAATAAACACATGACTCTGAAAGAAATTATCAATGTACTCAGGACGGCAACAGATATCAGTGAAATAATGGCTGTTCAAGAGAATATTCTCAGAATTTTTCCGATAATGAGAACCACTGTTAATTACGATCAGCGGAATTATGCCCATCAGTACGACCTGTGGACTCACTGCATTCATACTGTCCTGAATCTCCCCCGTAATAATGAAGATGATATGCTCTACCTGGGGGCACTGCTTCATGATATCGGCAAGCCACTGGCTCAATGTCGCGGAAAAAATCCGGATGATCCCTACATGCATTACTACGGTCACCCGGAAATATCAAAATCATTAATCCAGAGCAGTGTTATTCCGGAACTGCAGAAACAGGGGGTACAGCTGTCATTAGACGATCAGGAGACCTTGATTTTTTACGTTCATCATCATGATGATGTTGTTGTGGTTTCATCAGAAAAAAGCATTGCCAAACTTCTGAAAAAATGTGGCAGCATCTACAGATTCAGACAGCTGATGCTTCTAGAATCAGCCGATGCCAAAGCCCACATAACCGATTTAGAAATCATCCAGAGACGCATCGAATCATGCGGCACGCTGTATACATACACCGATGAAGCTCTGAAGGAAATCGCCGGCAGACATGGCTTTGATCTGAAATAAAAGCTGATAACCGTACTGATACCCCTGACTGGCGGAAAACATAAGCATAACAGCAGGTAAAGCACTGCCGGCCTGACAGAAGCAGCCTTCTGTTAATCACTATGCCGAACCAAAAAGCGTTTTTACCTGTAAAAAAATACCGCTACTGCCATATCACAGCACAATAATTAACCAATAAAAACAAATAATTGTATATTCTGTAAACGTTGTTAAAAAAAAACTTGTTTTTTTAACAAATTATATTATTATGTATGTGTCTGTTATGTAATACACGTAACAAGACAATACAGTAATGGGGCTTGGTCCTCTCGTATTTTATCCCTGCGTAACCGGCCAGGTCCGGAAGGAAGCAACCAGCGTGGACGATAAAAGTACCGAGATGTGGCTAGGCCCCACCCTTTTTTATAACGGGATAGATTTCCTTCTCTAATCCCAGCCTCATCCTTAACCATTACTTTTTTACCTTGTTTTTCCGGATCTCCCGATCATCAAGCTGTTTTATTTAATCTCTGCATTCTCCATAATGATTTCTGAGCAACCTTTTTTTATGGCAATGCTCTTTTCTTTATGATATAAATCCTTATAAACCTGATTAACCATAATAGTTGTTCGGGACTCCGACTTTAGAACTAAAACCTGTTAGCGGGTATTAAGAACAATAATTTCCAACCTGTTATATCGGACTGCAGCTAAAAACGCTGCAGTCTCCGGAATCCCTGACTGCTCACAGATCTCCAGTCTGGCAACTGAATAATATGTTTAAGGAAGCATAAAAATAAAACAATGATTGAATTATTCGTAAAAAGCCTGAAATTCCGTTTTATGAACATAGGCTTTTTCATCATAAAGATACTTATCGTGATTACTGCTGTATCCGCAGTATTCATGCCGGCCTTTTTTGTCACCAATCTGGTAACTCTTCTGACAGGCATCATCCTGTGTATTCCTTCTCTGGCAGTACTCAGAAAACATAATGAATACCGGCCTATATACCGTGAAAAAAATATAATTTTATTTAATTTTATGCTTCAGGCCCTTCTTATGTTCACCACATACCGGCTGTTTTTCCACTATGATATGGGAGACTATAAGAAATACCATATGCTGGTCGTACTTGTACTCAATATCCCGCTGTATATTCTGGTCTTTATAAACTGGCTGAGATGTTTCAGAATGTCCGCTATACTGCAGAGCATTTCACAGACCAGTCACTACACCTCATACAATATCATAAATATGCCTACTATCATTTTAGGACTGGGTGAGTTTTTTATACTGTTTGTTTTTAATTTCAGGTGGCTTGATTATTTGAACGGATTATAAGCCGGAGCATGTATGCTGCCTTATAAAATAACATGCCCCCACAACATTATTTATGTTCAGTGATTAAGGTTTACCGTTTTCACTTTAGGTTTTTCTTAAAGCATGAAGTATAATAGAAAAAAAATACCGCAATATCAGGTAAAAATCGGGGAGTTTTTATGTTTTTTTTTGAAAATACCTCACATCAGAGCTTCTATGATCTGATTTTAGGCAAAAACACCTATATCGATAAAACATCCCAGATTGCCACACTTTACGCCAATCACAGCAAATTCGAAATACTTATCCGTCCGTGGGGCTTCGGTAAAACTCTGCTTCTTGACACCATCAGTTTTATTTTTGAAAAAGGTCTGGAACATGCAATTGTTGAAAAACTCAATATTGCCACAACTGAAGTCAGCATTCCACGACAGCTGGTAGTAAAACTGGATTTTGAAAACAACCGCACTCTTACAGCTGAATCATTTAAAAACTATCTGTTTTCTTTCTACCGCTCTTTCCTATTTGAACATAACATACCGTACAATCTGAGCGCTGACATGGGATCATACTGGCTTACAATTAATTTTTTAAGAAGTATATCCACCATCAGTCCCACCGGCCGGATTATTCTGCTGATTGACAACTACGACTTTCCTTTTTTCAAACATCTGGCCGGTAAGGTTAATGATTTCGATCAGCTTTACATTGAACTACTTAATTTCTACCGGGCTGTCTACTATTCATCAGACTATCTGGACTGGGTCCTTTTGTGCGGTGAAGCCAAATTCAACCTGTCAACAGAAAAGCATGAAGGCATTCCCTATCTTTCTGATGTCAGCTACAGTGATCAGACCACATGTCTCTGCGGTTTCTCCATAAAGGATCTTTATAAGTACTACAATGACAACATTCAGGATGAGGCCGATGCCAATAATGAAACAGTTGACAGTTTTCTAAGCACCATCTGCGACTGGTACGGATGCTACAGATTTACCCCGCATAATATTCAGGTTACAAGACCATACAGCATAAAATCCTACTTTTCCCAGTACAATACCACAACGAGCTTCAATCAGTTTGTACCTGTAGAACGTTATGCTGATTTTCTACCTGTTCTTCTTGCGAAATACGGCAAGGTATCCGATAAAATGCTGGCACCGAATGACTGCGGATACACCTTTGCAGAAAGTCTTAATCCCTACAACATTAATCTTTTTGCCCTGATGTCCCAGCTCGGCATCTACTCCTTTAACAGTATCACACTCAATAAAACGCCAAGCTTTGACCGATATAAATACGTCTCCAAAATTGTAAACAGAGAAATGGACAACTGCTACCGCAGGTTGCTTGATATTGCCGGAAAAATACCAAATTCAGCAATCAAAAACACCTGATACACCTGCTTATTAAAACAGTTATTCAGAGATTACGTTAAACAGCCATAAACTCCCGAAACAATTCGATGGAGAATATTTACCTTTTTTCCGGCATGGAAAATCTTATGAAACAGGCATTTTTCTAATTACTTGAACCGTTATATGTGTTAGGATTATCCTAGAAAATCATCTGACAGATACAGAAACCGGTATATCAGCAAAACTGACCATACCCGGCTGAAGAACGAACACAGGAACTACATTATGGCTTTAATGATTTTTGACATTGACGGCACTATTCTCAATGGTGACAGCAACGACCAGTTCTTTAAATGTCTGCTAGATCACCGGATTATTGATGAATCTTTTTTAGAATTCAACAAAACAGCCGGAGAAAAATTCTATCAGGGAACTTTGGATATTCTCGGCTACTATCGCTACGTCATCAAACCTATAGCCGGAAAAACTGAAGATGAGCTCAGAGATGTTCTCACAGACTACCGGGAGAACTACCTTAAAAATAAAATCTCCCCGGCAGCATCTGAACTTATCCGGAAATACCATAGCGCAGGGCACATGGTAATCCTGGCATCAGCCACTATGGATCTTCTGGTAAAACAGACGGCCATGCTGGTCGGAGCCGATGATTATATCGCCACCAGAATAAAATATGACGACGAAAACAGAATCATTGATGTTTATCCGGACTTCTGCCACCAGGAGGGAAAAAGGAAACGCCTGCTGAAATTATGCAGTGAAAGAAACTGGGATCTTAAGGGAAGTCACGGATACGGAGATACCATTAATGATCTAGCGATGCTCCAAACAGTGGAAACAGCTCATGTGGTTAATCCCGGAAAATATAATGCAAACATGGTGAATATCGCCAGGGAAAAAAAATGGGATATTCTCAGCTTCAAATAACAGAGTTTTCCGCGGTATTCAAACCAGAACGTAATTCCGGTATTATTTCCTTACCATAAAAAAATTGGGAATATACAGACATATATTCCCAAAAAGTACAAGGATTACAAAAAAAAACTCATCCAAAAAAATACTTCAGGACTGAACTGCAAATACCATATAAAACAGTAAAACTTTGTGTCTAATCCTGCCTTATAAAAACAGCCGTCGGTTTTTATAACTTGTCCATAAACGCCTGCCCGATCGGATGATCCGCTCTGCAAACAACAATGGATAATTAATAATAGTTTATATCAGGTAGTACTCACTACCGCCCCTGACGAAAATTATGAATTTTCAGCCTCATGGATATTATAAGGACAGTCATTAGCTGATCTCATCTTGCCAAGCTTTTCTGCTGTCATTACTTCTGAATACTGCTGAACAAAAAAATATAACTGTTCCGGAGAGCATTCACTGAATGCCAGGCTGTCCTTTAATAATACTTCTGACAGACGCTCACGATTATCTCTAGAATCTTTACCTATGGTTAATAATCCTTTCATAGTACTTTCTCAATTATTCTAATAAAAAAAACAAAACCTTAACTCTCAACATGGTTTAGCTTTATATTCTTTTTTGCGTTTTATTTATATTTACCGACTGCAGGTAAATGAACAGTCTTATCGTAATTCTTCTTATGATTGTTTATTAATTCTTATGATAGTATTAGGATAACAAAATAATAAAATTTTTCCACTCTGGAAAAATAAAAATATTCCATTCCTCACACTTATGAAATCATTTTCACAAAGTTCATCACAATAATATATTTAACATGATTTTGCGAAAGTATCCCTACTCATATTATAAAACATTGAACAAAAAACATCTCGTTTTTTTTGAAATAAATGCAAAAAAAATTATTTAAAAAATCGATTGCATCACTTAAGAAATAAAGATATTTATCTGAGTGCTCATCTGTTTCAGCACCATAATTATTTACTGTTAACACATATATTATATGTATTATTTTTTACAAACCGAAACATAGAACCATACCTTTATCGCTATCTTCAGGAAAGACTTTACCTCTTACACATCTATACGTAAAACGGAGACTTTTTTCGGGATATAACAGAAATCCAAAAAGACATAAAATCAACAGGTTGCACATGTCTAAGAACCAACGTCGCCTACGCCGGCAGACCGGCGTTTTTATATGCTATGTCCTTCATTTTGATAACGTTAAGGTTATAGCTACTTTCAATTGAGTAATAGCGTGAATTATCTATGTGGCGGTATAGAAGAGCATTCTCCGCCGGCATGCTTTCAGGAATATCGGTTGAATAGGCAGTTATGTAGTAATGAGGAGTCCCCACTCCGGCCTCTTTATAGACTACGGCATATTTAAAGAAATCTCTAGAGTTCAAATCTATCCAGCCCTTATGGTTATATTCAACGACCACTCCGACAGGCTGCAGCATAATTGGTTTGCGGTTATTTCTGAGATTCTTTCGTATATTCACATAATAAAAATATCTGCCCAGACGATATAAAGCATTCACGGAACAGAATACGGTACCTAAAGCCAGAATACAGACAACCCTGATTCCGAAAAAATGCAAAAAAGCTGCATTGGTATACAAAACAGCTACAAGGGAAAAAAACACAAAAAGATAAGTATAAAAGGATTTACCGGGGCCTCTTTTCGCCACATCATCAAGAACAGGTTCATCATAGGAGATGCCTGCATCTTTAAGTTCTTTTGCTGTCTTACAGAAATCCGGTAAATTTAATTCTTGCATTATAATCTTTTACCAAAACCGCCGGGGAACAGTAAATACAATCAGTTCACTTCTCAAGGAATCAAAAACAGAATTGCCGTCAGTTATATATAACACTTAGGCACCCACATGATTTTATCCATTTTTTGAGGCAATATCCATAATTAAAGATAAAAAAAGCCAGTAATGTGCATTATAGCGTTATTTCCATCCCGGTACATTTGCAATTAAAAGTACACCTTCTTTTCTGCTACTCAAAATATACTTAAATATACTCAAGCATACTGAGAGATTGAAGTCCTTACGGATACTTCTTACTGTTTCAACGTGTATGCTTTGGCTATTGCAAGCAATACGC
>JAEEGK010025360.1_pt1 | contig 12185 bp, 8 predicted proteins | sample 8958771 | NCBI WGS metagenome assembly JAEEGK01 (sample SAMN16246547, study PRJNA631951) | gut metagenome | biome: gut microbiome; feature: rumen; material: SC-attached | host: Bos | place: Iran: Karaj | collected 2018-10 | reverse complement strand
GAATATCATCAATATAAGCATGGGACCCGATTATGATGGAGACATATTGATTTATAAGGAAGAATTTGACCGCTGCAAAGAAAAAGGCATCCTCATTTTCTGCGCTGCCGGCAACAACTCCAGAGATACAGACATCGTGCCGCACTATCCCTCCGGCTTATGCGTTCAGTGCGATAATGTTATCTCGGTCGGAGGCAGTGACAGTCATGACGGAGTCTATCGTCTGTCCAATTACGGCAAAAAAACTGTACAATTATTCGCGCCGTGTGAGGATATCTATTCTACCAGCCTGGGCTATATTTATGACCCGAATAGCGAATTGCCCCTGAATAATTCCTTCTATGAAAAGCTGGCGGGAACATCCATGTCTTCCCCGTTCGTGGCAGGTGCCGCGGCCTTGTGTATGGCGGCGCATCCGGGCGAAAACTACCTGAAGATCAAAGAGCGCATCCTGCGGAATGTAGATCCCGTCCCCGAATTGAGTGAAAAATGTTCCACCGGCGGACGCATCAATGTGAACAATCTGGTCAATGATCCGCTGCCCCTGCGCATTGTTGAGCAACCTTACCCGGCCAAACACATCGAAGGCGACTCTGCGGTCTTTAGTGTGACCGCTGAAGGAAAGGATCTGACCTATCAATGGTACAGAAATAGCACAACGATCAGCGGTGCTGTAAACGATACCTATGTTATTGATGCCTCCATGACAGATGATGCCAATATCTACACCGTTTCCGTCAGCCAAAACGGAGAGACAGTTTTCAGCAATCCTGTACGAACTATTTTAACGGAAATCGTTCCCGGTTATAGTTTCACCATAGATTACCTGAAATACACCGTGCTGACAGCAGACTCCACCCGAAAGACAGCGACCGTTTCTGTCACTGATGACGGATGGACGGAGGAAAATCTGACTATCGACGCGTTTCAAAAAGGTGCTTATCAATTTACGGTGACGGAACTCAATGATTCCGCTTTTAAAAATAATGACCACCTGGTGAACGTGAACATCCGGGATGGAATGGACATCATCCGGGGATATGCGTTTGCCAACTGTGCAAACCTGGAAACCATCACACTTCCAAGCCATATCAGTATCCTGAGCTGGTACGTATTCAATAATTGTACCCGACTGAAAAGTATCACGATCCCAGAAGGTGTGACCGAAATTCCTGACTACACATTCGAGAGATGCGGACAACTGTCCCAAGTCAACCTTCCCGGCACTCTGCAAGGCGTTTGGACTGGGGCATTTGCTTCTTGCACCAATCTGACCGGGATCGTGCTGCCTGACAGCATGTCCTTTATCGGAAGAGGCGCGTTTACCAACTGCATCAGTCTGAAAACCATCACCATTCCGGACAGCATATCATGGCTTGATGATAACGCGTTCAGTGGATGCTCCAGTCTGGAAAGCTTCTGGATACCGGCTGCCCTGACTTTTTATGGATATGACATTTTCACGGGATGCACTTCTCTGCGCAGTATCGATGCCTCCCCAGATACCATCTACTTCAGCAGTGTGGACGGAGTCTTATACAATAAAGAAAAAACAGCCTTGTTAATATATCCGGCAGGAAAAGAAGCATTATCCTACATCGTTCCCGAAGGTGTCACTGGCATTGCAACAAGAGCATTTTCCAGCTGTCAGTACTTAGAAAGCGTCACTTTTCCTAAATCACTTTCTTACATGAGGTTATTCTCTATGGAAAAGTGTGAAAACTTGAAAGGGATATACTTCAAAGGCTACCCGCCCGAAACCGATCCCAGGTGTTTTGACGTTCCTCCGATCGTCGTCTATTATTTGGAAGGAAACTCCGGCTGGTACAATTCCTGGGAAGGATTCCCGACAAAAGTCTGGAAGATTATTTTACCCGTTTCCCTGGATGAACAGGGTCTGACCATCCGCTACAGTGGCGGTGTTCTGCAAAGCAGTCCCGACCTGAAAAACTGGCAAACCGTTCCGGGGTTAAAAGACTATTTCTATACCATTCCCCTCTCCAAAGAAGGCAGGCTGTACTACCGCACAAAGGGCAGATAAAAGAACGCGGCGACCTCGTTCCGTGTTAAAAAATGTGAGATGAGTGGGTTACAATATCTCTACATAAGATGTTGTTATTGAATAAATTATCTGTTCGCATCTGTGTTCATCCGTGGTTCTTTTAATACCATCGATGGTTCACAGAAAACTACTTCTTTTTTCTCTTGCGGGGCTTGGGATAAGGCTTGGCGATCTTGGCTTCGCGCAAGGCCACGCCACGCCGGAAGTGCAGAGGCGGTTTATATTTCTCCGGTTCTTCTTCCGGTTTGCCGCCTGACTTCAGTCGCTCCAGCTCGCGGATCTGATCACGAATCAGCGCGGCTTTCTCAAACAACAGTTCCCGCGCGGCCGCCACCATCTCATCCCGCAGCCCGGCGATCGTCTCGTCCAGATCCAGCTCCCCGGCCTCCTCCGCCAGGACAGAAGCGGACATTCTGGCAGATGGATGAAGCCCGGCAGCTGCCATCAACCCCTCTTCCACCGGACGGCTGACGCTCTTCGGCGTGATGCCGTGTTCCTTGTTGTAATCCATCTGGCGCTTGCGGCGGTACTCCGAAACAGCCAGAAACTTTTTGATGCTGTCGGTCATCACGTCACAATACAGGATCACCTGTCCCTTGACGTTTCGCGCGGCACGGCCCGCCGTCTGGATCAGACTGGTCGCGCTGCGGAGAAAACCCTCTTTGTCCGCGTCCAGAATCGCCACCAGAGAAACTTCGGGCACATCCAGCCCCTCTCGCAGAAGATTGATCCCCACCAGCACATCAAAGTCGCCGCGGCGAAGCGCCCGCAGTATCTCCACACGTTCGATAGCGTCTATTTCGCTGTGCAGATACTGGACATTGATCCCGATATCGCGCAGATAATCGGTCAGCTTCTCCGCGGTACGCTTGGTCAGTGTCGTCACAAAAATACGCTCATGCTTTTCGGCACGTTTGCGGATCTCCTCGATCAAATCGTCTATCTGCCCTTTCAGAGGACGAATGAAAACTTCCGGATCCACCAGTCCCGTAGGCCGCACGATCTGCTCCACGACCTTGCCGTGGCTCCATTCCAACTCGCGGGGACTGGGTGTAGCGCTCAGATAAATAGTCTGCCCCTGCATGGCTTGGAATTCCTCGAAACGCAAAGGCCGGTTATCCAGCGCGCTGGGCAGCCGGAACCCGTAATCCACCAGCACCGTCTTGCGGGAGCGGTCTCCGGCCGACATTCCGCCGATCTGGGGAACGGTCACATGCGACTCATCAATGATAAGCAGATAATCTTTCGGGAAAAAATCGATCAGCGTACACGGCTTGGAACCGGGAGGCCGTCCCGTGATATGCCGGCTGTAATTCTCGATGCCGGAACAAAAACCCATTTCCAGCATCATTTCGATGTCATACTCCGTGCGCGACTTCAGACGCTGCGCCTCCAGCAGCTTTCCATGCTGCTCGAACCATTCCAGCCGCTCATTCAGCTCCGTCTTGATCGTTTTGACCGCGCGGATCAGATTCTCCTTGGAAGAAACGAATTGCTTGGCCGGAAAGATCGTCACCGATTCCAGCTCGCTGAAAGTCTCACCCGTCAGCGGATCACAGCGGCTGATCTTTTCGATCTCATCCCCGAAAAACTCGAACCGGAACACGTCCTGCATCCACGCCGGGAAAAGCTCCACCACATCGCCGCGGACCCGGAAAGTGCCCCGGCCAAACTCGATGTCATTGCGCGCGTACAACAGCTCCACCAGCCGTTCCAAAAACGCGTCCCTGTCCATGATCTGTCCGCGCCGGACCTGGATGAGCATTTCCTCATACTCCTCACGGCTGCCCAGACCATAGATGCAGGAGACACTCGCCACCACGATCACATCCTCCCGCGAAAAAAGACTGCTCATCGCGGCCAGTCTCATCCGCTCGATCTCATCATTGATACTGGAATCCTTTTCGATGAAAGTATCTGTCTGGGGGATATACGCCTCCGGCTGATAAAAATCGAAATAGCTGATGAAATACTCCACCGCGTTATGCGGAAAAAAGCCCTTGAACTCCGAATACAGCTGAGCCGCCAGCGTTTTATTATGCGAAATGATCAGCGTGGGCTTATTGATTTGGGCGATGACATTGGCGATCGTAAAAGTCTTGCCCGAACCGGTCACACCCAGCAGCGTCTGATGGCGCTCTCCTGCTTTGACTCCCGCCACCAGCTTGGCGATCGCCTGAGGCTGATCTCCGGAGGGCGCGTAAGATGAAACCAGCTCAAACATAACTTGAAGAAAAGCGGAAAACGCTTACCGGAAAATGCTCTCTCTCCCCTAAAACTTCTGATAGGTGGATAAGATCATCTTCTCCGTATCATCCCAGCCCAGACAAGCGTCTGTAATGGAAACCCCGTACTTGAGCTGTGATTTGATATCTTTTCCATCCTTCTCGACCGGCAGCGGCTGAGAGCCTTCATTGATATTGCTCTCCACCATCGCGCCGATGATATCCTCATTGCCCTCCAAACGCTGATCAATGATGTCATTCCACACATTGACCTGCCGTTCAAAACGCTTGCAGGAATTGGCATGGCTGCAGTCTATCACCAGGGAAGTCGTCATCGCGGCTTTTTCCAGCAGCGCTATGGAATCCCGGATAGATTCCCTGTCATAATTGGGATGATCCCGGCCGCCGCGCAAAACCACATGCACATCCGGATTCCCCGTCGTGCGGATCACGCTTGTCACACCATACTCATCGATCCCGACAAAAGAATGAGACGCGTTGCAGGCCATCATGGCATCGATCGCCGTCTGTAAACGTCCATCCGTGCCGTTCTTCAAACCGACCGGCATGGAAAGACCGCTGGCCAGCTCGCGATGCGTCTGGCTTTCGGATGTGCGCGCGCCGATCGCGGACCAGCACACCAGATCGTCAATATACTGCGGGATGATCGGATCCAGAAACTCCGTTGCCACCGGCAGCCCCATCTCAACGACTTTCAGCAGCAAACTCCGCCCGATCTCCAGACCGGCTTCGATATCATTGGAGCCGTCCATGAAAGGATCATTGATCAATCCCTTCCACCCGATCGTGGTGCGCGGCTTCTCAAAATAAACCCTCATCACCAGATAGATCTTGTCCTCAACCTTCTTCCGCAGCTCGCTCAGGCGGTAGGCATAATCCAAAGCGGACTTGCCGTCATGAACAGAACACGGCCCTACGATCGCTAAAAAACGTTTATCTTTCTTGTGCAGGATATTAGAAATCTCTTTTCTCCACAGGGTAATATTCGCGTAGGATTCCTCCGGCAGCGGAAACTGCGATTTCAACTCCGCCGGGGTAAGAAGTTTACAAATTTCTGCGACTCTTAAATTAACAAGATTATTCATATTTATCAATTTCATCCCCTTTTACTCGATTCCTAACAAACTCCGCACCTGCGGGATGACTTTTTCGGAAGACGTATAAAGGATCGCAGACCATCCGCGCGCAAGGGCTTCGTCTATATTCTCCTGTTTATCATCTATATAAATGATTTCATTTCCCTTCTTGCCGGTAGCTTCCTCCAGCTTGATATAAAACTCCTTTGACGGCTTGGCTACTTTCATCTTGTAACTCAAAAAATAACCGTCGAAATCATTATAAAACGGATAATGCTCCGAGATCCATTTCACCGCCGTGTCATTCGTGTTGGAAAATATATAAGTGCGGATACCCTTCTTTTTCAATTCACCATGGAACTGGATCATCTCATCTATCGGAGTAAAGATATCGCCAAAGATCCTCATAAAATCCTCACGGGTCCCTTTGAATTTGACCAGAGTTGAAATCTGTCTGTAGAACTCGTCATCACCGATCTGCCCCAGTTCCAGCTCCTGCAAAAGCTTCATTCCGTCACCGGAGAGAATCCCCATCAGCTTCAGGGGAAACACACCGCACATAGGAACCAGTTCCCCGGCCGCCTTCATGTAATCAAAATCCAGAAGCACTTTCCCCAAGTCAAATACAACGATCTTCGCTGTTCCCTTTATCATCTCTGTCATAAATCAAAATCAAACCAGTACTACTGGACTGTGAGGCGATTTTCAATGGCCCGCCCCAATGTTAAACCATCCGCAAACTCCAAAGATGCACCCGCCGGCAATCCCTGAGCCAGACGCGAGACCTTCACCCCAAGTTCACTCAAATGTCTTGCGATAAAATAAACCGTGGCATCCGATTCCACATCCATGCCCAGCGCCATCAGCACCTCCTGGACACCGCCGTTTCTCACACGATCAAACAATTCCTTGATCCGCAGGTCTTCCGGCCCCACTCCATTGATAGGAGAAAGTTTGCCTCCCAGTACATGATATTGGCCGCGGAACGCCCCGGATTTATCCAAAGGCAGCACATCGACCGCCTTTTCCACCACACACAAGATATCCTCACGGCGTGACGGATCCTGACAAATCTGACACTTGGCGGTTCCGCTTTGAGGATCGACTTCGCACAAAGCGCCGCAGACAGGACACAGCGAAACATCTTCATGAACATGAAGCAGCGTATTGCCCAGCCGCGTTGCGCCTTCTCTACCTCCAAGAAAAAGATGAAGAGCCAAACGCTCCGCAGAACGAGGCCCTATCCCTGGCAACCTTCCCAACTCAGAGATGAGAACTTGAAGCCCTTTTGGAATCACAAATTAGAATAGACCGGGCAGTTTCAACCCCGATGTCACTTTGCCCATTTCAGACGTAGAGATCTCTTCCGCCTGCTTCAAACCAGCATTGACTGCTGTCATCACCAAATCTTCAAGCATCTGAACATCCTGCGGATTAACAGCTTGAGGATCGATCTTGATCGAAGCCAAAGTGCGGTCGCATCTGACGACTACTTTGACAGCTCCGCCGCCGCTGCTGGCTTCCACGGTACGAGCGGAAAGCTGCCCCTGCATTTCTTCCATCTGCTGCTGAATCCTGGCAGCCTGTTTCATCAATTTACCAATACTGGACATAATAATTTAAATCAACTAATTGTTTCTTGGGGTTTTAGTTACCCCTGTCTGCACGATCGAAGCGCTAAAACGCTCCAATGCTTCTTTGATCAAAGGATCATTCTTAAAATCGATCGGTTCCACTACCGGCGGAGCACTGACTTCCGTCAACTCCTTCAACGGTTCCTCCTCATGAGGTACAACCGACTGCGGTGCCGATCCTTGCGGCATTTTTTTCTCAACAGATGTCTCGGCAGGTTGCTCCTCCTCTAACATCTGACGTTGAGATTTCGCAGAATCGCACGCCCGAAATACTACACGGCAACGGACAAATCCGCAAGAAATGAGATAATCTTCCAGAATTTTCTTATTTCCCGGATCATCCAAAAATATCTGATCCGAGACATCTTCCGGCGATATCCCTAATTCAAAGTTCTTTTCCGTCAACACCATAGGAACAGCACCCCGCAAAAAGTTATACAGAAAACGATTCTTCTTTCTCAGAAAATCCTTCATCTTCTGCCAAAAAGCGGGCAGATCCTTCATCGCAGCTTCCAATTCCTGCGATGGGACTGCGGCCGGAGGTGTTGCCGCTGAACGGCTTTGCGGAGCCGAAGCCTTTGCTCTGGCTAACCCGGAATAAGTCGGCATCGTTTTGGGCGTGTACTCCGTATTTCTCACCGGAGCGGGCTGTGGCGGAGGTGGTGGAGCCACAGGAACGACCTGCGGAGGCACATAAGCGGGAGCTGCAGGCGGATTTTGCGGTAAAGGAACGCTCGGCTGCGCAGAATCCCTCAGCTGCCCCAGACGTTTCAGCAGATCTTCGATACTGACCGCGCTCCTTGCCTGGACCGCTTCCACAATAGAAAGTTCCATCACCACCGAACGGGAAATGGCTTGCGAAAGTTTCCACTCATTGGCCAGCAGGATATCCATAACACGGGTCAAACCCTCCATGGTGATCTTAGAAGCCTGAGACTGGATGCAATTCCATTCCGACTCAGAGACTTCCATCAAACTGCGGTCTCCTTTGGAAATCTGGAATAAAGAAAGATTGCGGAAATGCGCCAGCAGATCGCTGTTCAAACGGCTGATATCCTTGCCGTTATCCAGCAGAAAATGAAGTATCTTCAGTGCGTTGAACAAATCACCGTTCAGGATCGCTTCCGAAAGATTCTGTATCTCTCCACGTGAGACCAGCCCGAAAGCCGAAAGCACGTCTGATTCCTGCAATTTATTGCCGCAAAAGCTGATAAGCTGATCCAGAGTAGATTCCGCGTCACGCAGACATCCCTCGGCACCACGGGCTATCGCTTCCAGAGCCGATTCATCCGCGTCCACTCCCTCATTCTTGCAGATATAACTTAACTGCTTCACGATCAGCGGAACAGGAATCCTCTTGAGATCAAAGCGCTGACAGCGGGAAAGAATCGTCGGCAGGACTTTTTCAGGTTCCGTAGTGGCAAACATGAACTTCACATGCGGAGGCGGTTCTTCCAATGTCTTCAGCAAGGCGTTGAATGCCTCGCGTGTCAGCATGTGGACTTCGTCAATGATATAGATCTTAAAACGTCCGCTGACAGGCGCGTAAACAGCCGTATCCCTCAGCTCCCGGATCTCATCGATGCCGCGGTTGCTCGCGCCGTCGATCTCCAGCACATCCAGGGAACGGCCTTCGCTGATCTCCACACACCGGGGATCATCGTCCGCGAAATCAACACGCGGACCATCCGTGCAGTTCAGACACTTGGAAAAAATACGCGCGATCGTGGTCTTGCCCGTTCCTCTGGGGCCCACGAACAAATAAGCGTGCGCGATTCGATTCTGAGTGATCGCGTTGCTCAGCGTTCGGGTAACATGCTCCTGACCGACAACATCTTCAAAACGTTGCGGCCGGTACTTACGCGCTATGACCTGATATGCCATTTCTGCAAAAACTAAAAGTTGGAATGGTACCCATTACAACTTTTACAAAAAAACCAGGGTTACTGCGACAAATACAAAGCAAACTGCCGTTGCTGCATTCCTGCCCTGGCGGGGTTCGTAAGTTCGCACTCCGCAGACCCTGGCAAAACTGTGAGGGATCATTCTCCCTCCGAAATCAAATCTTCCTTAACAGGACTAATACTGCGGTCCTGTGGTCGTGGTTGATGTTCCTCCTACCTGATTATGCTCTGCGATCGAACAAGTCACACCACTGTTTTCATCCGCAGGCATGGTATATGTACCACCGGCAGGGCAAGTCGGCACCTGTTTGAAGTAACCGGCACTGACCAGCGCGTTCAGATCCGAAGGATTGGCACGCTGTTCCATCTTGTACAATTCGATGGTGCTGTCGATATTCTTCATATTAGCCATACAGGCATTCGCTTGTGAAGACTTACGCGCTTTCACCACATTCGGCACCGCGATCATCATCAACATACCAATGATGGCCACCACGATCATGATTTCGATCAGAGTGAAACCTCTCTGACTTCTCCTGACGATATTTCTAAAATTTCTTGTATTCATTTCACATTTCCACCTGTTCAGGTGACTTTTTCAAGCCTTATCTCTTGCAAGACCCCACTTGAAGCGCCTCTCAGAGGTTATCAAAATATACACCGGGGAACAAGAAATGTTTTCTTTAGAGCGATAAAATCTTTGAAACCCCAGCAGAAAAAGAAAAACTCAAAAAAATTTCAGACTTTTTTCATTTTCCGTCTTGTTTATTTTCCATGTTTCTGCTAGCCTCTTCCCCGTGCGTTGCCTGCGGGGCAATGCGCGGCACGAGCCCACGTGGCGGAATTGGCAGACGCGCTAGTTTCAGGTACTAGTGAGTAACATCGTGCAGGTTCAAATCCTGCCGTGGGCACCACCTTTGATTTTTCCCACTCTGGCCTGACCCAATCAGAGCATCACTGTCTTTTGAATCACAATGACTATTGGCAACCTTAATCCCAACAATGAGATCGGATCCAGTGCCTGGTTCGTGGAAATGGAAAATAACCGCATCCTTCTGGACTGCGGACTCCACCCTGCCATTTTAGGCTCCGCGGCTCTTCCCTGTTTCGATCTTATCTCGACTGAAAAACTCGATGCCATTGCCATTACTCATTGTCATCAAGACCATTGCGGCTCGATCCCCGTTGCCATGCAGTACTTTCCGGCCGCCTCGGTCCTGATGAGCGAACTCAGTTACTACCTTCTGCCGCGGATACTGCACAACTCGGTCAATGTGATGAAAAAACAGGCGGTGGAGCAGAACATTCCGGAATATCCCCTTTATACTCATGAGGAAGTCACGATTCTGGAACCGCGTTTCCAAGGGTTCCGCTATGACCGTGAGATCGAATGGATATCCTTCTCCAAAACCTGTTTAGGCATAGAATCCCCCACTCTGGAATTTATTGACGCGGGACACACTCTCGGCTCCTGCGGCATCCTTCTGCGTTCTCCTAATGGCGAATCCCTGTTCTACACCGGAGACTGCTGTCTGCATGATCAGACACTTCTCCGCAAAGCCCGGTTCGACAACGTCCAAGCGGATGTGCTTCTGCTGGAATGCACTCGCGGCGATCATCCTAATATCGTTGACCACAAGACGGAAATGGATCGTCTGGGGGAAGCCATCATTCGGGCACAGAAAGCCAAACGCAGCGTCCTCATTCCCGTTTTCGCCCTGGGCCGCACTCAGGAAATACTCACCGAACTGGCTCTGCTGATGGGAAATGACAAGATACTGCCTCAAAAAATCTACATTGGCGGATTGGGCAGACACTTTACGGATCTATATGACCAAACGGCATCCTACACCAACCGCAACTATCCCAAACTCAGATTCGGGGAACTGATGGATCTGCAAACCATCGAGCCGAACAGTTTATCCAAGATCAGACTTTCCAAGCCTCACATTTTTGTGCTGACCGCAGGCATGATGAGCGAAAACACTCCTACCCACGATCTGGCGATCCGCTTCATGCAGGATCCTGAACTTTCTATTCTCTTTGTGGGATATGCCTCGCCGGATTCTCCGGCCGGCCGTCTCAAAGCCGCCATTCCGGGGGAACCCTTCTTTTTCAGTGAATTCGCGCCGGAAATCGTCTGCCGGTGCAACCGCGAAGAATTCGACCTGACCGGCCATGCCTATCGGGATGAACTGATAGATTTAGTGGGAAAAGTCTCTCCTAAGACCGTACTTCTGGCACATGGCAGCCCCGAAGCAAAAAACTGGGTCAAAGAGAATATCCAGCGGCGTTATCCTGATATCCAAGTCCTGGATCCTCAGCCGAAAGAATTTATTACACTGGATTCCACCGCTTAATCAGATGGGGGAAATCCGGCTTTCTTCAAGTGTTCAGCCAGCTCCGCGCGGGCTTTTCGGGTTCTCTGTTCATTCTCCGCATCCGGCTTGGACTCTACTGGATTCTTAGCTCGTTCCCGATTCTGTCGGATTGCTTTGGGGGTTAAGTCATTACCGGAAGTCACTACCTTCGGTCTCAAAAACTCCTCTTCATTCCATCGTGTGACTTCGTATTTCTTCTGCGCAGGTTCTCTGATCTCATTTTTAAGACAGGCGATCCTTTTTTCTGCCGCGAAAATAGCTGGATTCAAAGGATCTAATTCAGATATTCTCCGAAGCGCTTTTTTCGCCGCTATTTCATCTTTTGCAAAAACATAAAAATCAGCTTCCCGATTCAGCCAGCGTGCTATCTGAGTCGGTTTGCCTTTTGATTGTGCCAGCAGTATTTCTATTTGCTGTATCGCCGCTTCTGTCTCACCCATCTCATAAGCATAGATCGAAGCCAATCTCTCTCTCGCCTCCCAATTAGAAGGATGATCCATTAAATGCCTGTCTAACTGCTGCATCTCCTCTACCCAGTCATAGGCAATTTCTTTTTCTTCATCCTTTAAAACCGCAGAATCTTTCTTCTGAAGGGACGAAGCCAAAGTGGAAACCTTTGTCGGAATACTAAAAGGAGTTTTCACCTGTTTGATATCTGTTTCATCGGATTTCTGAACTTTATAAACTTTTGATTTGTCTCGCTTTAATTCAATCTTCAGCATTGCAGCACGTTTCTCCGCTAAATAAGCGGGAGAAGTTTCCGGATAAAGCTCCACTATCGAGTTTAATGCTTCTTTAGCTCTTTCCAAATCTCCATCGCGAACAAAAAAATCTGCCTTCATATTCAGCCATTGAACGATTTTTTTCTTGGGTTGACCTTCC
>JAEEGK010025359.1_pt1 | contig 12185 bp, 8 predicted proteins | sample 8958771 | NCBI WGS metagenome assembly JAEEGK01 (sample SAMN16246547, study PRJNA631951) | gut metagenome | biome: gut microbiome; feature: rumen; material: SC-attached | host: Bos | place: Iran: Karaj | collected 2018-10 | reverse complement strand
TCGACTCCTCGGAGTGGCGCGGCGAGGGCGACGGCGGACACGGCACCGGCAAAATCTATTTCTCTGCCTATGCCGTCGACCCCTTTACCTACGATATCCACCATTACACGACCCGCGATCTGTTCCGCGTCAATGACGGCAATCTGGTCATCTACGGCGGAACCTTCCAGGCGGGCAGAGCGAAAACGCATGTCAAGAGCGATTTCTCGATGGACAAGCTCAAGACCGTCGTCGGCTCTGTCGTCTCGCTCGGCGTGTCCGTCGCGGAATATGCCACGGGCATCAACGCGGCAAAGGGCGCCTACGACGATGTCAACGGCATGCTGCAGAAGGCCATCGATGAGAATGCGAAGGAGCAGCAGGACACCGGCGAGGATGACGGCACGGACAACAAGTCCGGCATCAAGAAGCGCGACGGCACGAACGATACCGAAGTGCAGGTTGCCGGCGCCGAGCCGCAGAAGGATACGCCGGCGAAGGCAGAAAGCCGCGATCAGACGGTCGGCGAAAAGAAAAAGACCCAGAACGACAAGGTCGCCAACGGCGAAAAGCCGGGCAATCAGGAAGAAGAAAACAAAGCCAATGCCAACAAGAACGCCAAGGACGATCATTACACCAAGCTCGCAGAGGCGGAGAACAATATCGTCAAGTCGGCAGCGGACAAGGACAAGATCGGTGAGATCGTCGACGGCTGCTTCACGCTGGTCGATCAGTTCACCGACCTGCTCGGGCTGAAAAAGGGCAAGCGTGCAATGGTCACGCAGTCGATCTTCGGCACGGTCGTGCGTGTGGGCACGGCGGGCTCCTTCGTCGCCTACGGCGGCACGTTCAAGGGCTACGGCTCGACCCCGAACACCAGAAACGGCGTCATCGAGATCACGGTCGACCAGAACAGCCGCCTCACCTGGGACAAGAGCAAGTATACCGGCGGTCTTGCCTACATCTACGGCGGCACGTTTGAAGCGTACACCGGCGCGAATATCTTCAACCTCGTGCACGCAACGGACTCCGACCAGATCACTGCGCAGGCGGTCAGAGACCAGTACGGCAATGTCACCACCCGGAATGTGACGCTCACCGCCGAGGAGACCAACGGCGTGGAGATCTATTTCTACGAGAACCAGTCGCAGATCGGTCAGGAGGGCGTCACCCCGGTCCCGATCAGCACCGCCAACATACAGGTGCGCGGCGGTCTGTTCCGCTGCTTCTACGATCCGCTCAATCTCGCAGTCAAGGAGAGCGGCGACGAGGATCATTTCCGCGTGTTCCCCGGCACGATGGGCTCTGTGAATCTCGGCGTGAGCTCCTTCAATTCGCAGCTCATCCAGGACGGCAGAATCCAGATCGACGACATTTACGGCGACGGTGCGCTCGTGCTGCTCGATGACCGTCAGGACGAGGCGGAGCAGGAGGACGGTCTGTATCACTACCGCCTGTACTGCGGCGACACCGAGCTGCGCTACAAGAGCTACTATCAGGTCTACCCGAACAATGACGCTGCGGTCAGCGCATCGCGCTCGATGCAGCTCACCAGCTTCGAGGACAACGAGAAGACCTCCAGAATCTTCACGTCGGACGGCACCGACAACATCCGTGCGCCCTACCGCGAAACGGAATACTATTTCGACTATGTTGTGGACAATGCCGCTGCGGAGCACTATTCCGTCAAGCCGAATTTCTTCAACCCGGCAACCAGCTCCATGACCGACTGGAAGGGCATGAATATCAGCAATTCGGAGGTCTGGTATTATCCGACCCCGATGTCCAGAAAGGTCGACAGCAGCAAGCAGCCGGTCCCGATCGCGGATGTCGCGCTCGGCAATGAGCTGCTGGACTGCGGCGGCTGGAATGTCCCCCAGAGAAATCTCGCTGACGACGAAATGTGGGAGCAGCTCGCGGATACCTTCAGCTCGTCTGCGGCTTATGCGAAATCCAGCAGCAGCCTCCGCACCAACATGAAGTATTTCACCTATAAGTGCTACCGTGTCGACCCGCTGACGCGCGACAATCTCAACGAGAACGGTCTGACCAGCGGCGACGATCCGCTGTTCACGATCCGCTACGGCGTCAACGACGAATGCCTCAAGTGCATCCTGCGCCTGAACGAGCTGGAGGACCAGATCGGCAAGGCGAAGGGCTATGCAAGCGGGCAGTGGCATTTCTCCGCAGGTGAGATGTACCGCATCACTCTTGACGTCGAGGAATATGTCGGCATCGGCTGCGGCTTCACCTCCGACGACAGGTTGAATTCCAACGATTTTGCATCCCTGCTCCCGATGGCAAAGACGAGATCGTCCGTGCTCATCCGCTGCTGCAGCCAGACGGACAGCACCAAGGACCAGAACAACGACTTCGTCAAGGAGAAGTCCTATTCTCCGCTGCGCGTCTCCAATGTGTCCGTGTCGACCGAGCCGGATGATTACGGCTACGACCAGAACATCTACACGATCCGTGCCGGCACCACCGCCATCGCCGAGATGAAGAATGCCAAGGCGGGCATGGTCGATTATTCGGCAGACGGCAAGATCTTCGATCTGTATTATCAGTGGATCGAGACCGACAGGGACGGCAATCCGATCTGTACCTCTGGGGACAGCAGCGGCAGACTGTCCGATTCGCCCAGCATCTTCGCAGGCACGGACAATATCTATGACGCTGTGATGGCGCAGACGGTGAGGAGGAGCGACTTCCTGCCGCAGAATTTCATGGTCGGTGCGGACGGAAAGGTCTATCTCAATACGCCCGATCCCGACGATCCTGCAACCGCCTCCTACAGAGACCGGGAGAACGGTCTGCCGAGCAACAAGGCGGAATGGACGCCCGAAATGCTCCACACCTACACGTTCCAATGGTACGGCAGAGACGCGCTCAAGCGCTATGCCGGCAATCTGAGCCTTGACAACAACAACTACTTCGCCACCAACACCGACCGCTGCTACATCCCGGAGAGCATGGCAGGCAGGTATTTCCGCGTCAAGGCGATCGCCGTGAACCTGACATGGAACAACATCTTCGACGAGAAGCAGACCTTCTGGTCGCCGGTCGTCAGGGTCGAGGAATCGGACACGAAGTATTTCAAGCTCGGCGACACGACCGTGATGCGTGCAGGCGATTATGTTTCGGATGACCACTCAGGAACGGAAACCTCCCGTCTGTACGGACCCTGTGAGCTGACCGGCGGGTCTTACCGCAGCAACTACGGGCAGTACATGTTTGAGTTCCGCAACGTCTTCTATTACGATGATTCACCCTCTTCTGTCTGGATCACCGAAGCAAACAACGGGACCCCGTGGGGTCTGAAGCTGGACAGCGGCGAAGGTACATCGGAGAATCCGTACCGGTTCAAGGTGCTGTTTGCAGCGCCGACACCGGATCAGCTGACGATCCTGACACAGCCGGAGGATTACCGCGGTGCAGCCGGCACGACGGCAGCCTTCAAACTCACCGCGATCGGCAAGGGGCTGAGCTATCAGTGGCAGGTCAGCACAGGCGGCGAATGGAACAACTGCACGCAGAGCAGCGCGAAGACAGCCGTCCTGAATGTCCCGGTCACGGAATCTGTTCACCGTCAGTCCTATCGCTGCGTCGTGACCTCCTCCGACGGCTGCACCGTCACGACCGATCCTGCGGTTCTTTATGTAACAAGACCGGTTGCGGGCATGGTTTACAAGTTCGGAACACGGTCCGCGCTTGAAAAGGACGCATACTATCTGACCGATGATGACAGATGCGATTACAGCAGGTATACCCGTGATTCCTGCACGCTGACCTATCGCGGATACAGAGACTCAGATCAGCAGCACGTCTTCACGGACGGATACGGGGCATGGTTCTATGTCACCTCTGAGAACAGCGAAACGCCGTGGGGCGTTGCCGTCTCCGGCGGAAAGGGTTCAGATCACGAGCCGTACCGGTTTGAAGTGCTGTTTGAAGAGCCGGATGTGACGACTGTCATTGAGCAGCCTGTGACATGCAATACGCTTGCGTACAGCACGGCGTATTTCAAGGTGACGGCAACCGGACAGAATAACAGCTATCAGTGGCAGTATCTTTCCGGCGGCACATGGCAGAACTGCACCGCGGCAAGCGCAGTGACCGATACCCTGACTGTTCCCGTAACCGATGCAGATGACGGTCGGCTGTACCGCTGCATTGTGACAGGAAACGGCATCTCCGTGGCTTCGGCGTCTGCGGATGTATCGATCTGGCACCCGGATGCCGATGAAATCTACAAGCTGGGCGAGACCGTCGAGATTCCTTACGGTTACTATGAGATCGACGATCAGGCTCAGGAACAGAATGTGGATGTGCTTTACGGCACAGATACCCTTTCCTATTTCGGCTACGATACTGACACGCATCAGTATGTGCTCAGATTCGGTTCCTCGAAATATATCTATATTTCCTCGAACAACAGAGGCATTCCGTGGGGCATCGCTGCCAGCGGCGGCTATGATGAAACGGACCCGCGCCGCTTCATCCTTCTCTTTGAGGAGCCGGTCCCCGCACCGGAGATCACAGCACAGCCGACCGACTTCACGGGCGAGGCGGGCGCGACCGCAGTGTTCACCGTTGCCGCATCGGGCGAGAATCTCACCTATCAGTGGCAGGTCTACGCGGGCGGCGGCTGGTCTGACACCGACCTGACCGGCGCGAACACCGCGACCCTCAGCGTGCCTGTCACACAGGCAAGAGACGGTCAGCGCTTCCGCTGCATCGTCGTCTCCGGCGGCAGGGCTTCGGCAATTTCCTTTTCCGCAAAGCTCATTTTCGATACGGCAGCAGCACCGGTCATCGCGACACAGCCGACGGATATCGGCGCCGATATCGGCGATACCGCGGCGTTCCGGGTCTTGGCAGTCGGCACCGGTCTGAGCTATCAGTGGCAGACCTACAACGAAACCACGCAGAAGTGGGTCAATTCGGGGCTTGAGGGCAATCAGACGCCCGAGCTGAGCGTTCCGGTCACGGCGACCCGCATCGGCAAGCAGTATCGCTGCGTCGTGACGAAGGGAAGCCACTCCTCGACCTCGAATGCGGCGACACTCCGGCTGAAACCCACGATCTCCGAGCAGCCCCACAGCGTCACCAATGTGCTGGGCTACACGGCAAAGTTCTCCGTGACCGCCGAGGGCGACGGGCTCACCTATCAGTGGCAGTATAACGCGGGCGACGGCTGGAAGAGCTCCGGCGGCACCGGCGCAAAGACCGCGACGCTGAGCATTCCGATCACGACCGGGCGCAACGGCAACAAATACCGCTGCCTCATCAAGGACACCTACGGCACCGAGGTCTACTCCTCCGCCGCAACCCTCAAGGTCAAGACCAATATCACCGCACAGCCGCAGAGCGTTTCCGCTCCGATCGGCGAAGCGGCGAAATTCACGGTCACTGCTTCCGGCGTGGGTCTGACCTATCAGTGGCAGTACAACAAGGGCGACGGCTGGAAGACCTCCAACGCGACCGGCTCGAAGACCAACACCCTGACCATCAACACCGCAGCAGGCTACAACGGCTACCAGTACCGCTGCGTCATCAACAACACCAACAACCAGCCGCAGACCTCCTCGGCAGCAACGCTGAAGGTCAAGACGAAGATCACTGCACAGCCCGCAAGCCTGACCAAGGCGATCGGCGAAGCGGCAAAATTCACCGTCACAGCGACCGGCGTGGGTCTGACCTACCAGTGGCAGTACAACAAGGGCGACGGCTGGGCAACCTCCAACGCGACCGGCGCCAAGACAACGACGCTCACCATCAACACGGCAGCCGGCTACAACGGCTACAAGTACCGCTGCGTCATCACCGATGCCAACAGCGCAAAGACCTATTCGAGCGCGGCAACGCTGACCGTCAAGACGTCGATCACCGGGCAGCCCGCCAACGTCAGCGCGGCAGTCGGCACGGCTGCGAAGTTCACCGTGACCGCAGTCGGCACAGGGCTGACCTATCAGTGGCAGTACAACAAGGGCGACGGCTGGAAGACCTCCAATGCGACCGGCTCGAAGACCGCGACGCTCAGCATCAACACCGCAGCAGGCTACAACGGCTATCAGTACCGCTGCATCGTCACCGATGCAAGCGGCGCGACGGTGACCTCCTCCGCGGCAAAGCTGACCGTCAAGACGGCGATCACGACCCAGCCCAACGGCGTCAACACGACTGTCGGCAGCACCGCGAAATTCACAGTCGCTGCAACGGGCGCAGGGCTCAAGTATCAGTGGCAGTACAATTCGGGCGACGGCTGGAAGAACTCCGGCGCGACCGGCGCGACCACCGCAACGCTTTCGATCAACGCAAAAGCGACCTACAACGGCTGGAAGTACCGCTGCGTCATCACGGACGCCAACGGCACAACGACCAATTCGTCTGTCGCGACGCTGAAGATCAAGGCAGCGATCACCGCACAGCCCGCAAGCGTCTCCGCGGCAGTCGGCGACACCGCGAAATTCACGGTCACTGCAACAGGCGTGAGCCTCAGCTATCAGTGGCAGTACAATTCCGGCGACGGCTGGAAGAACTCCGGCGCGACCGGTTCGACGACTGCGGCGCTTTCGATCAATGCAAAGGTCGCGTACAACGGCTATCAGTACCGCTGCATCGTCACGGATGCCAACGGCAACAAGCTGACCTCCGGCGCGGCGACCCTGACGATCAAGCCCGCGATCACCGCGCAGCCCGCGAATGTGACGGCATCGACCGGCACCGCGGCGAAATTCACGGTCGCGGCGATCGGCGTGAATCTCAGCTATCAGTGGCAGTACAACTCCGGCTCCGGCTGGAAGAATTCCGGCGCAACCGGCGCTACCACCGCAACGCTGAGCATCAGCGCAAAATCGACCTACAACGGCTGGCAGTACCGCTGCATCGTCACTGACGCAAGCGGAAACAAAGCAACCTCTGACGCGGCATCACTGACGGTCAAATAACACAACACGAATGAGGGAGTCTTCGGACTCCCTCATCTGTGTTATCTGAGTGCCAGCGCTGCAGCCGCGGACGTTTCGTATTTCCGTTTGCAGATGTCGCGGTGCAGCGATACGGATAACCGCAGCGGATCACGCCTTGAACACCTCACGCACGAAATAATACATATGCGGACGGATCGTTTTGCCGCCGTGGTCGCCGCGCTGCACATAATGCCAGATGTGATCGGTGCCGACCTGCGTCATGGTGTTGTGATAACCCTCCGGTGCGGAATAGATCAGCGTGTCATTCGAGCCGGCACTCACATGAAGCAGGTACGGCTCCTCACCCTGCCTGAACGTAAACTGACTGTTCTGCAGCGGAACGCCCGGTGCCGGACACATCGCCCCGATATACCGAACAGATCGGGGCGCGTGAACCCGATATACAGCGACTCTCTGCCGCCCATCGAAAAACCGGTGATCGCAGTGTTTTCGCGTCCTGTCTTAATGGAATAATTCTGCTCCATGAACGGCATGATCTCTTTTGTCAGCAGGTTGATGAAGTTGTCATACGCCGCATTGTTCTTGTCGTCGAGCGCGCTGCATTTGTCCTGCGTCGCGCTGACGTAAATGTCGGGGAAGACGACGATCATGTCCTGACAGACTTTTTGAAAAGCTCGAGTGTCACGCCGTTTGAGGTCGTGACCGCGCCGCCCGTTTTTGTCCATGCGTTCAGCCAGTCCAGCGAAGCGTTGACGCGGGAATCGACTGCTGCGTAGACGTTCATATCTGCCGCCGCTGTAAATGCACCCAGCTCATTTGTATACATTTTTGAGTCGCAGGCGGTCTTGACAAATTCAGCATTTTCGAGTTTTTCCGGCACACTTGCTGCCGTAATATCTCGGTCGCCGTAAATGGCATCGCCGCGTTTTAAGCCGCTGACGATCGACCAGTCGGATGCATTTGCAGTATCGTTGACCGTCAGCTCCTTGATGAGCGTGCCGTCAATTGCAGAAACAATGCATGCCGGAATCACGGAGCACATTGCAGCGAGGCTGCCGGCGGCTGTCAGTACCGCCCAAAGACGCTTGTGTTTCATAGTTTCCCCCATTTCTTTTTGCTGTACGTGCCGCTGGGAATCGCCGCTGTGAAGGGGTACAGCGCAAATCCATGACCGCACGCATCTGAAAGCAGATTCGCTTTGCATTCTGATTATAACAAAGGTACTGCGAGTGTTCAATGGAAAAAATACGCACTCTGCGGACAATTTTATCATTTGCCGGATGAACATGAAAATTCTCCATAGTTTGCACATTTTTTCCATTGTATCTCCGGCGGCGGTTGATTATAATAAAACCATCGTTCCGGCACCGGCGCGTGACGGAATGTCTGCATTCGGTTTCCGTTCTTTTGTCCGGATGCGAAATCCCCCCAATTCGTGCGGTCTCGGTCTGCATTTCCGAAGCCGCATGTTTTTTTGGTGCGGATTTTATCCATAGATTGTGAATTTTCTTCATAGACTTCCGGAATCCGCTCTGCTATAATGATAGCAGCCTACGGCAAACATAAAAAGGGGGAATCTGAAATGAAATCCTTGTTATAATTTCGTCATCGGCAAATGGCCGCGCTCCGAAATGGTTTTCCGCAGCAAAACGCTGCTCGGCAATTACGACTACAAAACCGTGATGTCAACGGGTGTCGGCAGCTATTCGGCGGGCTGTGCACAGGGCGGTCTGATCGACACCGCAGACGGAAAATGGTACAGCATCATGTTTCAGGATCACGGTGCGGTCGGGCGCATTCCGAGCCTGATCCCGGTCACATGGCAGGATCACTGGCCCGTGTTCGGCGTCAACGGAAACGTGCCGACCACGCTGACGATCCACACGAATTATACCGGCGCAAATCTCGCCGTCAGCGATGAATTTGACGAAACGGAGCTGCCGCTGGAATGGCAGTGGAATCACAATCCCGACAACACGAAATGGTCGCTGACAGAGCGCGAGGGCTGGCTCAGACTGAAAACCGGCGATTATGCAGGTCTGGCGGCGTTTCAGGAGGTTTACGGTCAGGTCGGCGTCTATGTTGACAACAGCGGCAATAAAAAAGTGTTTATGGCAGTCAACTGCGACGGCAATCAGCAGGGCATCGGCTGCAAGGGCGGCGTGACGAAGATCGTCGAGGAAACCGCACTGAAATCTGACACGGTGTATTTCAAGATTGATTACCTGTTCTCGACCTTCGACCAGAACACAATGACATCTTCCAACGACATTGACAAGGCGAATTTCTATTATTCCTATGACGGAAACACATGGACAAAGATCGGCAGCGAGCTTTCGATGAAATACAAGCTGACGCTGTTCACCAGTTACCGCAATGCGATCTTCAATTACGCAACAAAGCAGAGCGGCGGCTATGTCGATGTGGACTGGTTCCGTTATGAGAAAACGCAGTATCAGCCGGCGCTGAAATGACAAAGCAAACGGACGGAGCCGCGAAAGCTCCGTCCGTTTTCTCAGAACATTTTCCGGTACTGATTCGGCGTGTATCCGGTAAACTGCCGGAACAGCCGCAGGCAGTAGCCGTAATCCTCATAGCCGCATTTTGACACGATGGCAGACAGATCGAGCGTCGTTGTCATCAGCAGAAAAATCATTTGCAGCATGCGCTTGCGGATCTCGTCCTGATGAAACGCAATGCCGAAGGTCTCCTTATATATTTTGCGGAAATGCCCGGCAGAGATCAGAAATTGCCTGCAAAGCTGCTCGACCGTCGGTGTTTCGTCATCCGACCGATAGAGCTGCACGCGCGCCGGAATCAGTTTTGCATACTGCTCCTTCTGCCGCATCTTCTGCAATTTCTGAATTTCGTCTGCGAGCGCCTGTTCCGCCGCGTTCTGCAAAGCCGTGCTGCTTTCATAAGCAGTCTGAACCGATGCCATGCAGAACGAATCCAGACCGTACAGCGCAAAGCAATTCTGGCTGTGCAGCAGCATCGCGGTCATGCGTTCCTGCAGAAGCGGTATCATCGTTTCACCGTCACCGATGCCCGCGATGAGATAGAGATTCTGCTCGAGCCGCGCACAGAGCATGGACGACTGCGTCAGCTTTCGCAGGATTCCGGCTATTTCCGATGCTGCCGCGATCTCTGCGGATTTGTTGTCAAGCGTCATGTGGTCTGTAAACAGCGCAGTTTGCAGCACAAGGCAGTAAATCTGCGGGTTCTGTTCCGGCTGCTGTTTCATCATCATATGCAGCTCGTGCGAAAAGCCCTTGCGGTTCGGAAGTCCTGTCAGCGTGTCCTGATATTCCGAAAGATTCTGACATTCCATGAGATATTGAATGTCATTTTTCATGCGCAGAAATTCCAGTGCATTTGAAACCGCCTTCATCCATGTGCGGAAAACCGGATCGTAAACCTCGGGCGTATCATAGCGCATCATCACATAGCCGAGCGGACGCTCGCTGAAAAACAGCGGCGAGCAGTAATAGACCGCCGGATGCGAAACCCTGTTCGTAAGCGAAGAGATTGAAAGCCGCGGAAAGACATTGACCGGCGCATTGAAGGTCTCCGCATAGATCGGGTATTGTGTGATTGCCTCGTCCTGCATCCCCTCCTGATACCAGTGCTGATACAGGCATAGATCCACGCATTTTACATTTCGCAGCAGATACTCCGAGCCGATGAATTTGATGCGGAATTCCTCCATCGACTGCGCTTCTGTCAGAAGCTGCTCGAGCTGGTTATAGAGATGCAGAAATTCGTAGAAGCTCTTGGTGCGGGCGACCGAAAGCTCCCCGTGCAGATCGGACAGCGTGATGCCGCAGGTGCAGCTGTCGCCGCAGACCACTCTTCCGCGCGGCGGCGTAAAGCTGCCGTATTTGCCCGTATCCGCTTTTCGCAGCAGCATTTCAACCGCCATTCTGCCGAGCGCTTCGCGGTTGCGCTGATAGGTCGTCAGAATCGGTGTGTGCAGATGCCGCTCGCGGATATATTCATAGCCCGCGACTGTGACCGCATCCGGCACGGAAATCCCGCGGTCTGCAAGTGTGTCGAGCAGACCGTATGTGCTGCTCAACGACCTCGATTATTTTGCATATCACATGCCGCTTTCGGGCGACTGCTGGGCTGGCAATACCGCGGACGAAAAGGCTGCGGCAGTCGCGAATGCGTGCCTGAAATCTGGTTATGCGAAGAATGAATATTTCATCCTTGCGGCGACCGGCACTAAGGATATTGCATACGGCGGCATGAATCCGCAGATCGAATCCATGAAAAAGCGAACTGACGCATTCACATATACATCGGACTTTTCGCAGGGTAATTTCTACTATCTGCTCTGCGACGGCGGCTCGCACTGGTGGACGGGCTATATCGTGCAATATATCTATGATGCGCTGCCGTATTTCTTCCATGAATAAACCGGAATGCCCCTGATTCTTTCGGGGGCATTCCGCAAAAAAACAGATTCGGAGGATTGGAACATGAAACAGAAAAAACTGAAAGCGGCGGCCATCGCGCTGATGCTCGCGGCGGGAAATCTGTCCGCAATGCCGGTGTCTGCGGCGAATCCGATCGTGCAGTATATTTTCACCGCAGACGGCGCACCGCTGGTTTACAACGACACCTTTTATCTGTTCACCGGTCACGACGAGGGCAATTCCGGCTTTTATTCGATGAACGACTGGCGCTGCTTTGCGACGAATGTCTGACGCAGGAGCAGGAACCGGCGGTCATTATCCTCATCAACCGCGCAAAGGGCGGCTATTCGATGCAGGAGCAGATGGCAAGGGTCGGCAAGCACTATGATATTCCGGTCATCAGCATGGACAATGCGCTGACAAAGGCGTTTGACAGCGGCCTGCTGAAAAAAGAGGATTATTATACCGACGAATACCATCCCCATGCGGACGGCTTCAAGCTGATTTCGGACAGCATTGCCTATTTCTACCGGCAGGGACTGAAAACGGAGAATCAGACCGGCGCATATACCGTCCCGGCAAACGGCGCATACGGAACGGAATATGCAGCTGCGACGGTTGTGCCGCTCAGCGCGCTGAACAAGGGCTCGTGGGGCGACACAATGCGGCAAACAGTGCAGCTGAACGGCAGCGCTCAAACTGAATCCGATGCAAAGAGAGCCATGACTTCCCGGAATGATATAATCCCCTTAGAGTAGACACACGAAAAAACAAAAGTGTGAAAACTCTAAGGGGGTTATTTTAATGTCAAGACGAAATAAAATTACGGATGAAGAACGGATGTCAGCGGTAC
>JAEEGK010025357.1_pt1 | contig 12185 bp, 9 predicted proteins | sample 8958771 | NCBI WGS metagenome assembly JAEEGK01 (sample SAMN16246547, study PRJNA631951) | gut metagenome | biome: gut microbiome; feature: rumen; material: SC-attached | host: Bos | place: Iran: Karaj | collected 2018-10 | reverse complement strand
AGTCATCCGGGCGGCGCTGCAGGAATTTCCCCTGACGGAGCTGGGCATCTACCTGCCGGACTGGCTGGAAGCCCTGGGGCCGGAGCACCCCCTGAAGGCGGAGCTGTACCGGGCCTTAAAGGAGGCCTGCGCCGACGCGGCGAGGCTGCGGGACGCGGAGAGCGCGGCCCGGCGGATCGCCGGGATCGAGGCCGTGGAGCAGGCGGGGATCGAGGAGGTGCGGGCGGATTCCGGCGGCGTGACCCTGCGCCTGACGCTGCCCCGGGAGCTCTTCTACCGGACCCTCAGCGAGTCCAGCGGCGTGCCCGTTGCCGGAGACGGGGACCTGATGCTGCTGCTGACGGACATGGCGAAGGTGCGCCGGGAATATGAGCGGGTGCGCACCGCCCTGCGGGAGGTGCGGGAAAAGGGCTACGGCGTGGTCTTCCCCGACACGGGGGAGCTGACTCTGGCGGAGCCGGAGATCGTGCGGCAGGGGGGCAAATACAGCGTGCGCCTCAAGGCCAGCGCCCCCAGCATCCATATGATCCTGGCCAACATCGAAACGGAGGTCTCCCCCGCCATCGGCAGCGAGAAGCAGAGCGAGGACGTGATCAACTATCTGCTCCAGGAATTCGAGGGGGACACGGGGAAGATATGGGAATCCAACGTCTTCGGAAAGAGCCTCTACGACATCGCCTCCGAAGGCCTCCAGGCCAAGCTCAAGCGCCTGCCGGAGGACAGCCGCTTCAAGCTCCAGGAAGCCCTGCAGCGCATCGTCAACGAAGGGGCCAACGGCATGATCTGCATACTGCTATAAAAAACACCGGCAGCGGTCTTGAACCGCTGCCGGTGCGACGTATGTCCTTTGTCTGTTTATTGTTCCGCCTTGCCGAACTTTTCCTCGGCGCAGGCCTTGATGGCCATGACCGCGCCCTGGATGCCGGTACGGGAGGTGTTGATGCACAGGTCATAATTATCCATGCTGCGCCAGTTGGTGCCGGTGTAGAACTTGTGGTAGTTGGCCCGGCCCTTGTCGATCTTGTTCAGCACGCTTTCCGCATTTTTGGGGTCCTGTCCGTATTCATTGACGATGCGGTTGATCCGGTCCTCCTTGTTAGCGTAGATGAATACCCGCAGCAGCTGGGGATGGTCCCGAAGCACATAATCCGCGCAGCGGCCCACGATGACGCCGTTGCCGGTGCGGGCGATGTCCCGGATCACGTCGGACTGGATCATGAATGCCTGGTCGTTCACCGGCACGGTGTATTCCGCGGTGACGTCGGAGGCCAGGTAAGCCGCAGTGGCCAGGTTGAAAAGGAAACTGTTGGAGGCTTTTTCCTCCGTCCTCTCGATGAATTCCTCGCTGAGGCCGGTCCTTTCCGCCGCCATCTCGATCAGGGCCCGGTCGTAGTATCCGTAGTTCAGAAGGGCGGCCACCTCGCGGCCGATCAGCCGCGCGCCGGTGCCGAATTCCCTGCTGATGGTGATGATGGAATATGCCATTGCTCTCCCCCTTTTCCCTTGTGCCGGAGCGCCCGGCTCTATTTTCCTGGGTTCCCGCTGTTCCTGTATTATATATGGTGAAGGGCCGCTTGTAAATGTTTTTTTCAGGTAAGAAAGAGGGTTCTTTTATCCTTATCCGCTTCCTCCAGACTGCCGATATATTCATAGGGATATTTCTTATTGAAGCAGCGGAGGATCTTCCCCCCGGGAAGCAGACGCTTGGTGGCGCCCCCCGCTCCCAGGCTGAGGACGCTGCACAATTCCTCCATCATGGCCACGTTGTAGAGGCAGACGGCCCCTGCCTTCGCCCAGCCCACATTTTCATAGCCCCCGGCGGAGAATTTCTGCCGGTAGAGGTAATAGGGCGCGTAGCCCTCCTCCGGCAGCCGGACCAGGGAATAATCCAGCATCTGCCCCACCGTCTCTCCGGGCAGGCCCTCCAATTCCATGCCGTTCAGGTCCGCCCCCCGCTTCCGGGTCAGGCTGTGGACGGTGACGTTCTCCGGCCCCATGGCCAGCACCTCCTCCAGGCTGGCGCGGAAGCCTTCCCTGCTGTCCTCCGGGAGACCGGCGATCAGGTCCATGTTGATCTGGCCGCCGAAATGCTCCCGGGCCAGGGCATATCCCTCCCGGACTTCCCCGGCGCTGTGGCGGCGGCCGATGGCCGCCAGCACCCGATCATCCATGGTCTGAGGATTCAGGCTGATGCGCGTCACGCCCGCGCTGCGGAGGACGAGGAGCTTTTCCCGGGTAATGGTGTCGGGCCGCCCGGCTTCCACGGTGTATTCCAGGCCGTTTGGAAGGTCAAAGGCCTCCGCAAGCCGGTCCAGGGTCCGGCGCAGCTGCTCCGCATCCAGAGTGGTGGGCGTGCCGCCGCCCCAATAGACCGCTTTGACCTTCAGCCCCAGCTGGCGGACCAGGGCCCCCGTATCGGCGATCTCCCGGCCCAGGGCCTCCACATAGGGCTCCACCAGCTTCAGGGACTTCTCTACGCTGTGGCTCACGAAGGAGCAGTAGGCGCAGCGGGTGGGACAGAAGGGGATGCCCACATAGAGGATGATGTCCTTCTCCCCCAGGCTGTCCTTCACTTCCAGCCCCGTCTTCGCCGTCTCCGCGCAGAGGGCGGCCCGGCGGGGGCTGAGGCTGTATTCCTCTTGCAGCCAGGCGGCGGTCTCCCCCGCGTCCCGGCCCGTTTCTTCCATATGGCGGGCGGCCAGCTTGCCGGGGCGCACCCCCGTGAGGCTGCCCCAGGGAGGGGCCTGGCCCAGAGCGGACACGCAGGCGCGGAAGATGCTCTCCTTCACCAGCCTCTGCAGGGCCCGCTTGCGAAGGAGCGTTTCCTCCGGCAGAGGCCCGGCCAGCCGGGCGACGCCCTCATGGTCCCGGTCCCGGTAATGCAAAGACGCCCGGGCGCAGCTCCCCGCCAGGGAACTGACCAGCAGGTCCCCCTCGCCGCCGAAATCCGGCAGGTAGGCCATCAGGGCCTGCTCGGCGGCATAGAGATAATCGTGGCCCGCAAGCTGAATGGGAAGTGCCATGGCTCAGTCCCGGTCTTCCATGGCGTCCAGCACGAAGGGATTGAAGCGCCGCTCCCGCTCCATGGTGGTGGAGTCCATATGGCCGGGATAGACCTCATAGTCCCCCTCCAGGGAAGCCAGCCGCCGGAGAGAACCCATGATGGCGGTCATGCTGCCGCCGGGGAAATCCGTGCGCCCGCAGGAGCCGCGGAAGAGGGTGTCGCCGGTGAAAAGCGCGTTTTCACAGCGGAGGGTCACGCTGCCCCGGCTGTGGCCGGGGGTCTCCATCACGTGGAATTCCAGCTTGCCCACGGGGATGACGTCCCCTTCCTTATAAAAACACAGCTCGTCGCCGCCCTTGTAGCGCATCTCCTCGTCCACGCCCTCGGTGCTGACGTCCAGGGCATGGATATAGACCGTGGCGCCCGTGGCCTCGTATAGGGAGAGCACCGCCCCGGTGTGGTCATAATGGCCGTGGGTGATGAAGATGGCCTCGGTCTTCAGGCCGTTGTCGTCGATATAGTTCAGGATGGTGCCGGATTCCGCGCCGGGGTCGATGACGGCGCAGCTCAGGGTGGTCTCGTCCGTCACCACATAGCAGTTGGTTCCCAGCTGCCCCACGGAAAAGCCCTTGATCAGCATGTTTTTCCCTCCTAATGTTGATCGCAGCCCGCAGAGGGGGCTGCGATTGTTTTACAGTGTATCCGTATCCAGGATCAAAGTCACGGGGCCGTCGTTCACCGAGGAGACCTGCATCTCCGCGCCGAACTCCCCGGTCTGGGGCGGGAAGCCCCGCTCCCGGCAGAGGCGAAGGAAATACTCATAGAGGGGGATGGCCTCGGCGGACTTGGCCGCCTGGAGAAATTCCGGACGCCGCCCATGCTTCACATTCCCGTAGAGGGTGAACTGGCTCACCACCAGCAGGCCGCCCCCCACGTCGCTGAGGCTGCGGTTCATCTTCCCCGTCTCATCCTCGAAGACCCGGAGACCGGTGATCTTTTCCGCCAGCTTTTCCGCCTGGGCTTCCCCGTCCCCCGTCTTGATGCCCAAAAGCACCAGGTAGCCCCGGCCGATCTGCCCCACGGTCCGGCCTTCCACGGTGACGGAGGCGGCGCTCACTCTCGTTACCACTGCGCGCATGGCTTATCTCTCCTTGATCTCTTCCGTACCGGGGCGCAGCACGTCCCGCACGCTGCGGATGCCCCGCAGATGGCGCATGGCGCCCTGCAGGGTCGCCAGGTCCCGCACCAGGACGCTGAGCTGGGCCACGGCGAGGCCGTCGCTGAGTTCCCGGATATTCATGGAGGTGACGCCCACCTTGTCCGCATTCAGGGCGGTGACGATATCCAGGATCAGGTTCTGCCGGGCCTCGGCGGTGATGGTGAGGGCTGCGGTATACTGCTGGGTGCCGGTGTCCCCCCACTGGACGGGGACCCAGCGGCCCGCCTCCTTGACGTCCTCGGCGGCCTTGCGGTAATTCATGCAGTCTCTCCGATGGATGGACACGCCGTAGCCCTTGGTGATGAAGCCCACGATGCCGTCCCCCGGCACGGGGGTGCAGCAGCGGGAGAATTTCACCAGGAAATTGTCCAGGTCCCCCACCAGGACGCCCTGGACGCCGGCGGGCTTCCGCTCCGGCTCCTTGGTGAGCAGGTCCTCGGGCTGGATCTTGCTTTCCTTCTGGGACTTGGAGGCCTCTTCCTTGAGGCGGTTGAGGCAGCGGACGGTGGTCATGCCCCCGTAGCCCACGGCGGCGAACATATCGTCCAGGGAAGTGACCGCCAGCTTTTTCAGCACGGTGGGCATGATCTCCTGGTCGTAGAGCAGGTCCGCGCTCATTCCGGCGTGCTTCAGGGCCGCTTCCATGGCGGCCTTGCCGCGGACGATGTTCTCCTCCCGCTTCTCCTTCTTGAACCACTGGCGGATCTTGGTGCGGGCCGTGGCGCTCTTGGCCAGGCTGATCCAGTCCCGGGCGGGACCCTTGGAGGAGGGGGAGGTGCTGACCTCCACGATGTCCCCGTTTTCCAGCACCCGGTCGAAGGAGACGATGCGCCCGTTGACCTTGGCCCCGGTCATGTGGTTGCCCACCTGGGAGTGGATGGAATAGGCGAAGTCGATGGGGGTGGCGCCGGCGGGGAGATTGATCACGTCCCCCTTGGGGGTGAAGACGAAGACCTCGTCGGCGAACATATCCACCTTCAGTTCACTGATGAACTCCGGCGCGTCGGTATCCTGCTGGGCTTCCAGCAGGCTGCGGATCCAGGCGAATTTCTCCTCGTCCGCCTTGCCCTGGATGCCTTCCTTGTATTTCCAGTGGGCCGCCACGCCGTATTCCGCCGTGTGGTGCATTTCCCGGGTGCGGATCTGCACCTCGAAGGGGATGCCCTCGGAGCCGATGACGGAGGTGTGGATGGACTGGTACATATTGGGCTTGGGGGTGGCGATATAATCCTTGAATCGGCCGGGGATGGGGGTGAAGAGCTCGTGGATCTGGCCCAGGACATTGTAGCAGTCGGGCACGCTGTCCACGATCACGCGGAAGGCGCAGAGGTCCAGGATCTCGTTGAATTTCTTGTTCTGCGCCATCATTTTCCGATAGATGCTGTAAATATGCTTCAGTCTGCCCGAAACCTCGCAGGCCACACCGCACTCGTCCATGCGCTGCTTGATGCGCCCCTGGATCTTGTCCATGAACTCGCTGAGTTCTTCCATGCGGGCGTCCAGCTGGACCACGATCTCCTGATAGCCGATGGGGTCCAGATAAATGAGGCTCAGGTCCTCCAGCTCCCACTTGACCCGCTGCATGCCCAGCCGGTGGGCCAGAGGCGCGTAGATCTCCATGGTCTCCAGGGCCTTCTCCCGCCGCTTGGCCTCGGACTGGAAATTCATGGTGTGCATATTGTGGAGCCGGTCTGCGATCTTGATGAGGATGACGCGGATATCCTTGGACATGGCCAGCAGCATCTTGCGCAGATTTTCCATCTGCGCTTCCTCTTTGGTGGTGTAGACCACCCTCGTCAGCTTGGTGACCCCTTCCACCAGGTCCGCCACTTCGCTGCCGAAGAGCTTGGAGACCTCCTCATAGGTGGCGTCCGTGTCCTCGATGGTATCGTGGAGCAGACAGGCGATGATGCTGTCCTCATCCAGGCCCATGCCCGCGCAGATGCTGGCGGCGGCCAGGGGATGGGAGATGTAGGGCGACCCGTCCTTCCGGAGCTGGCTGCCGTGCTTGTCCCGGGCATACTCGTATGCCTTGCGCACTCTGGCTTCGTCCAGATTCGGGTTGTAGTGGCGGGATTTCTCCACCAGCTCGGCATAAAGCCGCTCCATATCGTCCGCCTTGGCGGAATCGGGGGAGGGCAGCGCCCCGTCGATGCGTTTGACGTCCTCGTTCATGTGCCTTCCGTTTCCTCAGCGCAGGTTTTGCAGCAGGGCGGACTTGCTGAGGTCCGCTTTTCCCTCAAAACGGGGAATGGTGATCTCCATGATCCCCTCCGACTCCGTCAGCCGGATAAGTCCCAGCTCATCCAGGACCCAGAGGCAGACCAGCACCCGCCCCGGCACCGGCACCCCGGAGCGCAGCGCGATGTCCGGCAGCAGGGTGGCCGTCTCCTCGTCGAAGCGGCGGGCCCGGCGGGTGAGATAGCGCCACACCCGGCCCATATCGCTGCGGTCCGGCAGCAGGATGGCCCGCTCCATGGGCTGGAGGCTCTGACCGCTGCGGAAGCGGCGGGCCATGCCCACGCTGGGGTCCCCCGGCATGCGGCTGGGACGCACGTCCCGCAGCAGGAGCTGCACCGTGCGGTTGCCGCGAAAATCGTTGACGCCCGGCTCGAAGGCCAGGTCCACCAGGCTGCCGGGATGGATGCCCAGCTCCCGGACGGAGACGCCGAAGAACACGCAGTCGAACCGCAGCCCGTTCTTCACGCCCACCAGCTTCAGATGCCGGTCCCCCCCGATGGGGATCAGGGCCTCGGCCACCACATCCCGCATGCAGAGGGTGGGCGGCGGATTGCCGACGCCCCAGGGGGACATGAGCTTGAGAGCTTCGATCTCCCCCAGGGTCAGGTAAGTGGGGTCCTCCACGCAGAAATCCAGCAGGATATGCTGCTGGGGCCGGTCCCCCTCATGATTGCGGTAGTATACGGCGAGACGCTGGCGCAGCGCGTCCACCCGGTCCCGCCGAAGAGTCAGCCCCGCGGCCAGCTCATGGCCGCCGAAGCTGGTCAGTTCTTCCTTTGCATCGTCCAGGGCGTCGAAGATGCCGAAATCCCCGTAGCTGCGGCAGGAGCCGCGGCCCTCCTCCCCCTCCAGGCAGATGATGACGGCGGGGACGCCGAACTTCTCCGCCAGGCGGGAGGCCACGATGCCGCTGACCCCATGGTGCCAATTCTCGGAGGCCAGCACGATGGGCTCCTCCAGATGCCGGGCATCCCCCAGCATATCCAGGGCTTCCCGGAAGACCCGGTCCTCCACGTTCCGCCGCTCCGTATTCATGGCGCAGAGCTCCCCGGCCAGACGCTGCGCTTCCCGCCGGTCCTCCGCCATGAGCAGGTCAAAGGCCACCCGGACCCGGCCCATCCGCCCGGCGGCATTGAGCTTGGGGATGAGGGAAAAGCTGATGTCCGTGCCGGAGATGCGGCTCTTGTCCACGAAGATGGCCGCCATGAGGCTGTCCAGCCCCGCATATTCCCGGGTGCGCAGCATATTGATGCCCCGGCGGATCAGCACCCGGTTCTCACCCGTGACGGGCATGATGTCCGCGATGGTGCCCAGGGCGGTCAGCGCGCCGTAGCGTTCCAGCAGCTGATCCTCCGTTCCGGGCCCTTCCAGGGCGGAGACCAGCTTGAAGGCCACACCCACCCCCGCCAGGCCCTTGAAGGGGTATTCGTCGTCCTTCCGATGGGGGTCCACCACCGCCACGGCGGGGGGCAGCTCGCCCACGCACTCATGGTGGTCCGTCACCACCACGTCCATGCCCAGCTCGGAAGCCCGCCGGACCTGGTGCAGGGCGGTCACGCCGCAGTCCACCGTCACCATCAGGGTCACGCCCTGGGCGGCCAGGGAGCTGAGGGCTTCCTCGCTGATGCCGTAGCCCTCCGTCAACCGCTCGGGGATGTAGGGGATGCAGCGGAGGCCCTGCCGCCGGAACCAGGCGGTCATCAGCGCGGTGGCGGTGATCCCGTCCACGTCGTAGTCGCCGTAGACGGCCACGGTCTCCCTCTTCCCCACCGCGGCCTGGATGCGGGATACCGCCTTGTCCATGTCCTTCATGGCCATGGGGTCGCGGAGCAGGCCGGCATCCTCCCGCAGGAACTCGGCCGCCTCCTCCGGCGTCCGCACCCCGCGGGCAGAGAGAAGTGCGGCGGTCAATCTCCGGCAGCAGCCGGACTTCCAGATGGCATATGCCGCCGCGTCGTCGCACTTGCCGACACGCCACGCACCGTATGCTTGCATCGCCGCACCTCCCGTTTCGGGGGAAAGGCCCCCGCGAATTCTTTAATAGAATTATTGTACAGAAAAAGACAGAAAAAGGCAAGGTGGAAAACCCTGTCCGGCTTCACTTTTCTGTAATATTTGCCAAGGATGGGGCTCACCCCTCCAGGTCCATGACCATCTGCACCCGGCGGGCATGGCGGCCGCCCTCGAAGGGCGTGTCCAAAAACAGGTCCACGATCTTCATGGCCAGGCCCGCCCCGATCACGCGGCCGCCCAGGGCCAGGACATTACTGTCGTTGTGGCGGCGGGTCATCTCGGCGGAGAAGCAGTCGCCGCACAGGGCGCAGCGGATGCCCTTGACCTTGTTGGCCGCCATGGACATGCCGATGCCGGTGCCGCAGCAGAGGATGCCCTTCTCCGCCTCGCCGGAGGCGACGGCCTTCGTCACCAGGGCCGCATAGACGGGGTAATCGCAGCTGGCTTCGGAATCGGTGCCGTAGTCGGTGAAGGGGACGCCCCTCTCCGTCAGGTGTTTCTTGATCTCTTCCTTGAGGGCAAAGCCCCCGTGGTCGCTTCCCAGTGCAATCATCGTGAAACTCTCCTTTGTATGATGTTTGTGTGGAGGTACAAAATCCTCGCAGAGTTCGCGCCCTCAGGCGCGATCCTCCCTCAAATCGCAATCCAGCGAAGCGATTGCGATTTGACGCTAGAACGGCCAATAGCCGGCGAACCAGCGGAGGAAGGTGTTGCCGTAGCCGGCAGTATAGGTTAGGCCGCTGAGGGCGGGGTAAAAGAAGGCGAAAAGCAGGGCGCAGCCGCAGACGAGGATAAGGCCGGTATGGTCCCGCCGGGTGAGGCTGCGGCGCTGGCAGTCCCGCAGGCAGCGCCCCAGGGCCAGGGCCAGAAAGACGGTGGCGGGGAAATAGTGGTAGATGAAGGCGCAGCGCTCCACCGTCACCCAGGGCAGGAGGCAGCTGAGGTAGCCCGCCAGGATGAACCAGGCCATCCGGTCCCCCCGGATGCCCTTCACCGCCATGGCCGCCATGGCCCCCAGGCCGGTCCACCAGAAAAGGGGATTGCCGCAGGCGCCGATGGCGGATTTCACCTGATAGGCATCGTCGAAATAATGGAGATAGTAGAGGATGGGTCGGACATCCAGCATCCACATCCACCAGGTAGACTGATAGGGGTGGGTGGCCTCCAGCGCGCTGTGGTAATGATACATATACCGGATGTTCTCAAGGATCAGCTTGAGATAATCCAGGCTGCGCATGGACACTCCCGCGGCCCGGGCATAGGGGGCATAGGCGAGATAATAGGCCAGAGCGGGGAAAAGCAGGAAGAATACGCAGCTCCAGGCGACGGTGGGCAGGAAATAGGCGGTGAGTTCCTCCCGGAAGCCACGGCGGCGGAGCCTTTCCCCCTGGCGCAGGGCCCAGAGCACCGCCAGGCCGCCCCCGGCAAAGACGCAGGTCCACTTGCTCACCACCCCCAGGGCAAAGGCCGCCCCGCTGAGGCACAGGGGCGCCAGCGTGCGCCGCAGGGGGGTGTCCCAGGGCTGGGTATAGTAGAGATAGAAGAAGAAATACATCAGCAGCGTGAAGAACACGCTGTACGTGTCGATGGTGGAGATGCGGGTCTGGGCAAAGCGCATGAAATCCAGGCCGAAGACCGCGGTGGCGCAGGTGGCCGCCATGGTGCTGCTCAGCATCAGCTTCAGGAGGATATAGAGGATCGGCAGCAGCAGCACGCCGAAGAGCGCGCCGGAAAAGCGCCAGCCGAAGGGGGTCATGCCGAAGATGCGGATGCCCAGGCCGATGATCTCCTTCCCCAGCGGGGGGTGGGTGATCTCATAGACCTTGTGACCCGCCAGGTGCTCCCAGGCGGTGCGGGCATGGTAGATCTCGTCGAAATAGCAGCTGTTGCGCCAGCTCTCCTCCGCCGGCACCACGTCCTGCTCGTCGCAGATACCGAGGGTCTCGCAGTGATAGTCCAGCCGGTTCCCCTGGGCATCCCAAAGGGCGACCTCCCCCAGCGTCAGGTCCCCCCGCAGGGCGGTGATGCGCACCCGGCGCACCTTTCCGAAGGGCTCCTCCGGCCGGAAGTAATGCCATTTCAGCACATCCGTATAGCTCTGTTCCAGGGTCTCCTCGGTCCAGGTCTCCCCGTCGGCGGACCAGGCCAGCCGGTAGCTGCCCACGGTGGCCCCGGAATAATAGCCGATCTGCCCCAGCTCGGTCTCCTCCGGGAGGATCAGCTCCGCCTTCTCCCCCGGACTGCGGAAAGTATGCCAGGAGGTGACGCCCTTCGTATCCCCCAGGTTGAGGAAGGCCAGCAGGGCGGCGGCCAGGGTGATGGCCAGCATGGGGATCAGGTCGGCCCTTACGAGCTTTCCCGGCTTGTGGAAACGGAGCAGGGGCAGTTCCAGCCCGTCGGCGTCCCGCTCCGGCTCCAGCCGTTCGGGATTCCCGTCGAACATCCGCACCGCCAGCAGCACCGCTCCCAGCATGGTGAGTATCATGAAGATGATGGCGCTCAGGTTCATTCCGCAAGCCTCGCTAGCTCTCTGATATAGTCCGGGTCCGTGCCGCAGCAGCCCCCGGCGTACTGCACCCCCAGCCGAAGGATGGGGGCCATGGCCTCGGCAAAGGCGGCGGCATCCATGGGGTAGGCGCCCGTGGCCGGGTCCGGCATGCCCGCATTGGGCTTGACGATGATCGGCTTGTCCGTGGCCTGCCGCAGGGCTCTCGCCAGGGGAAGGGCTTCCGCGGGGCCCAGGGAGCAGTTGAGGCCCACCGCCGCCGCTCCGCCCTCCGCCAGGGACCGGGCCATCTCCTCCACGGTGACGCCCGTGAGGGTGCGCCCGCTCTGCTGGAAGGTCATGGTGGCGAATACCGGCTTGTCCGGCAGGGTCTTCCGGGCGGCTTCCAGGGCGATCAGCAGCTCCGTCAGGTCAAAGAAGGTCTCCAGCACCACCAGGTCCGCCTCCGCCCCCGCCTCGAACACGGCGCGGAAGGCAGAGCGCGCCTCCTCCTCGGAGAGGTCGCCGTAGGGCTCCAGAAGCTGCCCCAGGGGGCCCGCGTCCAGGGCCACCCGGGCCTTTTCCCCGGCGGCGGCCCGGGCGTTCCGGAGGGCGGCGCGGATCACCTCCGCCACCGGCCCGGACCCGGCCTTCACCGGATTGGCGCCAAAGGTGCAGGCGTAGAGGATCCCGCTCCCGGCCTCGGCATAGTCCCGGTGGATGGCCTGCACCGCCTCCGGGGCGGTGAGGTTCACTTCCTCCGGGAAGCGGCCCGTGGGGATGCCCCGCTTCATGAGCTCCGTTCCCATGGCCCCGTCCAACAGGCATATTTTATCCATTATATTATCTCCTTAACAGGAAAACTCCGCTTCAGGGTACTTCCACGCTCTCTCCGGTGGAAAAGAACCAGATGAGCTTCTTCAGCACCGGCTTTCCGGTGATGGTCTCCAGGGCCCAGGCGTAGGCCCGGAGCTGGGGAGCGTATTCCAGGGCCCGGGCGGCCTGGCTCTCCCGGGTGACCCGGTCGGACTTGTAGTCCAGGAGCACGATCCCCTCCGGCAGCTCGCTCCAGAGGTCCACCACCCCCTGCAGGAGGGTCTCCCCCTCCCCCTCCCCCAGGAACTGGCGGGCCGGGGCCAGCAGGGAGAATTTGAATTCCCGGTGCATTTCCCCCTTCCGCAGGCGGGCCATCTCCGGGCTCCGGCAGAAGGCCGTGAGCTTCC
>JAEEGK010025356.1_pt1 | contig 12186 bp, 13 predicted proteins | sample 8958771 | NCBI WGS metagenome assembly JAEEGK01 (sample SAMN16246547, study PRJNA631951) | gut metagenome | biome: gut microbiome; feature: rumen; material: SC-attached | host: Bos | place: Iran: Karaj | collected 2018-10 | reverse complement strand
TCCAAATATTTCTGCACAGGACCGAAAGACTGGAAATTAGCATAGATGACGATGGTTTCCTCATCCTCGGCGAGAAGCTCCTCCACACCGTAGTCAATCAGCTCCAGCTCCAGCATCTCCAAATCCATCTCCGGTGTCACCTTGACGGTGAAGACGCTTTTACGGGTGAACATGAAGTCAAGCATGCCTTGTGTGCCGAGCGAACCGCCGTACTTGTTGAAATAGGAACGGACATTTGCAACCGTACGCTGGTTGTTGTCGGTGGCCGTCTCAATCAGCAGCGCGATACCGTGCGGCGCATATCCCTCATACACTATCTCCTTATAGTCTGATGTATCCTTTTCAAAGGCACGCTTGATTGCGCGGTCAACGTTATCCTTCGGCATGTTTTCGGAACGGGCATTCTGGATCAGCAGCCGCAACCGGGGGTTATTGTCCGGATCGGCGCCACCCGTCTTGGCGGCCATGGTGATTTCCTTTCCCAACCGCGTGAAGACACGCGCCATATTTCCCCATCTTTTGAACTTACGTGCTTTCCTATACTCGAATGCTCGTCCCATTGTATTGATATTTAATTTGTTAACAATTAATTAAGTTTATTTTCAAAAAATGCAAAGATATAAAAAAAGAGGTTGCCTTTACCACCGGAAACGCATATTTTTTTCATCGGTGACCTCAACGACCCTTTTTCATCCCAGCAACCGCCACCGTATCTGTCACCGTCAATGATTTAAGTATGGCCTCCACCTGCCGGAGAAGGTCGCGTTTCGGATCAGATGGGGCATACAGGAACCCGTCCACCGTCACCACGCGATTGTATACCGTGTCCAACAGCGTGTAGGAGACAAACGGACCGCCCATCAGATCGCCCGGGTGGCCGAAAAGTCCCCACAGCCCACGCGCCTCCACCGCATAGGGTGTGTTCGGAAAGGTGCAGGGAACATAGGTTACAGGATAGAAGCGGTCGTCAATCTGTGCGCGGGAACTGTCCGCACTGCCCTGGACATACTGTTTGGTATGACGGTTCCGCAAGGCGGCGATGTATTCCGGTGAAAATTGGCTTTCAGAAACATACGGCTCGGTATATACCATAACATGCTGCCCCCAGTATTTGGTCTCCTTCCGCAGCCAGCAGAAATCAGGCCGACGAACCGCATAGATGAACCCTTCCGGAAAAACCATTGACAAGGCGCAGTTCTTCTGCAACAGGGTGCTAAGATGCACATCCTGCTGAGCCCGCTGGGCCCGCTGGAACCGCATCATCTCCCCACTCATAAGATAACCGACAATCTGTTTCTGCGCCATTGAGAATGCAGACGCCATGGAATCCGCGCTAACCGCCGACAGGGTGATGCACATCTGCGGACGGGCCCACTTGTTTTTCTCCACCCGCAGACGGGAGCCGTCAGCCCCCTCCTTCACATCAAATCTCAGTATATTGCGCTGCTTCTGATAAACCGGCCCGAAACGTTCCGGAGAGACTCTTGAAACCCGGAACATAGGTTCTGTACGCGGCAGCCCCACCACCGGCGCCTCCAGAACCGCCCGCAGGGAATCTCCCAATTCACCCTGCCATGCGCTTTCCGTACAAACCACCAGCACCTCACTGGAACGTCCCGAGGAGGACATCAGTCCGTCCCCCTGACCGCCTGTTCCTGTGCAGGAAAGGAGAGTAAGCAGCGACCCGCAGACGGCCAGACATACTGTCAAAAAAACAAGCTTTTTCATCTGTTTGTCCAATTTATTTGTTCATTTCAGCGATTTCCTCCTCCAGGAACTTGATGTACTGCTTGAAGCAGAAAACGTGGTAGGAATGCGGATTACCCATGGTACGTGCCTGGTCAAAAATGGCCAGAAAACGCACACCGTCCACCTTGTAGAGGAAAGAGACCGGCAAATCGCAAAGCGCTTGGATGTAATTGTAAATCAAAAAAGCGGCGCACATGTTGCCCTCCCCAAAGGGGAACACATTTAGCAATTCGTACAAGGCGTTGTACGACAGCAACGAACGCTCCTCCACATTCTCCGCCACACGGATATTTTTTGAAAGGCTGTCACAAAACTGCTCCATCAGGAAAGGGAGCCGCTTATAGTCAGGGAAAAGCCGCGAGGCATTCTTCACCACACCCTTCCGGAAATCACCCTTGGAGGAGTCATAATTCTCCAGGTCGCCCTTGCAGACACCGCCGGTATGCGCCATGATGCGTGCCGAAATTTCATGCAGAACCCCAACCGTCAGCGGCTTCTTTTTTTTGGTCATCTGCAGCACATACTGCAGGGCGGTATAGCAATCCCTAACCAGTGCGATGTGCTTTTCCGGCTTCTTTTTCGGAGCCTCGCCATATTTCAGAAGATCAACCACCTCCGATTCCGTCAGCAGCGAACCCTCAAACGCGGTGACATTATATACAAGTTCATAAAAGGTGTACTCCCTGTTGTAGCCTGTTTCCACCAACAGTTCCTTGTACGTCTTTACCAGTTTTTCAACTTTATCAAACTTCATGCAAAATATTTTTTTGCAAAGGTACACCTTTTTTCAAAACAAAATGGCATCGGCGCCATTTTTTTTCGGAGGAGCCGTCATCGGGAGCGACGGGCGTTCACCAGCTGGCCGCAAGCCGCCGCTATGTCCCTTCCTTTGCTCCGCCGGACATTCACAATCAGATTTTTTTCCTCAAGCATCCGGACAAAGGCCGCCTCCCGTTCCGCACTTGAAGGACGGAAAGGCGCATACGGATGGGGATTATATTCGATAATGTTGATTTTGACAGGGAAACGCCGACAAAACTTAAGCAGCAGCTCCGCATGGCGCATCGTGTCGTTCACCCTATCCATCAGCATATATTCAACCGTGATGCGGTTGCCGGTGCTTTCGTGGTAGGCGGAAAGGGCATTGGAGAGATCCGTAAGCGGATATTTTTTTCCGACAGGCATCAGCTCACGCCTCTGGAGGTCGTCGGCAGAGTGCAGCGAAACAGCAAGGTTCACCGCAGGCATCTCCTTAGCCATCCGGCGTATGCCAGGACAGACACCTGAAGTGGATACGGTTATGCGCGAGGGGGACATTGCCATCCCGTCCGCAGACGTGACCCGCCCCACAGCAGCCTTCACCGCCTCGAAATTGAGCAGTGGCTCGCCCATGCCCATCCATACTATGTTACTCAGCGCATGGCCGTACAGTTGCATGGACTCGGAACGGGCCAAGGCCACCTGCGCATACATTTCGAATGCTGTCAGATGCCGCCTGAAGCCCAAGTGTGCGGTGGCGCAAAAGCGGCATCCCAACGGGCAGCCTGCCTGGGATGAGATACAGACCGTACTGCGTTCCCGCGACGGGATCAGCACCGACTCCACCTGCAGCCCGTCATCAAGCTGCAAAGCATACTTCACACTGCCGTCCGAACTCTCCTGCCGTTCGGCAACCTTAACCTGCGGCATACGGAATTCCCGTTCAAGCATTTCCCGAAGTGTAAGCGGAAGGTTTTGCATCCCACTTATCTCCTTCGCGTCCCGTTTCCACAGCCACTCGTACAGCTGTGTGGCCCGATAGGCGGGCAGCTCATGTGCCCGCATCCATTGTTTCCAATCCTCTAAAGTAAATTCGTATATGTTTTTCATCACATTCTGATTGCTTTTATCATCCTCTCACTACCCTGCATGTCCCTCCGGAGCTCCACCTCGTACCCCTGCGATTGCAGAAGTTCCGAAGTATCCATGCCAAGAGATTCATTTAGTTCAAGATAAATCGCACCCTTATCCCGCAACGCGACGCGCCCCCATCCGGCCAACGCCCTGTAGAACACAAGCGGATCGTCATCCGGCACAAACAGCGCGGCGGCAGGTTCATGCAACTTGACCCTGTCCGGCACCTGAAGCCGCTCACCCTCCCTGACGTATGGCGGATTGCATACAATCAGGTCGTAGAAGACCGCCTCGTGCGGCAGGGGCGTATCAACCAGCAGGTCACGCTGCTGCCATCGCACGGCAGCGCCCAAGGCCTCACCGTTTTCCCGTGCCAGTTCAAGCACAGGCCCAAAGGCATCCATCGCGGCACACTGCCATGAGGGACGCTCAACAGCCACCGTCACTGCGATGCAGCCACTGCCAGTACACCAGTCCGCCATACGGCACTGTTCAGCATCTGAATGATCCCCCAACAGCCAATGCACCAGCTCCTCCGTTTCAGGACGAGGTATCAGGACCCTTTCATCGACCTTGAACCTCCTGCCGTAGAACCAGGCCTCGCGCAGCACATACTGCACCGGCATCCCCTGCCCCACAACGGCAGCCGCCTCAAGCGCCGCCGCCTCAGCCTCCGGATCCACCTCATCTTCAGGATGAAGCGAAACATAAAGGGCGTCCCGTCCCGTAAAATGCTCCATGATAAGCCTGGTGACAGGCTGCGCCTCCAGTCCGAGTGGCTGCAGACGGGAAAGCAGCTCCCTTTCCAAGGCCTTTATCCGCATCGCCCGACCTTTTTCCCAATTTTTGCCAAAATCTTGTACAGCAGCACCGCCGCAAGCACATCGGAGGATTTGTCATGCGGGTTCGGACAAAGCTCCACAATGTCGAAGCCGACAATGTTCCGGCTTGCGTTCACCGCGTCCACCACATCCAGCACCTGCCGCCAGCGCATCCCGCCCGGGAACGGCGTTCCCGTAGATGGCAGGACTGACGGGTCGAAAGCATCAAGATCGATTGTGAGATAGACATTTTCCGTCAGCCCGGAAATGGCGCGTTCCATCCAGCCGGACTCTTTTTCCAACTGGTGCGCATATACGGTCGTGCGCGGGTCAAGCTCAGCCTTCTCCTCAATGCAGACACTGCGGATGCCCACCTGCACCACCGGACATATCTCCTTGACCCGCCGCATAACGCAGGCATGGTTATATGGCGATCCCTGATAGGAGTCACGCATGTCGGCATGTGCGTCAAGCTGCAGGACGGAAAGGTCCGGATATTTTTCGGCATAGGCTGCTATGCTTCCCGCACTGACAGAATGCTCCCCGCCAAGAACCACAGCCATCTTGCCGTCACGCAGCACCTCGGTCGTACGGGCACGGACCGCCGCCACCATCTCATCCGGTGTTTCCGAACCGGTGACGACAGGTGACGAGGTATGGATTCCGTCAAGGTATGGTTCATAGTCCTCCTCAACGTCATACAGCTCAATGCTGTCCGAAGCGTCAATAAGGGCCTGCGGCCCCTTGTCAGCCCCCTTCACATAGGTGCTTGTGCCGTCATACGGGACGGGAAGCAGCACATACGCCGCCTTTTCATATCCGGCATAGGCCGGATCCATATCCAGATAGTACTCCACGGTCAGGCTTTTTTCCGTTCCAGACGCTCCCTAAGGGCGACACCCTCCTGCTCATAGCCGTTTTTACCAAGCAGGGCGAACATGTTGCGCTTGTAGGCTTCCACACCCGGTTGGTCAAACGGATTGACGCCCAGAAGGTACCCGCTTATCGCGCAGGCGAATTCAAAGAAATAGAGAAGCCGTCCGAGATTTTCGGCATCCAGCCTCTCCAGTTCAATCGTCAGGGAGGGCACGCCTCCGTCCTCATGTGCAAGCGCAGTTCCCAGGTAGGCCTGCCGGTTGATTTCATGCAGTCTTCTGCCGGCCAGATAGTTCAGCTGGTCAAGATTCTCCTCCTCCGGCAGCATCGGCACAGCGCAGCTGTTTTGCGGGGAGGCCACGGTCAGGAAGCTCTCCATCATCAGACGACTTCCCTCCTGCATGAACTGACCCATGGAGTGCAGGTCGGTGGTGTAGACCACACCGGCGGGGAACAGACCCTTTTGCTCTTTGCCCTCGCTTTCGCCGTAGAGCTGTTTCCACCATTCAATAATATAGTGCAGCCTCGGCTCGAATGAGGCCAGCACCTCAATGGCAGTGCCCTGACGGTAAAGCGTGTTGCGGTGACATGCGTACCTGACCGCATCATGCGCGACACCCTGCTCCAAGATTTCACACTTCATGGCGGCAGCCCCGCGCACCAATGCCCGGATGTCAAAACCGGCCACCGCTATCGGGAGCAGCCCGACCGGTGTAAGCACCGAATAGCGTCCGCCGACATCGTCAGGAAGGATGTAGCAGGGATAGCCTTTCCGCACCGCAAGTTTTTTAAGGGCGCCCTTCTCCTTGTCGGTGATGCATACAATGCGTTCCACCGCCTGTGCGCCGTATTTGCGTTCACAATGCGCCTGCAGCAGCCGGAAGCTGACCGCAGTCTCAGTCGTGGTGCCTGACTTTGAAATCACAATCACAGCATAATCGGTCCGGTCAAGCAGTTCCAGCAAATCATGCATGTCGTCTTCCGAAAGGCTGTTGCCCGCATAGACGATGCGCACCTGATCCTCCGCCGGATAGGCCGGAGACAACGCCTCAATCACCGCACGCGCCCCCAAATAGGAGCCACCTATGCCGGCCACAACAACAACCTTTGCCAGACTGCGGAGACGCTCCGCCTCTGAAACTATTTCAGCCAACAATTCCTCCGGAGCGATGCTTTCCGGATCCATCCATCCCAAAAAATCGTTGCCCGCGCCGTCGCGCCGCAACAGGGTGCGGAACCGCTCCTCCACCTCCGTTTCGGGAATCCCGTTCCGGTATCCCGTATTCCAATGTAATGTTATCATATATGAACAATGTTTTGATTATTTTCCAACCTGCTGTCTCCTTTTACGTGCGAAAAAGAGCTTCAAGGGCGCCATGCATTCCTGTTCAAGCACACCTCCTGAGACCTCCGTTCTTGGATGAAAGAGCGGTTTCCTGTCTATATCACTGTGTTTCTGGTCTGTAGCACCATAGACAACACGGCCTATCTGTGTCCAGTAGGCGGCACCGGCACACATGGGACAGGGTTGTAATGTGACATATAAAGTACAATCCCTCAAATATTTCCCACCGGAATCCGCCGCCGCGGCAGTGAATGCCTGCATCTCGGCATGTGCGGTGACATCCTGCAAAGTTTCGGTCATGTTGAAGGCGCGGGCAATGATTTTCCCTCCGCAAACCACCACGGCACCTATCGGGACCTCATCGGCATCCAAAGCCTTATATGCCTCTTTTACCGCCTCTTGCATCCAAAATTCATCCTCTTTTTCCGCCATCGTTAAAAAAAATTACTTTTTTTTTGGACAATCTCTTTTTTGAATTGCAAAAATAACTACTTTTGCAATCTGAAATCAGAAATTACAAAATTAAATTTTTTAACTATTAAAAAACACAACACATGAAAAAACTTTTCTTCCTTTTCGCAGTCGCAGCAATGTTCTGCTGCACCAAGGCCAATGCACAATTCACTTTGATTGGCTACCAGGCTTCGGAAACCTCCATCAGGATGTGGGACTCCCTCAGCATTCCTAACATCGACCGCACCAAAACCTACAAGTTCAACTGGATTCTGGTTATCAAGAACTCCATGAACGGTGCCGCCGACCTGGCCGCTGGAGACAGCCTCTACCTCACCATTGGCCTGAACGGAACCGACATGATTAAAGGCGCTGTCTGCCTGACCAACGGTCTGAAACTGGACTCCGTCTCCATGCTCGCCATCTCCGTCAACGTTCCTGCCAGCAGGTTTGTTGAAGGACCGTATGCCAATGTGCTTTCCAGCAAAATCACCGGAAAATACACCAACGGCACCAAGACCGACATTGAGGACGCCTATCCTTTCAACGGTCATTTCACGGTTGAATTCGCAAATGTCGGCATTGAAGAGGCCAACCTGGAGAATGTCCGCCTCTATCCGAACCCTGTCCGCAACAGCCTGAACATTGAGAACGCCAACAATCTGCTGGTGAACATCTATGCCGCCAACGGCCAGCTGGTGAAGAATGTTACCGCCAACGGCAACACCACCATCTCCGTCAACGACCTCAGCGCCGGCCTCTACATTGTGAAGATGCAGAGCGAAAAAGCCACCCGCGTGGAGAAAATCCAGGTGGTCCGCTAATGATTTTACCATACTAAAAAAGGCTTCCCAACGGAAGCCTTTTTTTTTACCTGACAGCCATGAAACAGGAAATTCATTTGAACTTTGAAAGCTACGGCTCCTGGGATGAGCTGGACGTGACCGACGCGCGACTGCTCCAAGCCGCATTGGACAGTGCATCCAAAGCCTACGCCCCATATTCCCGCTTCCGTGTCGGAGCCGCAATCCTCCTGGAAGACGGGAGCGTGGTATGCGGGAACAACCAGGAGAACGCCTCCTACCCGCAGGGAATGTGTGCGGAAAGGGTCGCCCTCTTCTCCGCGTCGGCACAATTTCCTGAAAAACGCATCATCGCTCTGGCATTGGTGGCCGAAAGTTCGGAAATGCCGCTTTCACCATGCGGCGGTTGCCGTCAGGTGCTGCTTGAATATGAACAGAGGCAGGACAGTCCTATACGGCTGCTGATGGGCGCCGCAAACGGCAAAGTAATAGTGCTTCAGAAGTCCGCAGAGCTGCTTCCCTTCTCTTTTTCCAAAGAAAACCTGAATGCAGTCAGCAAACAGGCACAATAATCCGCCACATCATACGTTAAAATGGTTTTGAAATAAAATCTGACACATGAAACAAATTGCAATTTTGGCTTTCGCAATCCTCCTGACCGGAGGCAACACACTATTGGCCCAAGACACCATCCAAACAGAAAAGACAAGCAAAAAACTGATTATCAAGAACCGCCTGTTTACAGACTTTTTCTACTCCTACTGGCTGGGACTGCCGGAGGGTGTGAAACAGCAGGGGTTTAACCGCGGCTTCAACGCCAGTTTCCTGTTCGACCTGCCGCTCCGGAAGGAGAGCCCGTTCAGCTTCGGATTGGGCGTAGGCGTATGCAGCCACAACCTCTATTCCAACGCCTACAGCATAATCAACGACAACTATGACGTGGTGATGGTCCCGCTGCCGGAAACGACAAAATACAGTGTAAACAAACTATCCTTCACATATTTGCATATTCCATTGGAATTCCGCTATTTTCACCCGACCGCCGAATGGAAGATAACCTGCGGCGTGCGTGTGGGCATGATGGCGGACATCCATAGCAAATATGTGGGCGCAAACTGCGAAGTTCTGCAATACGACGGCAACAGCAACAGGGACGTGCATATCAAAAACAACAAAATCCCCAACAGGACAAAAGTGCCGGTGGAGCTGACCTTCCATGCCGGCTGGAAATATTTTGACCTCAATGCCTCCTACATGCTGACAAAGATGTTCGAGGAGGGCAACCCGCAAGTGCATCCCGTAAGCGTGGGATTAACCATAGCGATATACTAAAAAGAGAGGGTCGGTTGACCCTCTCTCTGTTTATTTGCCGATAATGGCTTCGAGTTCGTCGGGCTGCTTGGGCAGCGGTTTGCCCAGCAGACGGCAGCCGGTATCGGTAATGAGCACGTCGTCCTCTATGCGGATGCCGCCGAAGCCGATGTATTCTTTCACCTTATTATAATTAATGTATTCGGCGAAACGCCCCTCCTTCTCCCAGATGGCGATAAGTTTCGGGATGAAGTAGATGCCGGGCTCGTCCGTCACAATGAAGCCGGGCTGCAGAGTCTTGCCGCAGCGGAGGCTGCCGTGCCCGAAGATGGTGCTGCGCTGGAATGTCTCGTCATAGCCCACGTAGTTTTCGCCAAGATCCTCCATGTCGTGCACATCAAGGCCGAGCATGTGGCCGAGGCCGTGCGGCATGAAGAGTGCGGGTGCGCCGGCCAACGCCGCGTCCGCCGGATTACCCTTCATAAGCCCTAATGCAGTCAGCCCTTCAGCAATGACGCGGTAGGCGTTCAGATGCACCTCGAAATAGCGGATGCCCGGACGCGCCAGCTGGAAGGTCTCCACGTTGGCCCGCAGTACAATCTCGTAGATTTCACGCTGCTTCTGGGTGAACTTGCCGCTCACAGGGAAGGTGCGCGTGTAGTCGGAGCTGTAGCCGGACATGGCCTCAGCACCGGCATCGCAAAGCAGCATACGTCCGTTTTCGAGCAGCTGTTCATGATTGTGGTTGTGCAGCGTCTCACCGTTCTGGGAAAGGATGACCGGGAATGAGACGCCCGCGCCGCCGCTCATGGATATTCCCTCAGCGGTACCGGCCAGCTCGCGTTCAAGACGGCCCGCCTTGGCGCCGCGCATTGCGGAGAGGTGCATGTCGACACCGAGGTCGCAGATTTTCTCCATTTCGGCAATCTCCTCCTCAGTCTTGCGCTCCCGCAACGCCACCACCCCTTTGATCATCGGGACGGAAGCGGACTCCTTCAGCTTTTCGAACGGAATCCCCAGCAGCTGGTGCAGCAGGATTTTGTTGTCATGACGGTACGGCGGCAGAAAATGGATTGTGCGTCCGGCCTCCTGCGCCTTTTTCAGATATTCGGCCAGGGCGGCGAAGGGACGGCTTTCGGCAACGCCGCAGCGTTCCGCAAGGGATTGGATGCTCGGCTGGTCCCCCATCCAGATGATGTCGTCGATGGTGTAGTCGTCGCCGAAAAGGATTTCACGGTCCTCATCCGCGTCGATGACGGCGGCCAGATGGTCCAGCTGCAGGCCGAAGAAATAGAGGAAATGGCTGTCCTGCCGGAAACGGTAGGTGTTTGAGGGATAGTTCATCGGAGCCTCGTTGTTCCCAAGGAAAAGCAACACTCCGCTTTTAACACTGTTTTTCAGTTGGTTCCTGCGTTGCAGGTAGGTTTCTTTGCTAAACATGGTTCTGTTTTTTTAATGAGAGTGCAAAGATACACGAAATCTGAATACGGATTACAGCTTTTTTTACATTAATCGTTATATATATTTATATCAGCGGGTTACAATAAATTAAACTGTTTCGAGAAAAGCTGTCGGAAAAATGACTACTTTTGCAAAAGTTCACTAACATCACAACCACTAACAAAGAAAAAAAAATGGACAACACTGATCTGACAACCCAAACCTCAAACGTTGAAATCATCAAGAAGCGCATCTATGTGATCCGTGGGCAGCGCGTCATGCTTGACCGCGACCTGGCGGAACTGTACGGTGTGGAAACAAAAAGGTTAAACGAAGCCGTAAAGCGCAATGCGGAACGCTTCCCTGATGATTTTATGTTCAGACTGAACGAAGATGATCTTTCATGTTTAAGGTCGCAATTTGCGACCTTAAAGTTCTCTCAATTCCCGAGTGAATGATATTCTACATGAACAATTTGAGACCAACACCGAAATCGCGCTGCAGATTGAGGCGCTCAACGATGCCTTAGACCAGCTGCGGGCGCAACCGGAAACACCTCGGAAACGGATTGGGTTTAGGCAGGAGGACACGGATACAGGGGTATAAATTTTTCCGGCAAAGATACTTCATATGGAGAATTTGAGTACTTTTGCAAATTGATTGAACATTAATATCATGAAGACAGCATCATTTATTTGCCTTTTAATCGCATTGGCATTTGGCTGCAGTTCCCAAAACACACAGCAGACAAATTCCCGACAGGAGGAAAATGCCATAAACCATGAACCTACATTAAATCGGGATTCAACGTTCATGGAAAATGATTCCACCATTTATGACTCACAATTACAAACATCACCATTTACAAATTCCACCATTGAATGGCTTGAAAATAATGCAGACAGCATTAACAATCATAAGATACAGGCAGGCGACAGGACATACAATCTGAAAAAAATATGCTATCATGATTCGTACATGCTGTTTGCTGAAAGTGACGAATATGGCAAATCTCTATTGAGTGCTGTCATTTCAGACACTTTAATATCTTTGTCCAATCACATTAAAGTGGGGGATGAAAGAAAAAAGTTGGAAGCATATTACCATCGTAAAATCAAATGTGACAAAATTCGTTTCATTGATGAATCAGAATTCACGGAGGTAATTATCTATTTGAAAAAAGATGCTATTTGTAAATTCATATTTGTCTGTTATGAATGCGAAAACGAATTAGGTCTGTTATAACTGAATTACTCATTCCCGAATTCAACCTTCCATATCTCAAAAACATCATATATTTATCAGAGAGTTACTATTATTCTTCTACAATATTAAAAAATGTCCATAAATACAGTAAAACCGAGAAATTTATATGAATTTGGCGGTTACAACCGAGAAATTTATATTAATTTGGCGATTCAATTGAAATGTTTTGTATATTTGCAAAAAATAAAAATCGCAGATATGATCAATCGTGTATTGGAACAATCTATTG
>JAEEGK010025353.1_pt1 | contig 12187 bp, 7 predicted proteins | sample 8958771 | NCBI WGS metagenome assembly JAEEGK01 (sample SAMN16246547, study PRJNA631951) | gut metagenome | biome: gut microbiome; feature: rumen; material: SC-attached | host: Bos | place: Iran: Karaj | collected 2018-10 | reverse complement strand
TGGGCTGCAAACCACATTGCGCGCCGCATCAACGAGGCAAAGCCGACTGCAAAGAAGCCGTTTATACTCGGCTTGCCGACAGGTTCAACGCCGCTCGGCACTTACAAAAAGCTAATTGAGCTGAACAAAGCAGGCAAGGTTTCGTTTGAAAACGTCGTTACGTTCAATATGGATGAATATGTCGGCTTAAAGCCTGAACATGACCAGAGCTATCACTATTTTATGTGGGAAAATTTCTTCAAGCACATAAACATCAAAAAAGAGAACGTGAATATTCTTGACGGCATGGCTTCTGACCTTGAAGCTGAGTGCACAAGATACGAAGCTAAGATTGCTTCTTACGGCGGCATCGATCTTTTCTTGGGCGGCGTCGGCGTTGACGGACACATTGCATTCAATGAGCCGGGTTCTTCGCTTGCTTCTCGCACAAGAGAGAATGCGCTTACAAAAGACACGATTATCGTAAATTCGCGCTTTTTCGGCGGTAACACCGAGCTTGTGCCGAAGACTGCTCTGACTGTCGGTGTAGGCACAATCTGCGACTCAAAAGAGGTTGTGATTCTTATTTGCGGTCACAACAAGGCGCAAGCTCTGCACCATGCGGTAGAAGCGGGCATCAGCCAGATGTGGACTGTAAGCGCATTGCAGATGCACCAGAATGCAGTGATTGTCTGCGACGAAGACGCGACAGACGAGCTGAAAGTGGGTACTGTAAAATATTTCAAGGAAATTGAAGCAATAAATTTTGACAACAGCCTTTAATGAAAGATAAAATATCATTATGGAAATGTCGGTTGAGCTTTTTGACAGCATAATCAATACATCGCAGGACTGTGTATTCTGGAAGGACAAGGACAGACGTTTCCTGGGCGTAAATCAGGCGTTCCTCGACTTTTACGGCTTTGAGTCGGCAGATGTTCTTATCGGCAAGAACGATGAAGATATGGGCTGGCACTCAGACCCAGAGCCGTTCAAGCAAGATGAGCTTCGCGTTCTTTCGGGCAAAAGCACTTACAAGGTGCAGGGCAAATGCTTCATCCGCGGCGAGGAACGCGATATAGTCGCTTCAAAACGGCCGCTCTACGAAAACGGCGAGATTGTCGGTCTTGTCGGCAGCTTTGTCGACATTACTGACGTGCTCCGCCGGAAAAACGGGCTTGATAACGGTCAGATTGTCTACACAATCGACAAGCTTAGAAAATACAGCTTCTTTGACAAAATAATTGACGGAATAAGCCTTGACGAGATACTCGACCCGCTTACCGGCGTTATTTCGCGCGCCTATTCAGTCAAATTCGTGCGTTCGCTCATTGCCGAACGCAAGCCGTTTACATTCACGATGTTCGATCTTGACAATTTCAAGTTTATCAACGACAGCTTTGGCCACAGCGCGGGCGACAGCGTGCTTACAACGGTGTCGAAGCGGCTTGCTGAATGTGTGGACGGTTTCGGGCTTGTGGGGCGTTTCGGCGGCGACGAGCTTTTGATGATTGACCTGAAGCATACCCAAAAAGACGAAAAAACTACATTTTTTGAAAAACTTTATTCAAATTCTGTCGCGCTCCGCATCACGATGGATTTTGGCAACGGCGGCTCTTTCATTACTGGCACGGCCGGTTCTGCAAGCTTTCCCGATGATGCAGACAACTATAATGATTTGTTCGGTCTTATAGACAAGATGCTCTATATCGGTAAAAACAAAGGGCGGAACTGCTACACAATCTATGATGCGGAAAAACACAAAGATATAGAAGTTTCTAAAATTGCCCGGCGCGGTGTTTTTACAGACATGCACAAGCTTAGAAGAATCATGGAAAAATCTGAAGACTTTGAGCATAAGCTTCAGGCTGTAATGCCGCTGCTCATGGAAATTCTGACGATTCACGATTTGTACTATGTGGGCGAAGACGGCCGTATGAAGTCTGTGATGAACCGCTCTTTTAACGGCGATGCAGCCGATATTGCAAATCTTATGACAGACGACCTTTTTTCTGAAAACACGCTGGATTCAGTAAAGAAAAATTCGCCTGTACTTTACAAGACTTTGATTAGCAACGGCTTTGAGTCTGCGCTTATTGCGCGCATAAGAAAAGCTTACAAAGTTTCAGGTTATCTTATTTGTGCCGTCAACAGAAGCTTGCGCATCTGGCAAGAGAACGAATGTGCGGTTCTTTATTATGTTGCGGGGCTGCTCGCGGAATAATTCTTCGGATAGATTTTCATTACAGAGAAATTGCCGGACACGCTGATTGTAGTGTCAGGAGCGGCAAATAACGTAGAGCCTTTTTTAATTTCAGTTTTTTCGCCGCCAGAGGCAAAAGTGCCGCTGCCGTCAATTATAAAATAAGCAGCCCAGCAGTTATTTATAAGCGGCTTTATTTCGTCTTTTCCATTAACAGAAGCTTTTTCAATTTTGAAGTAATCACAGTCAAAAATGCCTGAAAAATTCTTGACAGGCTTAGCGATAAAATTCGTAATTACGTCCAGAGATTTTTCAATGTGTGTTTCGCGGTTTCTGTTCCAGTCATAAAGTCTGTAAGTCAAATCACTCGGCTGCTGAATTTCAAGCAGCGTCAGACCGCCTTTTATGGCATGAACCGTACCAGCCGGAATAAACAGAAAATCACCTTTTGAAACAGTCGTTTCATAAAGATATGACTCAATGCGTTTTTCTTTGATGGCGAGCTTAAGCTCTTCTCTTGTAAAATTGCCTTTTAGTCCAGAAATAATGCTTGCACCGGGTTCTGCTTCAAGAATATACCAACATTCTGATTTACCATGTGTATTCTCGTGAGCCATTGCATATTCATCGCTTGGATGAACTTGAACCGATAAAGTTTCGTCTGCATGTATCGTCTTTATAAGTAACGGATAATCAGAATTAGTTAATGCCTTTACTGGAACCGGTTTTTCATTTTCGTAAAAAAAGCTCGATGAGTTCTTCATCGTTGAAACAACCCATTGCTCTACACCCCAAACTTTAGAATTAACAAAAGGTTCGAGCAAAAACAACTTATGTTTAAATTCCATAATAGCGATGTTAGTGTAAATAAGGAATCTTGTCAAATGACATGTTAGATGATACAATCAACTAACTATGAAAAGTATCAACTCGCAGTCAGATATAAATGTTTCTCGAATCTTACGGCTAATCTGGCAGAAAAACGGCATAAGCCGTATAGAAATTGCAGCCGAACTTGGGCTTGATAAGTCAACTGTTACAAAGATTGTTTCGGCTCTGCTTGGGGTTGGTATTGTCAAAGAATTTGCACATGGCATAACTGGTCCGCAGGGCGGGCGTAAGCCGATTTATCTTGAAATTGCTGAAGAATTTGCTGTTGTCGGCGGAATTGAAATTCAAAAAGAGGGTTTTGTCTGCTGTCTTTTGAACCTTCCGGGAAAGTGCCTGTTTGAATATCAGGAAAAAATAGACACATCTGACTGCATGGAGATTTTTGCCCGCGCCTGCGACATCTTAAAGCTTGAGTCGCAAAAAAGAAAGATTAATCTAATCGGCATCGGAGTTGGTATTTCGGGCATTATCAACAGCGACTCGGGTGTTATTATGAAGTCGATTTCGTTTGAAATTACGGAGCTTTTCCCGTTTACGCAGATTGCGTCTGTTCAGGCTGGTGTACCTGTTTTTATAGAGAACGACGCGCGCTGCTGCTGCTACAGCGAGCGCACGCTTATGCACGACATGGGGCAGCAGAACAGCCTCTTTATATTGATAGAAATGCGCAAAAAAAGCGGAAAACTGATTGGGTCTAATCAGGTTTCTGTAGGCGCGGGGCTTGTAATAAACGGAAAAATCTTTAAAGGCACAGAATTTTCAGCAGGTGAATTCCGTTCAATGTTGTGGACAAGCGGCCAGCACAGGCAGTTTCAGGCTGAAAAGGAAAATCTCGAAGATTTTGGTGCGGTTCTGCCGGACGGCGGTAAGACAGAAGATTCTATCTTTAACGAGCTTGCAAAACATGTGGCTTTTCTGACAAATACGCTCAATCTTGAGACTGTGTACATAGGAGGGCTTGAGTCTGAGCTTGAAGAAAAGCTTGTGGCGCTATTTAAAAAGCGTATTGAGCTTCAGTGGCCTTACGGCTCAAACCACGAAGTTGACGTAAGACTTTCTTCTTTGGGAAATCTCGCCGTTGCTTATGGTGCAGCCGGCATGTTCTTAGACCGCTTCTTCGCTTTGCCGAGCCTTTCTACGCCGTCTGGCAGCGGCCCTTCAATTCTTGAATCATTGTCGCAGGTCGGTGAGACCGGTCACGCCGGCAAGCTGATTTAAGCGCGCTTTGCAAAACTATGCCTTACAGCTGAAATGCGCAAAGGCTCATACATAAAAGAAGAACGAGTACAAAAGCAGCATATTTGAGCTGATTAGGATTGCGCCGATGATGTCGGTGAGCCAGTAAACGCCGGAAGCCATGCTGCCGAAGATTCCGGCCGCCATAAGGACGGCGCACAATGCGGTCAAGACGGCTGCAAGCTTTTTCTTTTCGCCAAAAATGTCCCAAAGCTGAAAAATTGAGCTGCCCATCGCGGTTATTATCAGCATGACATGAAAAGCCGGAAACGATGCTGAAAACTTCAGCTTGCCCGCCACTGCAACAGGGCTGTAGTTCATCGGAAAAAGCTTGAAAAGCAGACACACTGCGGCGGCAATCACATAAAGAAAGAATGTAGCCGCCAAGTTTTTGTCTACACCCACGCCGTCAGAACAGCCTGATTTAATCACCTCGCGGAAGAAGAGCCCTGCCCAAAAAGCGCATGCCGCCAGAGATATGTATCCCAAAATTTGCGTAAAAACGCGCCACAACACCGAATATTCGGTGTTTACGTTATAGTGCCATAAGCTTCTGAACCAGAAGTTCGCCGTTGAAAGCCCGATTTTCGTAACACGCGGCACAACCGCTACGTCGCAGTACTTCAAAGCTAAAATCAGGATTATCGCGTAGAGAAATGTGTGAATCAAAAGAAGAAGCCGCTTGCCTTCGCTCATCGTTTGCCGCCTTTTCCCATTTGTCAGCAGAGCAGCCTATTTTTCTGCAAAATCTGTGTCCATCGCTATTTGCAGCTTATAATCAGGATACTCGTTCTGAATCTCGGTCAAGATATCTTTATACACAGCTTTTCTGTCTTTTGCGTCAAAGCTGATTACAATATCAAAGCGCATGGTTTTGTTCGCCTTATCCATATAAAAGCCGTGCATCTGAAGAATGTGCGGGTGCGCGAATACTTTTTCGCGGACATGTTTATGCGCATCTATAATGTCTTTGTCTTTTGTATTGACGGAATAAACGCCGATGGCGGTCAATATGACATTGTGTTCCAGATAAACCTTTTCTTGTATGCTTCTTATCAGCTGGTCAAGCTGATTTGCGGAAAAGGTGTCCGGCACTTCTATATGAATCGAGCCGTTCCATGAGTCCGGGCCGTAGTTGTTAAGCACAAGGTCATAAGCACCGTGAACTTCTGGATAGCTGGTGACAGTTTCCTTGATGCTTTTCGCAAGATTCGGGTCGTTCCGTTCGCCCAAAATCTGAGAAACTGTTTCTTTAAGCATTTCAAAGCCAGCTTTTATAATCAGAAGAGAGATAATCGCGCCGAGCCATGCTTCTAAAGAAATGCCGAATATCAAAAATATCGTGGCCGCCACCAATGTAGAAGCAGAGATAATCGAATCAAGCGTTGCATCTTCGCCAGAATTGATTAGCGAAGAAGAATTTACTTTCTTGCCGACGGCTTTTACATATCTTCCGAGGATAATCTTGACGGCAACAGCAGCGCCGACGATAATCAGCGAAACTGTCGAATAATCAGGCGTATCTGGGGCTATTATCTTTTTAACTGATTCTGTCAATGAGGTTATGCCTGCATATAAAACGATGAGCGAAATAATCATCGCGCTAAGATATTCAATGCGCCCATAGCCGAATGGATGCTTCTTGTCTGGTTCGCGCCCGGCAAGCTTTGTTCCGATTATCGTTATCAATGAGCTGCCCGCGTCTGAAATGTTGTTCACGGCGTCCATTACAATGGCAATAGAGTTGCTCATCAGCCCTATCGCCGCCTTAAAAACCGCAAGTAGCACATTGGCAGCAATGCCGATGATGCTTGTCCTTACGATTGCTCTTTCTCTTGAATCAACTTCTTTGGTCATTTTGAGCCTCGTTCTTTAATAATCTACTTTGATGAAAATTCGTCATTGCCGGGCGTGACCCGGCAATCTTGATCCGCAAAATCAATAATATTTGGTATTAGATTGCCGTGTCTAGCACGGCAATGACAAATTTTTTATGAAAATCGAAAATTAATCTACAATATTTCCAAAAGTTCATTTAAATTGTCAACGGTATAATCAGGCTGCTCGCTTTTGTTGTTGATTTTCTGATATTTTGCGAAAGCCTGCCTTGCCCAAATCAAAGAAAAGCCACTTTATGTCTGTCATAAAATTATTATGCCACAAGTTTCAGTTTTCTGCAAAAAGTGGTTTTTAATAAGTGTTTATCAACTCAAAAAAGTATAGTGAATAGATATTGTAATCGTGCACATGAACACGAAAGTGCAAATCTAAAAAATGTGGTAGCTGAAAGGAAAGCAAGCGGCGGCGAGATGCTTGCAAGGATCGCAAGCAAATTTTCGTAGAAAATTTGCGCAGTCGGATTCCTATTACCTTGCACCGCATTGAGCTGACGCGCTTTCCTGTAAGCGTACACATTTTTTCGGGTTAATCTTAAAATAATGATGTGCTTTTCATTCGTTTTTCAAAATCGGCCTTTTTAAAACGAAAAGATTTACAGACGAAAAATCTTGAAGTAAAATAAAGGCATGAAATCATTGAAATATGAGATTGCAATTTTATGTGCGCTAACGGCGCTGCTTGTTGTTGTTGGAACAGTCTTTGTTGTCAACTATCAGGCTTCTCAGTCATTAGTCTCAGTTTACAGAACTAGTGTAGCTGAAAATGCACAGAACATGGCTGCTCTTGTTGAATCAAAGCTTTCTACTCAGGTTGCCTTGCTTGAATCTATCGCAAGACGCCCTGCAATTATGTCCCGTGATATTTCTGCAAAAGAAAAGATAGAATCTTTGAAAGATGATGCCGCCGCCGCTGCAGAAGCTGGCGTGCTGCGCTACGGAATTGCGGACATGAACGGCATAACCCAAATGACGAACAACGCCTCTTCTAAAGTTATTGACCGCGATTATTTCAAGGCTTCATGCAATGGTCAGAATTTCGTTACGACACCGATGCTCGCAAAATCAGACCAGTCTTGGATTATGATTTGTTCTACGCCTATAAAAGACGAAACAGGTGCCGTTTTTCAGGTGCTTTTTGTTGTAATGAAAGGCAATCTTCTAAGCGATATTATCGCCGAAGTGTCTTCGGGTGAAGATGGCGAAACATGGATTGTTGATGAAAACGGAACTTATATCGGCGCAATGGAATTCGGCAAAGTAACAAATGCTGAGAATCCGTATAAGCGCGCCCAGTCTGACAAAAAATATTCAAGTGTTCTTCCATTATATACGTCTGCGCTTGCAGGCAATAAAGATGCAATTGTTTATACAGATACAAACGGCCAGCGCTATTTCTGCGGTTTCACTCCAATTGAAGGCAGAAAATGGTTCTTGTTCTCTGAAAAGAACTACAATCTGCTTTCAGAAAAGCTTGCAGAGCTTTCGTTCGGCATTCTGATTGTGGCCGCCATTATGCTCGTTATTGCGTGCGTGAGCGCGCTGCTTGTCGGCAATTCAATTGGCAAGAAGATGAACATTGTAGAACGCATCTTGCGCCGCATGTCTGAAGGCAATTATGTTGAAACCGAAGACGAACGCTCGGCGATTGACCTTGTGCTCGGCAGAAAAGATGAAATAGGGCGCATGGCTGTTGCGCTTGAAGACATGCAGAGCACAACCGTAAACTTGATTGAGACAATCACGAATTCGGTCAATCAGATTAACGACGGTAACTCTCAGATTACGGCATCAAGCCAGGCGATTTCTTCAGGCGCAAGCCAGCAGGCTGCTTCTAGCGAACAGATGTCTGCTCAAGTTCAGTCCATTGGTACGAGCATAAGCAAAACCGCACAGAATACGCAGGGTGCTGTAAAGATTTCTGAAACTGTTGCAGAAGACGCAAATACCGGCGCTGCGGCTGTTCAGGAAACTTACGACATGATGAAAGAAATTGCTACTAAGGTAAAGCTTATAGATTCTGTTGCTTCTCAGACAAACAGGCTTGCGCTTAATGCCGCAATTGAGGCTGCGCGTGCCGGTGAATCTGGCCGCGGTTTCGCCGTTGTTGCGGGCGAAGTCCGTAAGCTTGCCGAAAGAAGCCAGACTGCCGCCGCAGAGATTACGGAACTTGCGTCAAAGAGCCTTGCCGTTGCAGAAAATGCAAACCAAAAGATTATCGATATTACAAAGGGCATAAAAGACACGGCCTGTCTTATCAAAGAAATTGGCGGCGAATGCGAAGCCCAGAATTCTGAAGTTGCGCAGATTAACAGTGGCATTATTCAGATGGACAACGTGATTCAGCAGAATGCGTCTGCTTCAGAAGAGCTTGCCTCTATGGCTGAAGAGCTTTCTTCTCAGACGATGTCGCTTAAAGAGACAATCTCGTTCTTTCAGATTGAAGAAGCTTACAGCCCTGTCAGTAGTCCGCGTAAGCTTTTGACAAACTAGCGCGGCACGAAAAACATGACAGTTTCGTCTGAAACTTCGGAGTAGTGGCGCATATAAATGCTGTAGCCGCCGCTTATTGAAAGCACCTGCTCCGGAATTTTCCAGAAGTCGTCCGGCTTGTGATAGACACATATCGCAAGCGCAGGGCGGCTTTTTTTTATGGTTTGTACCGCGCCGGAAATTGCGGCAGATTCTTCGCCTTCAATGTCCATCTTGATAAAGTCAATCTTCGTGTCTTTGCCGATGAAGCTGTCGAGCGTGGCTGTTTCAATTTGGGTTTCGCCGTTGCTGTCGATGCGGCTTGCAAGCCCTTTTGATGTGAACTTGACTGTTTTTGCTGTGTCTGAAAGGCCTTTCTCTATAAAACTGATGTTTGCAAAATCTTTTAGGTTTTCTTTCGCTTTTTTAAGGAAGTGCGGTTCTGGCTCAAACAGAAAAATTGCAGAATAATCCGGGAATTTTTCGATGAACTGCAAACTTGTGTCGCCTGTAAAGCCGCCCACGTCTGCAAAAGCCGGTTTTTGCGGCAAATTGAGGAACGGCTCAAAATATTGCGCCGCTTCAATGTTTTCAAAGCTTTTCAAAAAGCGCATGCCGCCACTGAACTTAAAGTTGACAAGGCTATAAAAAACGCTTTTCGATTCTTCGTCGGCGAGCAGCTCATAAATTTGCTGGTATTTCTCAAAGTTTTGCTTTATGTCTTCCGCCCAGCCCGAAAAGTGATAGACATTGACGCTGCTTTTGGTTCTCTTTGAAAACGAAAAGCAGTCAAGATAGCGGAAACTGTAGCTTGAAAGCAGCCGCTTGACGGCGGCCGCTCCGTTTGTTTCGCAGATTAGCACAAGGTCTTCGGCTTGAACTTTTTCAAGCGTAAGCACATTCTTGCCCAAGAATTCGGTTTTGCGGCTTTTTGTCGTGACAAAGCCGTCAATTTCAAGCTCTTTTGAAAAATCTGCCGCAAGAGAATTTGTGCCGAACAAATATTTTTTACCCTTGTATTCCGGGGCGAAAAAATCTTTGATAAAGCGCGACACAAATTCGTCTGAACTGATTTCTTCGAGACGCAGCATTATCTGTATGTATCTCTAAGCGAAGTGATCCGCAATGCGCGTTGCAAAGCTTGTGCGCTTATCGGGCGCATCTTTTTGATTGTGCCTTTTTCGGTCACTTCGTTGCGCAGAGTGAAGCGCACAGTTTCAGTTTTGCCCGGCAGCAGCGTCAGCATGTTTTTGTCGAAAAGCCCCGAAATGCCCTGCGCTTCTAAGCTGACGTAAAAAGCCGGCTTTTCGGTTTTAAGCTTGATTTCAAACTGCAGTGCCTTATCGTTGCCGCTGCTTTCAAGCGCGCGTACTTCAGCCTTAATCGCAGGCTTTTCGAGAGGCACTTTTTTCGGCTCTTCAATAAACATTGAAGTTGCAAACCTTTCGCCCAATTCTGCATACAAAAAGCTTGATGCGTCAAAATCTGAAACATCAAATTCAAAAACTTTTTGGCTTGTGTCTTTTTCGAGCGTAATTTCCTGCTTAAAAGCTTTCAGCTCTTTTCCGCTGAAGTCCAAATTTTTAAGAGAAACTGTTGTCTTACAAGATTTGTCTGTGTCGTTGTGCGCATAAACGAAAATTTTGCCGTCTTTCTTGAAAAGCGCAATGTTAAGCGGTGCAAAAAAGTCTTTGGCCGCGTAATGCAGAAGCTTCCATTTTCCGCTGTATTCGATTGACGACCACGAGGCAACCGGCCACACGTCGTTGAGCTGCCAGATTATTGCGCCCATGCAGAGCGGCCGCAAGCTGCGCCAGTAGTCTACGGCTGTTTTTATTGCAAGCGCCTGCTGCACTTGGCTCAAGTAGAGCATGTTGCCGAAACCTTCCGGAAATCTGAAATAACGCGAAAAGTTTTCTATTATAATGGAGTTTCCGCGGTTGTTTTTCTGATGGTGCTCCATTACGGGGCTTGTCAGATTCAGCTCGGTTTCTGGCGCATAGCGTTTTACGCCTTCAAGAGACGGAAACGACTGGTAGCCGAATTCCGAGACGAAGCGCGGCTTTATGTCGTAATAAGCTTCAAACTGCTTGCCTTCGTGCCACACCGACCAGTAGTGCATGTCGCCTTTTCCGTCAGAATGCCAGTTGTCGGCAAAATCATCTGGTCCGGCAGACGGCGAGCTTGGCCACCATGTTCTTGTGCTGTCAAGCTCTTTTATGGTTTTGCCCAAAACGCCTTCGTTCAGCCTGTCGTAGCCGATGAGGTAGAGGTCTCTGTTCGCTTTTGATTCATCGTACCAGTTGAATGCGCCTAAAACTTCGTTGTTGCCGCACCAGATTGCAATTGAAGGGTGGCTTTGCAGCCGCTTTACCTGATGCGTGATTTCGTCTTTTACGCTTGCCAAGAATTTGTCTGTGGCAGGGTAGAGCGAACAGCCGAACATGCAGTCTTGCCAGACTAAAATGCCTTTTCGGTCGCAAAGCTCATAGAAAAAGTCTGTTTCATATTGGCCGCCGCCCCAGACGCGCACGCAGTTCATGTTTGCGGCCACTAAATCTGATAAAAGCCGCTCGTATTTGGCTTTTGTCTGTCTTGCAGGCAGCGCGTCGCAAGGAATCCAGTTTGAGCCTTTCGCAAAAACCGGTCTGCCGTTCACCTCAAAGTAAAGGCTTTTGCCGTATTCATCGTTTTGCGAAACAGCCTTCAATGTGCGGAACGCAACTTTTTTGCAGAGCCGTTGTCCCGAAGTTTTTATTTCAGCATTATAGAGGATGTTCTCTTCTGGCTTGTCTATGCTGCCAGCCTGAATTGTGGCGGTGTCTTTTGCGGAGCAGAATGCCGGATGCCACAATTCAGGCTTTTTTACGCGCAGCGTTCTTGTAAAGCGGTTTTCGCCTTTTTTAAGCTGAACCGCGAATGCTTCTTCGGCAGCCGGTGCTGTTTCAGTCTCTTTTGTGATTTTCAGCGTGAAATTCTTTTTGCAGTCTTTGACCGCCGTGCATGTGATTGTAACGGCCGCAAGCCATCTGCCGTCTTTTGCGTCTTTTTCAGGTTCGGCTGTAAATTCAAGATAATCTATAAGGCAGTCGGCGGTCTGTTCAATGCAGATTCCGCCGTAAATGCCGGATGCCATAATGCATGGCCCCCAGTCCCAGCCGCCGTGACACTGAATTTTACGCACAAAGTTGCGGTGCGGCGAATAGACCGGCGCTTTTGAGTCGGGCACGGCATAAGGGTGCGCAGCGGCAAGCTCTGCGGCGTGTCTTTCAGCTGATTCAAAGACAAGCTTTATAGTGTTTGAACCGGCTTTCAAAGATTCTGTTATGTCAAAGCGCCACCGCTTAAAATAGTTGTCGCATAAGCCTATTTCGTTGCCGTTCAAGAAAATGCGCACGAATGTGTCGGCGCTTTCAAGTTTCAAGAACTGCCTGCCTTTAAGCAGGCTTGAGCTTGCGTCAAAAGTGCGTTCCAAAACCCAGTCAGCCTTGCCGACCCACTGCATGTCCAG
>JAEEGK010025352.1_pt1 | contig 12187 bp, 7 predicted proteins | sample 8958771 | NCBI WGS metagenome assembly JAEEGK01 (sample SAMN16246547, study PRJNA631951) | gut metagenome | biome: gut microbiome; feature: rumen; material: SC-attached | host: Bos | place: Iran: Karaj | collected 2018-10 | reverse complement strand
TGCGCATGCCGATAAAGCCCGCCAGCAGCGACCAGATACCGCCGGTCAGAAACGCGAACGGCGTAAAGTGCGACAGAAGTCCGCCCTTGAACGCGAACGCCAGTACCATCAGAATGACGAAGATCACCGCGAACACCGGCAGAACCGTCTTGTACTGCCGTCTCAGGTATGCGTTTGCGCCCTCGCGGATCGCAGCCGCAATCTTCTTCATGCGCTCAGTGCCCTCCGAAAAGGACTTGACGCGCTTCGCCTGCAGCAGCGCATAGAGCCCTGCCAGCGCCGCGCCGATAAAACCGATCCAGAATAATGTTTCCATATGACCCTCTTTTCTTCCAAGATTCGTTCTGTCAGGTGCAATCGCGGAAAAAACGCGAACGCAAACGTTTACGTACAGATCAGAAAGAAATACGACGCTGTCGCCTTGTCATTCCGACCGGAATCGGACGACAAGCGTCGTAACAACTGTTTCGGAACTCAGGCGTTCATCTTGCCGTGATTCCGCCTGCGGATCAGAACGATCGCAGCCGCCGCGGCGCTCAACGCCGCAATGCCGATCAGCACCCACACGATCGGCGAAACGCCTTTCTTTTCGGGAGCCGGTTCCTCCGGTTTTGCCGGTTCTGCGGGTTCCGTCGGTTCTGCGGGCTCTGCGGGTTCCGTCGGTTCCGCAGGATCCGCCGTCGCCTGTTTTGCAATCGTAAAGCGGTCGATTACCGTGTAGTCGGCACAGGACTTCAGTGTGGCGTCCCCCGCTTCGGTTCGCTGATAGGCGGTTACCGTAATGCCGTCCCCGCTGACCTCGACATAGGTGAAATACTGCCGTTCATCCGCCTGTCCGCCAGTCTGGAAGCCCAGAACATCGTCGATCTCGCCGCCGTATTCGTCAAACTTCATGCCCATCGGGCTCGTCGTGACGAAGGTCGTTGCGTCGCCAATCTCTGCCTTGCTGCCCGTTCCGTCGACCGTCGCGCGGAAATAGTTGTGAATATGACCGTTGAAGAACAGGTCCACATCGAGTTCGTCGCACATCTGCTCGAGGAACGCCGTCGCAGCAGGGTCCTTCTGCACCAGCCCTGCGTGCGCGAGGACAATGCGATAGCTGCAGCCGGAGGCGTCAAAGACCTCCTTTGCCCATGTCTTCTGCAATGCGTAGAAGTTCAGCTTGTCCTGCGATGCGTCCGTACCGTCGACCCCGGTATACGGCTCGGTGTTCAGAATGACGAAGCACACGTCGCCGACGATAAAGCTTGCCGTATTCTCCGCCAGCATCGGATCATCGACGCCGTCCGGCAGATTGGTGCGGCCTTTGAAGTGCGAATAGATCACATCGCCCTTGGATTCATGATTGCCCGGAACGAACGCCGTCGGCGTCGAGGCAAGCGTTTCGGAAAGCTTGTCAAACAGGAATCCCCATTCCGCCATCGTGTCGTCCTCGGTGAGATCGCCCAGATTGACGATGAAATCGGGATGAAGCGTGTCGGTCAAAAATGTTTTCTGCGTGTACAGCCAGGGCAGATAGCCTTCCCCGTTGTTGGACTGCAGATCGGACACGAGCACGAAAGAAAACGCGTTTCCCGCGGGCAGCGTACGGAACCTATAGACGCTGCTCCGATAATCCGCCGTGCCGTCGTTCGTCACCGCCATATACTCATAATCCGTGCCCGGCTTGAGATCCCTGAGATCTGCCGAATAGCTCGTGAACGTGCCGTGATCGCCGAGAACGTTCACACGCTCGATCTCGGTGACCGGCAGCGTCTGCCACTCGCCCGCGCCCGTCTCGCGCCATTTCAGCGAAGCGGTCAACCCGTCCGCCGCGGTGATCCAGTTCAGGCACATCTCCGAAACCGTTGCGCCCGGCGTCAGCGTGATCTGCTCCGGAAGATAGCGCATGGTGGGCGAAGCGACGTCAAGCCGCATCGTGCCCTCGGTGGGGAAGGTGAGCTTTTCGCCGCCCGCGTCCACAGAGCAATAATAGTAATATGTACCGACCGGCAGCGAAAGGTCCGCCGCAAAGCCGGTTTCGGTCTGCTGCATCGGCATCGTTTCGGTGCAGGCGGAACGCTTCTTGGACGCTCCGACATGCAGCGTTGCATCGGCGGCGTCCATCCCTTCCGGCAGTTTCAGAAGCGCCGCGATCGTGACGGTCTCGCCCGCGTACATACTGTTGACCGTGGGTTCGGAAAGCATCAGAACCGGCTTGTCGATCGTAAGATCCGCACGGATGCGCTCGCTCAAATCGACCGTGCCGGCAAACGCTTTGAGCATCGGACAGCCGTCGTTTTCATCGCCGATCCAGGACCAGATTTCGTCGAAATCCCAGCCTAAACCCGCGTACAGCGCTTTGCTCTTGATTTCATCTGCGGAAGCGAGCGTGAAAGCCGCTGCCTCGGGATGGCTCGACGACACGCAGCCCAGAAGTTTCGTGCCGTCGAAAACGAAATTGTTGTGGATATGCGAGCCGGACTCGCCGCTGTAATTGCCGCAAAGGAAACCGACGTTCTGACTGTCCTCGCCGCCGTCGATCAGCTTGAGCAGCATGACGTTGCCGTCGACCGCCGTACCGCCCTTGAGGTTTCCGACGATACCGCCGACGCTGTCCGCTTCCTCGCCCAACACCTTGATCGATCCCGCGGCAAAGCAGTTCATCACCTGTCCGCCGCCGGAGCAGGAAGCGGTGATCCCGCCCGCCGCGCCGTTTTCACTGCCCTTGCCGCGCACAAGAATGTCGCAGTACACGAAGCAGTTGCGCGCGACGCCGACATAGCCGTTGTCGTTCTTTTTGATCTTTGCCGCAAGGCCGCCCGCATTCTTTTCCCGGCAGTCGATTGTGCCGGTGCAGACGATATTGTCCGCATCGCCGTAAACACTGCCCGCAAGAATGCCGCAGGAGGCAAGCCCCACGATTTCGGCGTCGAGGATCGCAAGATCCTTCACGAAGCCTTCGCCGAAATCGTGTCCGACGTTGCCGAACAGACCGCAATACTTATCTCCCATGCGCACGACACGCAGGTTTCTGATTGCATGCCCCTGTCCGTCGAATGTGCCGAAGAACGCGCAGTGCACGCCTTCCGTTTGGTCCGCGTCCGCAAGCGCGCCGATCGGCGGCATATAGCCCTTGGTCTCGGTTCCGATCTTTTCGGTCAGAACCGCGCCGATCTTTTCGTTCAGCGGCGCCATGTCGAGATCGTTCATGAGCACATACGTTCCGGAACACGGCGCGTCCGGCGCGCAGTCGCCGTTCGTATCCTCCGGCTTCCATGTGCCGGAAAGGTACAGAAGCTGTTCCGGCGTTTCGATCTCATAGCGCTGCTCTGCGGCGTTGTAGGTCGGAAGCTCGGCGCCGAGCTCCAGAAGGACATCAATGCTCCAAAGATCCTGTTCCCACCAACGCTCCTCCTCCGCATGTGCGGGAGCGGAAAACAGCCCGCAGATCAGAAAAGCTGCAAGAAGTATTGTCAAAAACCGTCTCATATCTGCGTCCCTTTCTGCGTGCTGCGTTTCGGAGAATTGCGGAGGCGGTCAACAATGACCGCACTCCGCGCATCAATCATTCGGGTTATGCGATCGGCTCAAATTCCACGCCGTCGGTGGATTTGCCGTTCGATTTGAACCACACCATATCCATCGCAACTCTGTCCTCGATATCGTCGGTAACCTTCTGCTTGAACTCGTCCGCCTTGATGGTGAAGCAGGTGTAGTCCTCGACCGGTTTTTCCAGAACGAAGTCCTGTTCGGTGTCGTCCGCATACTTAACGCGCAGCGTCATCGCGCCGAGCTTTTCCGTCTCGCGGTATACATACGCGAATACCTCGTGCGGCTTGCCTTCAACGCTCTCGTCCTCGGTCGGAATCATGCCTTCCACAACGGTCTTGAAGATGTTCTTGCCCTTGTCCTCGCCGTTCGGGAACAGATAGACTTTTTCGATCTCCTTGCCGGACTTGTTCTTGAGCATCAGATGCAGACCGGTATAGCCTTCGGGCGCTTCCATCGGTGCGGGACCGGGATAGCAACCGTCGGATGCCACGCCTGCCGCAACAAGCGCGTCCATCGCCGCAATGTCTTCCGGATCGTCGTTCGCTTCATGTTTGATATCGTCTGCCGTCGGTCCCTTCAGGGAGATCTTGTCGTACTTATTCAGTGCGCCGAGGTCTGCGGTGAAGTTCGTGCCGTCCTCAAACTCGGCCTGGATCGTATAGCTCTCGGACGCTTTGCGGATGATGTAGATGTTCCGCTCATAGTTCGCCTCATCGGCGTCCTTGTCCAGCCACGGCTCGTCAAAAATCGGAACGTACAGATCCGCAAAGAGTTCCGGATTCTTCGGCGTCTCATAGATATAGAGTCCGCTGATCGTCTTGCCGGTCTTATTCTTGACATTCAGCACCAGCGCAACATAACCTTCGGGAATCTCATATCCTTCGGGAATGGTTGCCTCGGGTTCTTCACCGGGCTCTGCGGGTTCCGCAGGTTCTGCGGGCTGTTCTTCGGTCTCGATCATCGGCACCGCAGCCAGCGCGGCCTTTGCCGCTTCAACCGCCGCAGCATCCGCTTCCACGGTCGCATAGGTCGGATACCAGCCGTCCGCGGACAGTCTCTTTTCGATCGTCATAACAAGCAGTTCGGGAACAGCCACGTCAACATCCTTTTCCACATCGCCGTCAAACTGGACTTTCGTTTCGTACTTGTCTTCCGCGCTCTTCAGAGAGATCTCGTTCGGCAGATTGCCGTCGCCGTCCGGCTTGAACCAGTTCTCGATCGGGTACGTAAGGTTCGTTCCATCCTCAAACACGACGTATACATAGTAATTCGCGTCGGTATGCGGACGTACGAAATAGGTGAACAGATACGGACGTCCGTTGCCCCACGGGTTGACGATATTTCCTTCCAGATCCGCTGCGACGCCGATCACGTTCGCATAGGTTTCGGGCGCTGCGCCTTCTTCGTAGAAGTAGTATTCGACAATGTTCTTGCCGGTCTTGTTCTTGAGCTCTACGGGGATCAGTTCGTAGCCGGGATAGAAATTATCCGCGGTCTTGCCGATCGCCGCAACAAGGTTCATCGCCTCGATATCCGCCGGATCGTCGTTCGCCTCATGCTTCAGATCCTCCGCCGTCGGGCCCTTGAAGGAGAGCTTGTCGTACATCGCAAGCGTGCCGACCTGCTCGCCCGTGAAGTGCAGATAGGTATGGTCGTCAAACTCCAGATAGATCTGCATCGGAACGCCTGCTTTGCGGACGATGTAGATGTTCTTCTCGTAGTTCTCGCCGTCGGCGTCCTTGTCCTGCCAGTTCATCGGAACAACGCTCGCGCCCATCAGCTCGGCGTCTTCATCGGCCGGCCAGATATACAGATAGTCGATCGTTTTGCCGGTCTTGTTCTTGATGTTCAGGGCAAGACCTTCATACTCGACCGCCGGTGCAGACGGATCGGTCGGTTCTGCCGGCGCTTCGGTCGGCTGTTCAACCGGCTTTTCCGGCTCTGCGGGTTCGTCGGGCTGTGCGGGCGTTGTGCCGTTGCAGGCAAGCACCGACAGTGCCATCAGCAGAACGAGCATGATGGAAAGTAGTTTTTTCATGGTATTTCCTCCTCATATTGATTTCGGTGGTTGTGTATTTCCATCCGCATAAGCGGAAGAGAAACCGTTATTCCGTTTCGCACGCGATCGTGCCGTCGTCGCCGATCGTGATGCGGATACCGTTGTGCGTCGACGCCTCGAGCGTTTTCAGCGGGCGGTTTTCCGTACAGAGCACATTCGGAACCGTCTGCTGCAGCATGGCGACGACCTGCTCATTCGGACGATCCTTTCCGCCACGCGGATCGCTCTGGCAGGAGATGACCGCGACCGACGGCGAAAGCTTTCGAAGCAGCGGCGCCGTCATGGACTTCGGATCCCCGTGATGCGGCAGCTTCAGAACGTCGATGTGTCCGACCGGTTCGTCCTCCCAGTCGGCGGCGTAGCGGTCGCCGGTGATCAGCACGCTTCTTCCCGCGCAGTCGAACCGCAGCATCAAGCTCGACAGATTGCGCTGTTTCGCCGCCTTGAAGACCTCGTCCGCGTCGATCGGCTCGTTTCGGTACAGCGCATCGAACACGCGCCGCTGCCGTTCGGCAATCTCCGCTTTCGGCAGGATCGCCGTCACGGACAGGTTTTCCGTCAGCCGTTCCGTTCCCGCCGCGACGGTCGAACACGTGCAGCCGCTCGCCCTCGCCGCATCCGTCACGTCCCGGAAGTTGTTCAGCATGGTCCGGACGCCGTTCTGCGTCTTATCCGTCGAGCGATACGGCGGCGTGATCCAAAGGGCGTCCTCCGGCGGCAGGTACAGCGCGAAAAGCCGTTCGGTCGGAATCGTGCCGAGGATCCGCTGCGCGCCGCCGATGTGGTCGATGTGCAGATGCGTCAAATACATCCGGTCGATGCGATCCACACTGCGCGCCTTGAGAAAGTAGATCGCTTCCTTGCGGAGCGAGCCCTCGGCAGGCTCCAGAAACGGTCTGCCGCAGTCCACGAAAACCGTGTATTCCGGCAGCCCTTCTCGGAATTCCCGTAAAAGGATCGCGTCGCCGTCGCCGACGTTGCAAAAGAAAATCTCCAGCATGGCTTACGTATTGTAGTAGGACGGACGGTTCGGCGCCTTTGCCTGCTCTTTTTTCTGCTTGTTCCGGATATGGCGCCAAAGCAGAAACGCCGGTACGCCGCCGCACACGACCGACAGTAGCAGCGGCAGCCCCAGAAGCATCCAAAAGAGCGTGTACTCCGTCTTTGCGTCCGACCAGTCAATCAAAAGCAGCTCCGCCAGCATGATCAGCACCAGCATGACTGCCATGAAGATGTATGCGCACGGTACAAGACGCTTGTTCTCGCCGCGAAACGCGAACATCAGCAGCACGCACGGCACGCTTCCGGCGAGCGCCGGAATGAGGTATTGCAGTACATTCTGCCAAAACGTCGGAATGCCCGAAAACACTTCATGCAGCGGATCGAGCAGTAAAAGGTATGCCGCGACATACACGCCGGCAAAGAGCAGCGCCAGTAAAAATGCGTATAGGAACGTCGCGCTTTTCGGCTTGCCGTTTTCATCCAGAAACAGCGCGCGCGTAAAGCTGTCGACCCATCTTTGCAGTTTGGAGCGTTCCTTTGCCATACAGATCCTCGGATGTCCCGCGAAGCGCTGCGCGCTCCGCGGGACGCTTCATTCGGTTATCGGGTGCTGTTCCAGAGGTTCCAGTACGCCTTGACGTTCGGGTAATTCGCGTAGATCTCGTTGTAGTTCGGCGCGGTCAGATTGACGTCTTCATAGGCGATGCCGGACTTTTTATATACCACATCGTCGCGTACGGACCAGTGTCCGAGTTTATCGAAGACCGTGTAACAGCCGCTTTGCCCGTCGGCGTCGCCCATCATGAAGCGGATGAACAGACGCGCGCCCGCCGGGTTGTCACAGTTGCTCACAACGTAGGAATACGCCGCCGCGTCCTGCGCGGTGTACGGCTCGAGACCCGTGACCCACGCAATGTCCATGCCGCTTTCGCCCATCGCCTGCTTGGAGTTGTCCAGCTTGGATGCGGAGCAAAGTCCCAGCGTCGGTCCGTTGACGGAGTCATGCACCGCCTCGACCACCGCGTCGCCGTCTGCCAGCGGCGTGATCGTCATCTGCGAGAAGCGCCAGAACAGCTCGACGCCCGCGTTGTTCTCCGGCAGCTCCATGACGCCCGCCGTATTCTGGAGGTGATCGGTGTAGGTGAACACGAGCGGTTCGCCGTACTGCGCTTTGTACTGCGCTTCGAGCTTGTCGCTGTCACTGATCAGCTGCGCCCACAGCGCCGCATACGACGGGGAGGTGATGTCCTTCGAGTAGATCGTCCAGAACTGCGTGTTGTTGCCCGCCGCATCCTTATAGGACTGGGTTTCAACGTTGTAGCCCTTCACGATATCCCACCAGCTTTCGATCGGCACGGAATCGTACATGCGCGTATTGTAGAACCAGGGGTTGAAGGTGGAATACAGGGGGAGACCGTAGGTCAGCATTTCGTCCTTGATGTGTTCGCAGACATCCGCGGGATAGTAGATCTTTACAAGGTCCCACAGCACCAGCTCGTTGAAAATCTCGCCGGATGCATCCTTGACCATCAGCACGTCCGCCATCGGCGTTCCGCTCTGCGCTTCCATTTCGATCTTCGGCATGACCGTGTTGGTGTCGCAGGAGATGTATTCGAAATTCAGATCCGGATAAACGTCGCGGATGTACTTTCTGGCGGTATCGGCGTCCGCGGTCGTCGCATAGATCGTGATCGTACCGCCCTCCGCCTTCGCCATCTCATACAGTTCTTCCGTGGAAAGATGGTTCCAGTCGATGCCGTCTTCGCCGACGACGTCGATCGCGGCGACGCCGGTGACGACCTCGTTTTCATTGCTGCCTGCAGGATCGTTCGAGCATGCGGCAAGGGCAAGAACCATCGTCAGTGCAAGGAGGATTGCAAGAAGCTTTTTCATGTGTATACATTCCTTTCTGTGAGTTGTTCGGAAGGGCTTGACCGTCAGTCGTCGACGCCCGCCTTATGCTTGGTTTTGGCGAACTTGATCAGACGACCGGTCTCCTTATTATATACATTCATGCGGCCCGGATGCAAGACAACAAATACTTCCTGATTCATGTCATACTCTACCAGACCGACCTGGATCGCAAGAAACTCGACGCTTCCGACCGTCAGCGTGATCAGCGTTTCGCTGCCCGCCGGCTGGTTGGCATAGACCTTTGCCGCGACCGTGTTCTTGTGATGCGGATCCTCGGTATAGATATCGACCATCTCGGGACGCAGACCGAGCACGCATTCAAACTCCTCGCCCTCGGGGATCTCCTCGTCCAGCTTCAGCGTTTCATGCGCGAACACATAGGTGCCGAACTCGCTGGTGACCGAAAGCGTGTCGCCGTTGTAAACGCCCTTCGCGTCGATGAAGTTGATGCGCGGGTTGCCGATAAAGTCCGCTGCCTGCAGATCGATCGGGTTGGTGTACAAGCCCAGAGGAGTATCGATCTGGGAGATCTCGCCCTCCTTGAACAGCGCGATCTTCGTGGACATCGTCAGCGCTTCGACCTGGTCGTGCGTGACGTAGATGATCGTGGTGCCGGTTTCCTTGTGAAGACGCTTCAATTCCGCGCGCATGTCGATGCGAAGACGCGCGTCGAGGTTAGAAAGCGGCTCGTCCAGAAGCAGGAGCTTCGGGCTCGACGCGATCGCGCGGGCGATTGCAACACGCTGCTGCTGACCGCCGGAAAGCTCGTTCGGATAGCGATCGCGATACTCTTCGATGCGCATGGTTTTGAGCGAGCGCATGACCGTTTCCTCGATCTCCGCTTTCTTCATCTTTTTGATTTTCAGACCGAATGCGACGTTCTGGAACACCGTCATATGCGGCCACAGCGCGTAGCTCTGAAACACGAGGTTGAGCCCGCGCTTACTGGGCGCTTCATAGAACGCGGCGTCCGCGTCGATGATCGGCTTGTCGTCGATCGTCATGGTGCCGTGCTGCGGCTTTTCGAGACCGGAAACAACGCGCAGCGTGGTGGTTTTGCCGCAGCCGGACGGTCCCAGAAGCGTCATAAAGTCGCCGTCCTCGATCGTGAGGTTGATGTCGCGCAGAACATGGTTCTCGCCGTAGAATTTATCGATGTGACTTAATACGATCTTGCTCATGGTCAAATCCTTTCTGTATGTCCGTAATGGTTACATGCTCTTGCTGACGTTGCCGCCGAACCGATCCGCGATCCGGTTGGTAACGAGGATAAACACGATGATGACGATGCAGATCGCGTCCGCCACCTGCGGCATCGCTTCCTTGGAATAGTCGAATGCAAGGAACGACAATGTGTAGTTCTTCGGCGTCATCAGGATCGCGATCAGGTCCAATTCCTTTGCGATGCTGATGAAGGAAAGGAGGAAGCCCGAAAGGAAGCCGTTCTTTGCAAGCGGAATGACGATGCTGCCGATGCGCCGCCAGAAGCCCGCGCCGTTGATCGTTGCCGCTTCCTCGAGTTCCACGGAGATCTGCATCATGTTCGAGGAACCGGAACGGCTTGCGAACGGGAAATGCTTGACGATCGAAACGATCAGGATCAGCAGGAACGTGCCGTACAGCGACGGGATCAGTCCGCCGAGCCGCGGCTGGCTGAACATGGCGAAGTAGATCGCCGAGAACGCCACGCCCGGCATCAGGTACGGGATGAAGATCAGCTGCTCGACTGCGTTGCCGTACCACTTGCCTCTGCCGCGGGTGGTGATATACCCGAAGAACTGACCGAAGACCGCGGTGATCAGCGACGCGATCAGCGAGAGCTTGACGGTATTCAGAAGCGCTCTGCCGAATTCGGAATTGCGGAACAGTCCGCTTTGGTTGAACGCGGGGTTCGGCGCGTTCTGGAGCTCGCCGATCCATGCGTACAGCGTGAGGTTGTCGAGTCCGTAGCCGCCGCCCGGCACGATCTGGAACGACTCCATGACGAGGAAGAACACCGGCATGACCATTGCCGCCACGAGGAACAGCACGATCACGATCGTCATCGGCCACTTGGCGCCGCGCAGCGGAATGAGGTTCGAGCGCGTGCCCTTGCCGCCGATCGTCGCATACGATTTGCGCGTGCCGATCAGTCGCTGATTGACGATGATCGTGCCCGCCGCAAGCAGGATCATCAGGATGGACATCGCGTAGCCGACGCCCTTCGGACTGTTGTTGATGAAGTCCTTCATGCGGGTCGCCAGCACATAGAACGGCGTGCCGTCCGGATTGTTGCCGCCGAGGCGCGCCGCAACGCCGTAGGTGCCGATCGACTTAGAGATCGTCATGATCGTTGCGGAAAGGATGGAGGGCAGGATCAGCGGCAGCGTGATGCTCTTCAGAATCTGCGCCTTGCTGGCGCCCTGGATCTCGCCCATTTCCTCCAGCTCGGAGTTGATCGAGCGCAGCGCGCCGGACGCCATGATGTAGGAGAAGGCGTAGTAATGCAGTGTCATGACGAGAATGATCGGGATAAAGCCGGACGCCAGCGCATCCGGCACGGGTATGCCTAAACTCGACAGCACGCCGTTGCCGCCCATCGACGGATTGCGGAAGATCGTCATCCACGAAAGCGCCTTGCACCACGACGGGATCATGTACGGGATCAGAATCAGCGCGGACAAAAGCCCCTTTGCGGGGATGTCGGTGCGCACCATCAGCCACGCCATCAGCGCGCCGAGCGGCACGGAAATCACCGTGACGAACGCGCCGATGATCAGCGAGTTGCGAAGCGGCACCCACAGGATCGTCTTGGTCAGCGGGCTTGCCAGCAGGTACTTCCAGTACCAGAGCGTATAATCGCCGACCTTTGCGCCAGGGATGTTCCGAAGCTCCGACTTCGCCACGACGAACGTGTTCTGCACCATGGACAGAAGCGGAATGATGATCGTAATGAACAACAGGATCAGCGTAAAGAACACGATCATGTTGAACGGATTCCCGATCACGCTCAGGAGTTGGTTTTTGAACCGCTTCCCTGTCATTTTAGGACGTTTCCATCCTTTCTTTGCCATCTTTTGACCTCCCTTTCTATCCGAAGTCCTTCGGAAACGGTCTCAGTTCTCTGCTTCCCGTTCCTTTTTAAGAAGCGTATAAACGTCGTAGATATCGGTAATCTGGTAATCCGGCTCGACGTCGTACTTGCCGAGATCCTTCTGCGGCGTTAAGAATGAATTGATCTTGAACACGCGCCCGAAGCCCATTCTGCGGGGACCGACCACATCGCGCGAGAGCGTGTCGCCGACGAACGCGCATTCGGACGGATCAAGGTTCGCCTGATTCAGCGCAACGCGGAAAACGTTGGGATGCGGCTTGCGGTAGCCCGTGATCGACGAAAGCGTGATGTCGTCGAAATACTGGCGCACGCCGTACTTTTTCAGCGTTTCAAACACCTGAAAGAGGCTCCCCGTATTGCTGACGACCGCGATGTACATGCCGAGATCCTCCTTGAGCGCTTTCAGCATCTCCGCGCCGTGCTCCCGGAGCTTGCGATCGTAAAAGGTCGTCTCCCACATGTGCGCGATCTCTTCGCTGATTGCGGCGAGCTTGTCGCGATCGACCGGGATATCCCGAAATCCCCAGTCGCACCAGATTTCCTCCGGCTTCAGCTCGCGGAGCGTCCGCTCGGAATCCTTTTTG
>JAEEGK010025351.1_pt1 | contig 12189 bp, 14 predicted proteins | sample 8958771 | NCBI WGS metagenome assembly JAEEGK01 (sample SAMN16246547, study PRJNA631951) | gut metagenome | biome: gut microbiome; feature: rumen; material: SC-attached | host: Bos | place: Iran: Karaj | collected 2018-10 | reverse complement strand
GTCTTCGGAGAGTTTGACGCCGATCCACTTGCAGACCTGCTGGACCATGCTGTAGACCCAGGCTTTGTTGAGCGCGGCCTCCAGGAGACGCCTTTCGACCTGAACCCGGAGGGCATCGAGCAGCGTACGGACGGCGGCCTGGGCACCCTGGGCGCCCATCATCACGCCAATCCAGAGAATCATCAGGTGAGCGGTCTGGTCATTGATTTCACCGGTGTCATCGCGCATGTCCGGCCAACCGTACAGGTAAAGCATTTTTTCAACCAAGGCGATGGCGTTGCCGTAGAACTGGGCGACATCGGCCGGGATGGTTCCGGCCATCGCCCATCCGCCCGGGAGTCCGGCCAACGCCGACACCGAGCAGACCGCCGTCGTCTGATAGCGGATGCAGCCGTTGGTGATCTGGTCAATCAGTTTCTTGTCGACCAGTCCTTTCGGCCCGTAAAGAATGACCTTGTCGATCGTTTCGCGATCCAGATACGGAGCCAGTTCTTTCCGAAGGAAGGGCTCCCTGTCGACCGTCACCACCGGCAGCTTCATCGCCGCCTTGATGATTTTGTTGAAATTCACTGCCATAGTACAAAGATAGCAAAAACCTGGGAGACTTTGCGGCTTTCCCGTCAGCGTGTATTCAGCCGGGCAACTTTTGCGGGTTGTGAAATAGGGTGCTGCTGAATATACCCACCTTGCCGAGGGCGGTGTCCTCAGGTTAGGGCATATAGAAGTTACTTATGGGCACTTGAATGAATACACTCTGGCGAAAGTGAATGTGCTGGCGAAAGTTAACGCGCTGGCGAATGTAAACGTGCTGGCTAAAGTAAACGTATTGGCGAAAGGGAACGTCCAACCGCGATTTTTTGTAGCTTTGTTATATGATGGAAAACAAACGTATTTATAACGGTATCGAACGGCCGGCCTTCACGCCGGAGATGATTCAGGAGTTGCGGCCTGATGAGGTGTTTGTGTTCGGTTCAAACCTGGAGGGAATGCACGGCGGCGGGGCAGCGTATGTGGCCTGGCGGAAATTCGGCGCGGTAATAGGGCAGGGCGTCGGCCTGCAGGGCCAGAGCTATGCGATTCCGACGATGCAGGGCGGAGTCGAGACCATCAAACCCTATGTCGATGAGTTCATTGCCTTTGCGAAGGCGCACCCCGAACGGTTCTTCTATGTGACCCGCATCGGCTGCGGAATCGCCGGGTTTGTCGACGCGGAAATCGCCCCGCTCTTCGCCGATGCTGTCGGCTGCGACAACATCTGTCTGCCTGCGACTTTTCTTCGTTAGCCGAGAGGGTCTGTCCCGTTAGAAAGCAAAGCCGAGGCCGAAGGTGGCGGCGGCTTGGCGGGCGGGATGAAGCCAGGAAATCCCGGCGGATAGGGCAATGTGGCGCCAGGAGGCGATGGCCCCGGCTTCGAGGGTCAATCCGCGGAAGGAGAGATCCGAGACTTCGGCCCAACTTCCTGTGATGTCGTGCCAATAATGCTTTTGAGCGCCTATGCCGCCGGTGGCGAAAACCGAAAGGTGTTCGCCGAAGCGGATGACCGGGCCGGCATTGACCGTCCATGTCGTGCAGGCTGTCGAGCCATCTCCCCAGAAGCGCCCGCCGCCTTCGATGGCGCCGTCGGAGGCGCATCGATAACTGGCCGAGACTGACTGAAAGTTGCTTCTGCCGGAAAAAACCACACCCAACCGTCGTCCCGCGAGTCCGGCCATACCTCCATAAGTATAAGCTTTCGGTACGGAAACGCTGGCCAGCACGAACCCATGCAGGCCTTGCGGTTGCCGTGTGTAAGCTTGATATTGCAGCGGAACCCGGTGGATTTCGGGTTCGGGTTGCCGACGCTCCGGCAAAGAAATCGCCTTGGGAGATAGGGAAGTAACATCGCACCGCACGGCCAGGGGCTCGACCGCATTCAGCGCCAGGCGTCGGTTCGGAAAGAACGTGTTCTGGCGCGGAACTCGAGTCGCTGGCTTAGGTTGCGCGATTTCCGTTTTCGGTTTTCCTGTTTCCGGCTTTGATTTCTGTTGAGGCGCATGGCCGCCAACGGCCCTCTCATATTCGTCGCGGATGCGGGCGAAGCGCTTGCGCTGGGCGGGACTCATCTTGCCGGAAGCGCCTTGCAGCGTGCTTTTCAACTGCGAAAGTTCCTGCAGCAGGCCGGCGAGCGAACGGTCGGCCACGGCAGCGCCGGAGACGACTTTCGCGCGCAATTCCAGGCATTGCTCCGAGATGTGCTCGTAACGGTCGAGCACTGCGTCCCAGTCGGTTTGCCCGAAAGCGGTGGCACGTCCCAGTATCAGACAAATCGCCGCGACCAGCAGATATCTTACGATTTGAACCATTTTTGAGCCGTAAAAGTAACAAAATATTCAGTATCTTTACAAAATCAAGCAAAGCGATGGACGAAGATTCCGGATTTTTCGACGCCCACGGACAGTTGGTCGAAAACCATACTTCCGCACCCGAATTGATTCATCAATCAGCGGGCGGCTGGAGTCTGCTCTATCGCTTCGACAAGGGTGGCCGCTTCCGCGTTTACAAGGCGCTCAAACCTGAATTTCGTGGCAAGCAACCCTACGAAAGCCTCTTGCGCAAGGAGTTCGAAATCGGTTACGCCCTTTCGCATCCGAACATCTGCGAGGTGTATGGCTTCTGCTTTTTGCCGGAACTGGGCAACGCCATTGAAATGGAATGGATCGACGGACGGACGCTCACTTCGCTGCTGGAACAGGGTGTCCCCGCACAGGACTTGTCCGAAAAACTGATCGGCCAACTCTGCGACGCACTGGAATATCTGCACAACCGGCAGGTCATCCATCGCGACATCAAGCCCTCGAACATCCTGGTTACCAACAACGGCAACAATGTCAAACTCATTGACTTCGGTCTTTCGGACACCGACAGCCACCGCATCTTCAAGAACCCGGCCGGCACCGAATCGTTCGCCGCTCCGGAACTCCTCGACGGCCGTCCCGTGGATTGCCGGGCCGACATCTTCTCCCTGGGCAAGGTGATTGCCCTGCTGGCGCCGCGCAATGCCGCCGTGGTGCGCAAATGCACGCAATTGGATCCGAATCTTCGCTACAAAGATATCGTCTCGCTTCGCAAAGCCCTGCAGCGCAAGTCAAAACAGTGGATTTGGGGCTTGCTTTCCGTGATTGTGGTCGGTTTGGCCGCCATCCTGCTCCTCTATTCGGAAAAGCATCCCGTGCCTGAGCCGGACCCGCTTCCGCCCGTCGATACCCTCGCCGGGGAGACGCTGATCACCGACCCTTCGACCATCGATGACCTCTTCCGGCAGGCCACCGATCTTTTCGACAAGAATCAGTAGGTTTCCAACAACGTGAGCCCGCGCGAGCGCCCCGCTACGTAGGCGGGCAGCATCGTTCCGTCCCGCTCCACGCCTGGCAGGTAAAGCGGCTGGTCGCGCAGGAAAGCTGTGGCCTCGAAGCGGTCGCCCCGCCGCAGTTTCGACGTGCCGGCATCACGGACTTCGAACCGCATATTGCCCAGATAAACCAGCTCCACGCGCCGGTCCGGCATCCAGCCCAGGATGACGACGTCACCCTCATTGAGATCGGTGCTCCGCACGGACTCTGCCGCGAAAAATGCGGATGTCTCCTGCAATTCCAGGCATAGGCGCCGGAAATTCTCCCGCCCCGTGTAGCGGGCCAGGATGTCGAGGGTCGATGCCCGTGGCTTGGGGTTGAGGCTCACATAACCCCAGATGCGCTTGAGCGTCGATTCGGAAAGGCGCTCCCCTGTGCGCGCTTCCACATCCAGAGCCAGGTGCTCAAAGGCCGACGAGGTATTGACGGGTTTGCCGAATTGCCGGGATACTTCGCTCAGCAGGAATTCGATTTCGGGCGTTTGTTTCATAGATAGACGATATTGACGGATTGACTGCACCGTAACACCCCGATTGTCTGCCCCTTGACGAGATAGATGGTCTTCAGGTAGGGGCATTCGGAGCAGTCTACCGTGTTGATCTTGGGACATTTGGTCAGGTTGAGGGTGCTGAGGTGGGTCCGGTTGCAGTCGAGGTAGACCAGCTCCGGATTGTCGAGGGTAAGGGTTTCAAGCGGCTGCGATTCGCAGTGGGCTTCGACAAGCAGGGGAAGTCCGCTGAAATCAAGCGTCTTGATCTGATTGTACGATACGTTGAGCAGGTAAACGCGTTTCTGCATTGACAGGTCGATGCTCCGCAATTTGTTGACGGCACAATCCACCACCTCCAGTTTGACGGCGCTGCGCAGATTCAGGGTATCGATCTGGTTGTGCTGGATAAAAATGGACCGAAGTTCGGGATTGCCCGAAACGTCCACAGTAGTGAGTTGCCCCAGACCGCTGTCATTAACTCGGGTTCCTTCCGCGTGCAGTTTTTTCAGCGAGGGGAACATTTGGATGCCTTCCACTGAAGACGTCTCGTCGGTGTTCAGTTCCACGGTCTCAATGAGCGCCGCTTCCTCGAGACTCAATTTCCCGTCCCGGTCGAAATCGTAGCGCCACAAGACCCACTCGCGGAAGTGATCGTCCGGAATCGTAACGTACTCGGGGCTCGGGTCCGGATCCGGGCCGGATGAAAGGGTCTTAAAATGTTTGATGTCGGAGAAGAAACGGTCGTGGCCGGCGCAATCCGCGAAGGCTTGAAAAACGTATTTCGTGCCGGGCTTAAGCCCGCTGACCTCCCGGATGAAGAGGTTGTTCTCTTGATCAAGCGAGGTTGTCAGGAGGAATTCTTCCTCTTCTTCCGCCGGCCGAATCAGGAATCCCACGGAGGTGGGGGACTGGGCATAACTGAGCGATGCGATCAGCAGGGCGCCATCCTGAGCGATCTGGGTGGCCTTTACGCTGATAAATTGAATCGGATCCACTTCATCGGCCGTCGTGAACGTTTGCTCTTTCGATTCGACGCGGATGCCCGATTCCGATTCCACAAAGGCTTTATAATAGTAGACGCGACTATTCTCAAGATCGGTTAATGTGCAAGTGAAACCGTGCCCTTCCAGTTCAGCCACGATGGTTGTGGTTCTGTCGGCACCCTGCGCCCGGACGATGAACCCAACTTGGCTGAGAGGGAAATCGTAATTCACGGCGGCAATCAGCCGGGCTCCGGAAGAGGTAATTTCCGAAACAGTCACATAGGCGATTTCCGGAACCGGCACAACCGGTGCCGCGGCCGTTGTGAATTCCTTTTGTGGTGATGTGATGCGAAGATTCCGTCCGTTCTCCACGAATGCCTGGAACCGATAGTGACTCTCGCTTTTCAGGCTGTCAAGCTTGGCCGTAAATGAATCATTTTGAGACACTACACCCGGAATCTGATAGGTCTTGCCATCCGCCGCAAACAGCAGGAATCCGCATCGTTCGACACTCCCGCCTCCATTGACGGTTGCCGTCAACACCGCTGAATCAAAACTCACATCCGAAACCTCCACCGCCACAATCTCCGGCGCCGTCGTCGGCTCCGGCACTGTCTCACGACAAGAAACCGCCCCAATAATCGTCGCCAACACGGCCACGGCCAGCCAAACCAGCCGCCCAATCGCCCTGAAGGTATATTTTACGAGGCCTCCTGTCATTCCCATCCTGATTTTCCGCGAAAATACAAATTATTCCCTTGCCATGAAACGCCTTTCCCGCCGTGATCCGCCCCACGTTCAGATTCGATGGAAAATGAACCATTTGTGACCCGGAGGAAGAGAGGGGGAATGGCGAAATTTGTAAAGATAGATAAAACCGCATTAATATGGCAATCTCTAAAGTAACAACTAAACTACGCAAATACTGCAACGGAGTTCTTCTGGAGCCGGGCATGAGCGTCCAAGTTGTTACACTCGCTGGAAAACTCTTCTCCGGAGCCGGTGGAGATGCCACTGAAGCCGCCTTTCAACGCGTTTACGGGATTTCACTACGTCAGGCGAATGCTTTGAATCCGGGGTGGTTGAAGGTTGAGAAAGTAAGAACTAATTAATAAAACATACTGATAATAATCTAAATAGCTTAATACAATGCAAACTTTATTCATTCTTCCTATTCTCCCTCTTATACCAGTATGGCTTTGGTGGATTATAGCTTCTGGCAGTTTGTGGCCTATTATTAGACTATTAATAGAATTGATTCCCAGTAAAGCTTCAAGTATTGCGATCTTTGGATCAAAAGGGGCAGGAAAGACAGTGCTTTGGAGACAATTGCAAAATGAATTCACAAATAGTGGATTAATTAGAACTACTGTGGAAAAAGACGTAATAAACCGATTTACAATCGAGCATAATGGAAAAAAACAGACTATACGAAAATCTCTTGACTTCCCTGGTGATGATTTAGTAGTTAAAGATTATGCTTCAATTATAGAAGAGGGGACATTTATTTTTTATTTGGTTGATTTAAATACACTTGAGGAAAAAAGACAAGAGACACGATCTCGACTTCAAGCGATTTTTAAAATTATCAAGGATAAAAAATTGAAGAATGTAGGATTACGTCTTGTCGGTACGCATTATCAACGAATTAAAGATGCTAATCCAGAAATAACTGAAGAAGATGCGAAGAAGTTATTAATTGAAACACTTGGTCTAAGAAAGCGGAGGATTGCTAATAATGAAAAGGAGATCCCCGTCATAGTTGCTGAACTGACAGACCGAAAAGATATCATGCAGTTTTATGATTTAATTGTTAAGTAATCATATATGAATTATTTGTTGTATCAGCCTGCCCGTTTGGCGGATTCAAACCAAGTCTATTATAATGGTAAGTTGATTGATAATGCCGTCGAGAGATCTGAAAAATGCGATTTTATCCTTAATCTATTTCGGAAAACAGGTCCTGGTCGATATCCCTCTATGGGGGAGGTTGACGGTTATTTTGTTGTAAGGGGATTGTTTGCGTTTAAAGATGAAAAAGGCCGACAAATGTCGTTTCTCTTTGCTTCCAATAGTGAAACATACTATGAAGAATTACTTGCAGTTGCAAAAGAGATAGGATATGATTTGAACGAAGAGACATTGTCTATCATCAAACAGTATAAGGATAATAAGAAGTCATGGGTAAATAAATCTATTTTTACGATAGTAATAGTTTGTATTATCTTGTTAATCATGTTGTTATGCAGAAGGAAGCTTTACTGATTATTACGGACGAAGACACTCGTTATGGGGTTGAGCATGGATATTATGCTAATACTGAGAGTATAATGAAAGGGATTGAGAGACGAAATATGAGGGTTATCAACTATGGAGAAGCTGAAAGCTTGAAGTTGGATGGTTACCCTCAGGAAGATGGTAATGATATTTATTTTTTGAATCCCTATTCTGATCGATACATTAGAATAACTGATAATGACTTATTAGTGAAAATGAGTTTGGGAAAGAGTTTGGCTATTGCGAATACTCTAATAAAGATGGGAGCGAAACACATTACCATAGATGAACAGGTTACTAGCAAGAAGGATTCCAGGTTTCAATCTGAAGTTGGCGGTTCAAAAGAAGGAATCGGGGGCAGTGTGGGAGTGAATTATCACAATGCAGAAAATGGGGATTTTAAAAAAATAATAGAAAGCCATGACCCTAATCGAGTGGCAAAAACAGTAAAAGAAGTGAAGCAATATGTGAGAAGCCGTGGCTTGGAAGATGATCCTTCAATATGTTTTTGGCTTGAAAGGTTTTGTTCAGATGGGAAACTATCGGGTAAAGAGAGTATTGTGGTTACTTTTTTAAGTGAAGTACAGAGTGATCTAAAGATTTTGGCGGGGATGGACTTGGAGGTTTTTAATGTGAAAGGTAGTTTCATTTATGAGCAAGTTCATATCAACACTTTTACTAAAAAGCTGATCGTCGAGTTTTAATTCTAGAGCGCTGAACTGCGGCTGGCTCTATCTGGCTTTGTCGGACATCGTGAGATAGAAAAGTATTTAATTATACCATATAATAATGGAGATCATAACTATGAAACCTGATTTGATTGTAATCTTGGAAAAGGTTGTCAGATTGGTTAATGAGAGTCCCGAACTATCCATAGCGCAATTGCTGGATTCAAAACATGATGAATTGGGCCTTGATGAAAAGGATGTTTGCGAATTAAAAGAGAGTTTTGGATTGATTGATGCGTTTTCAGCCAAACAAAACGAATTGAATCAAAGTCGCAAACAGGGCGATTCCAGGCCTCAGTTTATTGCGGGCCAGATTGAACGGATTGCTTCGAGCCTCTCGGATGCGGAGGCGGCAGTACTCTTGGATGCTGTTGATGCTTCGGCAGAGAAAATTGTTGCGGAGAATTGTAAATCTGTGGACTAAGATATGGACAAAGAAAAATTGCAACGGACGGTTGAATCCGTCGAGAATGCACTTATTTATTGTCAGGCTGATGGTATCGATAAACTTGACGGCCAATATATGTCAATCGATACCCCGTCGGAGGTTGGAAGCCTGCTCCCCGATTTTACAGTCAGCGACAACAACTTAGCCAAGGCTAAGCAAATTGTAGGGACTGCGCTGAAAATTGCCGCTAAAAGAGGTATTGTAGACATTTCTGATCCGATAGCTTTAGCAGCGGCAGCAGATGCGGTTGTTGATACAATCAAGGTGGCTTATGATGTGGATACTGGAGTCGTGGATCCGGAGGCTGCTATAAGTAAACTTGTTGATAGGGCGGCGGCTCGAATGGTAGTTATTGCCGAGCATGTCATAGACAAATGCGCACCGAGATTAATAGAAACGTTGGCTATTGCTTTGTCAAAAGCTTTCCCTCCGATACAACCGCTGATTCCAATTATCGTTTGTGTCGCTCATGTTTGTGTTCCACCGGTCAAAAAGGCTATTAAAAAAGGCATAAACGCGATAGCCAATTGTGCAAAGCGAGTTTTGACAAAAGGGGTAAAATATGTAACGAATATGATAACTTGGGCTAAGAATAAGTCGCGGGAGGCGTTGGCTAATGAAGCTAATTCCTAAAGCTAAGGCTGTAAGAATTCGAATTGTATCCGGTGGCATTGAACACTCGACTGTTGAATCGCTGAAACGCGCGTTCAACTATTGTGACTTGCTCAAAATCGATGGCGCAATGTTCAAAAGGTGGTTGCGTCAGGATAACCTTTATTCGGAGCTGGCCAGTGCTTTTGAGAATGATAATGGCAAAAGTGTTGAGAATCGTGCTGAAAGAGGTTTGGTTCTTGCGCGGGCATTGTTCAAGAATGATGCTGATAGACCAATTGAGAATTGGGATGATCTAGTTTCTGTTTGGTCTGAGAATGAGAAGTATTATTCAAATATTCAATGGGTACCCTATAGTTCGTTAACCCCTGCTGTCATTCAGAAACCTCAGGTCCTTAGTCTTATTGTTAAGAGATACCCCGAATTATTCCGACATTTACTAAATAAGGCGGATTCCCCCGGAATATCATTTTTTCTCGAACACGCAGATTCTCCGGTGCGGGAAGAAGCGCGAAGAATCATAGATTCACAGAATAGAGAACGACGGGAGCAAAGAATTAATAATTTGCAGAAAATAGAAGATGCTCTTTCTCAAGGTGATGAAACAGCGTTAGTTAAAAATAGATTTCGCCATTTTGGAGACATCACATTCGAAGGAAAAACAGTCTTTGATGGGTTGAGTAGAGAAGTCGCAGTATGGATTCGGAACAATGAATATGGTAATAGCTATGAGCCATCATTTAAAGATGTGTCATATTATACTCGAGATTCCTTGACTTTTGCAAAAGTGGCCTGCGGTATAGTTCACGATTATTTTCGGTGTGGTGTTCAGACGAGCTTCTTTTGGAGTGCGTCGGGAAGACTAACATATCATAGCGAATTATTGCCTTCTTCTTCAACTTTACCATTCTTCAGGTTTGTGCTTCTTGCAACTATGATGTTTTGCCTAGACTACGATTTAGGAGGAAGAGAGTTGTTTGGCAAGCTTGCTAAAGAGGTCGGTTTACTAAATGCAACAAATATTGACTATGTAAAAATGAACAGTAACGTCATATTTGAAGGTATCACGAAACAGACTTGCAACCTTTTATTTGAACACGATTGGCGCGAGCATAGCGTTGATTTCAAGAATACTTTGATAGCTGTTATCAAAGAGTATTTTTCTTTGAAATGATGGACCGGATTGTCAGAGATAGATTCCATAAATTGCTGGATGTCAATACACCTATTATTTTCATCCATAATCACGATTTCGCACGTGTCGATGCTTTTATTCTTTCAGAATTAGGTAGCGAGGACAACATTGTTGAGTGGAATCCGGCAACGGGTTATACTGATTTTTTCAATAAAGAACCTATGGCTCCATATGAGCCGCTAGATGAATTTTTGCTGAATCAGTATAAACCCAAGTATAATCAAAAAGTTGATAAATATCTGGTGCTAAGAGAAATACATGATTATTTGACGGATCCTCGGGTAAAGACCCTTCTTGAACTGATTGCCCAACGAAAATTATATGACCCGGACTATTCCACGACAGTTATTTGTGTTTCATCCATAGATAATATCCCCGACGAAGTAAAAAAATATGTTTCATATCTTGATTTCGGCTATCCTTCAGAAATAGATATAGACGATTTGATCACAGAGCATATTGAGACGAACGGTTTTGCTTCTTTCAAGGAAGAAGATCGCGATGTCTTGAAACTGAATCTTAAAGGTATGTCGATGTTCGACATAGATCGTGTGTTGGATATGGCGATGAGTTCCAACGGCTCTTTAAGTAAGGATGACACTGGGATGATACTTGAGCAAAAAAAAGCGATGGTCCAAAAATCAGGTGTTGTAGAATTGATACAGACGAATGAAGATCTGGACAGTATAGGAGGGTTGAATGAATTAAAGAAGTATCTGCAAAATAAGTCAGTCATCATCAATAACTGGCCAGGGGCATACAAGTACGGGGTTTCACTTCCCAAAGGCATTTTCATTGTGGGTATGCCTGGCTGTGGAAAATCCCTCTGTGCCAAAGCAACGGCGAAAGCTTTCGAGGTTCCTTTAATAAAGATGGATATGGGCAGTATGATGGGAAAATACGTAGGTCAAAGCGAAGAAAACCTTCGTGAAGCTATTCGGATAGCTGAAGCTGCGGCCCCCTGTGTCCTATGGATTGATGAAATTGAAAAGGCTTTTTCTGGGGTAGGAGGTAACAATGATATTCTTTCCCGAATGTTCGGCTATTTCTTATCTTGGCTTCAAGATAAGAAATCGAGTGTTTATGTAATCGCTACCGCGAACAATGCGGACAATCTCCCTCCCGAGCTAAAGCGTAAAGGACGCTTTGATGAGATTTTTTGTGTGAATCTTCCAGATCTTGAAGAACGGAAAGCAATATTCAAAGTGCATCTGAAAAAGCTTATAGGAAAGGATTGCCTTGAGGGAAAGGATATTGAGTCATTCGATTACAATGGGTTGGCGAAGTCTACAGAAGGGTTTAACGGCGCTGATATTGAGGCTGTCGTGACAGATGCAGTGGAGAGGTGCTTTTTGTCACGGGATACGGATTCCGTATTGTCTGATAAGATTCTATTGGAAACGGCAAAGAACACCTTGAGCATTTCAAAATCATGCAAGGAGCAAATAATGAATATGAAGAAAGTCTTTTCTTCCAGCTCTTTTAGAGATGCGACATCAGGAAAACTGTCAGGTTCGCCCTCTAATCCTCAATGAACTATAGACGGATCCTAAAATACAAATTGTCAATAAATAAATGCTTAGAGGATTTTTCAAAACCAAGTGTCCGGCTTGTGGAAACAAGTTTATTGCGCCAGACATCGAAGAAGCTGCGACTGTGTATTCGATGCCGGTTCGTTGTCCGGCTTGCGGGCATTCTTTCCGGCCAAGTCCTTCTTCTGTGCTGGATTCTTTGTCAGATTTGTTCAAACTTTTGAAGCGTAAGTAATAATCATTATGTCTATTACATCGACCGAAAAACAATCGCTCCACCGCCGCACCGGCTGGTCGGATGCTATTTTGGACAACATCGCCTCTCGAGAGGAGGCGGAGATTTATATCAAAGCTGGCCTTCGGGAAGCACGGATTGGCGGGAGGCCGGCTTTGATTCGTGACGATATTGATTGGTCGGATTATAGTATTCGTCGGAACACGTGGCTCAAGGAGTACTTGGCTGATTACGACAAGGCCGCTGAGTACAACAATGCAGACTTGATCGGGGAGGGGTATCCGCCGCGCGACAAGGGCG
>JAEEGK010025346.1_pt1 | contig 12191 bp, 9 predicted proteins | sample 8958771 | NCBI WGS metagenome assembly JAEEGK01 (sample SAMN16246547, study PRJNA631951) | gut metagenome | biome: gut microbiome; feature: rumen; material: SC-attached | host: Bos | place: Iran: Karaj | collected 2018-10 | reverse complement strand
TCGGGGCGCAGAAGAAGACCCCGCAGACGCTCCTGACCGGATCATTTATCGTTAAAGTCACTCGGCAGACAATTAAACACTTTCTTAAAGGCACGAAGATAGGTAGTGTAATCGGCGAAGCCGCTCGCAAGAGCGGCTTCATTTATTGAGAAGCCTTCCTCGAGCAGTTTGCGCGAATAGAAGAGACGTTTCTGCAGGACATAACTGTGCAGTGTGTATCCTGTCTCGGCCCTGAAGCGGTGCATGAGATAGGAACGGCTTAAGAAGAACCTGCCGGCGAGCGTGTCGCAGGACAGATCAGCCTGAAGGTTCGAGTTGATATACGCGAGAATATCGGCTATTTTCCTGTCGCAGCGGAAAGGGATGTCGGTATTGGTATCCGAAGAGGTCATGGCGCGGTCGAGAGATATCAGATACCTGATAAGAGCCGCGTCGGAAGCGGTTTTTGCGCCGTAGCGCCCGGCAGAGAGTTCCTCTTCGAGCTCGAGCAGGAGCCGCATGCAGCGCTCGCGGTCGGATGCGTCGGGACGGAAGAGACATTTTGCGTCGCCGCTCAGCTTAAAGCAGAGCGAGAGATCGCAGTCATCGGTGCTGTGTGTGGTCAGAAAATCCCTGTTGATCCAGAGAACTATACGGTTATAAGGCTCGTCGGGGTCGATGACGGGCTTGTGGATGTCATGATGATTGACAAAGAGCACATCGCCGGGCTCAAGGAAATACTCCCTTCCTTCAATGATGTACGAGGCCTTTCCCGACAGGAGTACGACGATCTTGTCGAACTCGTGATAGTGGAAGCTGTGCTCGTCCTTGTTCCGGTCATTGATATGGAAGAGGAGATAATCCGTATTCAGGTATCCGCGTTTGTCGATGTGATCCATTTGAAATCCTCTTTGTGAGATATGGTTATACGCCCGCAGTGTGCCGCTTTGAGGGCAGCTGTGAGAGGATCACCGCGAAGAAGCTGAGCAAGCCTCCGATGATCTCCCGCGCGGTCATGGTGTCGCCGATCAGCACCCATGCCGCGATCGCGGCGAATACCGATTCCGTGCTCAGCAGCAGAGATGCCGCTGTGGGGGTCGTATGCTGCTGTCCGACGATCTGGAACGTATAGGCAAAGCTGCAGGAGAATATGCCGGCATAGAGCAGCGGGACAGCTGCGGCTCTGACTGCGTCGAGAGTGATGACTTCATCTGTAAAAGGCACTATTATCGAGCAGAGCAGACCCGTCGTCAGGAACTGTATGCAGCTGATCGTCATGCCGTCGAGGTCGTGTGCCATTTTGTCGACGGTCATGATATGTATAGCAAAGATAAAGGCGCAGATGATGATCAGTATGTCACCCTTTTCGATCGTGAAGCGGTCACTCACGCAGAGCAGATACATACCGACAACGGCGATCGCGACGCTGATCCAGAGTCTCAAAGTGTGCCTGCTGCCGAAGAACAGTCCGATCACGGGTACTATGATAACGTACAGGGCCGTGATAAAGCCCGCTTTGCCGGGAGAAGTGTATAACAGGCCGATCTGCTGGATGGAATTGGCCATCGTGAGCAGCAGACCGCAGATAACGCCTGTAAGTATCACGCGCTTGGAAAGACCGGGCGCGGGTCCCGTTTCACTCTTTTTGAGGCTGCGCTGCCTTACGGCAACAACAGGGAGCATAACGATGCCGCCCAGAAGAAAGCGGATCGCGTTGAACGAGAAGGGACCGAGATGCTCCATCCCCACACTCTGCGCGGTAAATGCGGCGCCCCAGATGATGGCTGCCAGTAAGAGCAGCATATTTGCCTGCCAACGTTTCATATAACGGTACCGATGTCCTTTTTCTGTATTAAGATGCGGAAAACACAGTAAATACCGCAATCCTTAAGTATCTAATATATTAGATTTGACCTGCAAAGTAAAGGGATATTTCTGCTGTTGACGTTGCGCAAACTCTGCACGGATAATCTCACGATACAGAAAGACAGTTTATTATTTTTTGAAGTAAATGATTAAGAGTATTGCGAAAATAGTTTTCGTGCCTTATTATATATACTAGATAAGAATAAATGTAACTAGGGTATCGTCCCGAAAGGACAGATATCAAGAGGATTTAATATGGCGGAAAAAGTTAAGATACTTATCGCAGACGATTCCCAGACCAGTCTGATGATCCTCTGCGAGGAGTTCAAGCCCTACTATGAGGTTGTCACTGCCGGCGACGGCGAAGAGTGCCTCAGAACGCTCAAGCATTATACCGATATCGAACTTGTTGTCCTTGACCTGCTTATGCCGGAGATGACAGGTTTTAATGTGCTGGAGAAAATGGCTGCGGACGACAGGCTTGCGCGTATTCCCGTCATTGCGATCTCGGCTTCCGACAATAACGACGACCTGATCGACGCTCTCGATCTCGGCGCCTACGATGTTATGCCGAAACCGATCAATCTTCCCATACTGCGTCATAAGATCCAGAACCTCCTCACGCGCAGGATCACCGCAAAGGAGTCCCAGGGCGTTCAGATACGCAACAGGTTCATCGCGAATATCGAGGTCGACGAAAAGACCGGCATCTATAACCGCAGATCCTTCATCAGAAAGACCCGTGAGCTCCTCAACGCAAATCCCACCAAACGCTATATCATAATCCGCTACGACATCGACGGATTTAAGGTGCTGAACGACGTATACGGAGTGGATGAGTGCGACCGCATCCTTAAGTCCATCGGCGATACCTTCAAGAAAAAGACCGAGGATTTCGAGGAGTGTGTTTACGGCAGATGGGAGTCCGATCATTTCGTTATCTGCATGCGTCTCGACGATTTCCACCGTCTGCATGTCGCGGACCATTACATGGATCCGCCTTCGATAATTCCGAATCTCCAGATATCGCTCAGGATGGGCGTATATGTTATAGACGATCCTTCGCTGGACGTGGCCCTGATGTGTGACCGCGCATTCCTTGCGCTCAAGACTATCAAGGACAATTTCACCAGGAATATCGCTTTTTACGACGATACGATGCGCCTGTCGCTTATAGAAAAGCAGCAGCTGGTCAATGAGATGAACCAGGCGCTCGACAGCTCACAGTTCACCATCTATCTGCAGCCGCAGTACAATTACCTGACCGGCGCGCTGCACGGCGCCGAGGCGTTGGTGCGCTGGATACATCCGGAAAAGGGCATCATCCCGCCGATCAAGTTCATCCCGCTGTTCGAGCAGAACGGCTTCATCACCCACCTGGACAAATTCGTCTGGGAGGAGGCCTGCCGCTATCAGCGCAAATGGCTGAACATGGGCATCGGCATCTGCCCGATCTCGGTCAATGTTTCACGAACCGATATCTGCTCCATGAATGTCGCGGAGCATTTCAAATACCTGGTGGACAAGTACAGCCTGCCCACCTCATCGATACACATTGAGATCACCGAATCCGCATATATCGACAATCCTTCGCTGCTGATCGGAGCCGTGCGCCATCTGCGCGATGCCGGCTTCTGCGTGGAGATGGATGATTTCGGCAGCGGCTATTCGTCGCTCAATACCTTAAAGGACGTTCCCGTTGACATGCTCAAGCTCGACATGAAGTTTATCGAGTCGGAGGGCAGGGAAGGCCGCGGCGGCCCGATCCTGAGCTCAGTCGTGCGCATGTCGAAGTGGCTGAAGCTCCCCATCATTGCCGAGGGAGTCGAGACACAGAGCCAGGCTGAGTTCTTAAAGAGCATAGGCTGTATGTACATGCAGGGCTATTATTTCGCAAAGCCGATGCCCGCCGCCGATTACGAAGGCATTCTTTCGGGAGCGGAGCGTGAGCTGAAGATCAACGAGCCCTTCTATGATGACGTAGACAATGCCATGGAGTTCCTGAACTCCAATTCGCAGGCCAACAGGATATTCAATTCGTTTGTGGGCGGTGCAGCGATTATCGAGTACGACGGCGAAGAAGTCGAAGCGATGCGCGTTAACGACCGTTTCTTTGACGTGCTCGAGACCGATCGCTCCGAATACACCGACAGGACGCACAATCTCCTGGAGTGGTTTGACCAGATCAACTGCGAAAAGATCAAAAAGACCATAGCCAAGGCCGTTATCAGCGGCAGAGAGGTATTCTGTGAGGTCAGCTCGAACAAGATCCACGAGGAGCGCGAGATATGGCTCCGCGCGGGCGTCAGGGTGCTCGTCAGCAATGTGGACAGATACCTGATGTTCCTCACGATAGAGAATATCACCGAGCGCATGAGTCTGCTCGCCGTCAACCTTAAGCTGACGGATCAGATGAGCGCGATCATCAATAATATCCCGGGCGGCGTGGCCGATCTGGAGATCGACAGCAGTATGACGTTCAGGATACTGGGCGCAAACGAGAAAAATGCCCAGATGTTCGGATACACGAACGAGGAGTATATGCGCGAGTTCGGAAAGAATATGCTCGGCGCCGTTTATCCCGACGATATGGAAAAGGTCAGGAACGCCGGCGCATCGCTCTATTCCGGGCAGAACAGCAGCTTTAACATCAGATTCAGGCATATATGCAGAAACGGTGCCTGGAGATGGGTCACGATGATAGGCAACCGTACCAGACACAGCAAAACCGCTATCTATGTCACCACGCTGCTGCTCGATATCGATGAGCAGGTACGCGCGGAGCAGCGCGCTGCAGGCAACGAGCGCGAGTTCGCCCGCAGGGAGAGGCTGTTCGACGTGATGCTCGAGAGTACTCCTTACGGAGTCGTTCAGGTGCTCATCACGGATGACAGCTATGAGTTCCGCACCTGCAATACCAATGCATGGAAATATCTCAATTACGATAACCGTGAGCAGTTCATCGACGAGCTGATCGCCAGCAATTTCAAGATCAACGAGATGGCCGAGAACATCGATGAGATCCAGGAAGGCCTGACCGCCGTTCTCGTGGGAGAGGACCAGCAGACGTTCGTATTTGACGCAGTCAGGGTCGCGCACGACGGAACCGAGGTGCTCCTGCACAACATCGTCAAAAAGATCGTAGTCGATAATGAGATACATTATCTGCAGCATCTGTACATTCCGGTTGAGTCTCCGAACAAGCCTCCGGAGTGGTTTTTCAAGCGTTTTTAAATTGTAGCAAATTTTTTTAATTTTTTTGTTGACAAATACAATTTCCGGTAGTATATTATTACATGTGCTCGACAGAGAGCACGATGTAATGCGCGAGTGGTACAGTGGTAGTACGTCGCCTTGCCAAGGCGAAGATCGCGGGTTCGATCCCCGTCTCGCGCTCGTCTGATGAAGTCGCACAAACCCAGTAAAATAGCGGGTTTGCGCGATTTCTTTTTTTGCGAAAAGTGGTTAATTTTGGTTAAGATTTGGTTAAGAAAATTTCCTCTGATTTAATGCCGTGAGAGCAGTACCCGTATCGACGCCTGTATAATAGTTTTTGGCGGCTACTGCGGGCGAATTTCCGAACAGCTGCGATGCAAGGATAACATTTCCTCCGGTAGCATTTACCACGTCCGTGATCGCATTTCTCCTGAAGGAATGAGTTCCCTTTATTGCTTCCCTGCTGATCTTGATGTTCAGCTTCCTGCATATCCTGTAATACAGACGGTAAACGGTGTTATTGTTTATCACACCGAGTTCGGTATCATCAGGAAACAGAAATTCGCTTTTGGGATAGTACTTGTCAAGTACAGCAAACAGTCTTGTGAGAAATTCGTTCAGAGCATCTGTGATCGGGAACAGTCTGTCCTTGTAAGTCTTTGTATGCTCAACGATCTTCCAATGTTCCGGTATATCCTTGAACTTCTTTACAGAGATCTGTTCTCTGGATATCCAGATACCGCCGGGGCGCACATCAGATCTTCTTAAAGGGGCAAGTTCGCCTCTTCTGCAACCGATAAGGATCTGCATCTCAAGAGCGTATGCCGGCATGTAGTCGGGTTTTTCCTCCTGATGTTCATGAATGGCACGCATAATCCTTTTAAGGTCAAATTCTGAATGAACCCTCTTATCGTTGCTCACGTTCTGAACGATCATTCCGCTGAACTTATTGAAATTCAATCTGGTGTAAACATTGTCAGCAATCCAGTACTGCTCGTAAGCGAATGAAAAAGCGGATCTGAGAATACCCTTAAGTGATCCTAAGGCTTTATCTCTTAAAGAGTATCTTTCGAGATTAAAGAACATAATACCTTCAACATCACCCTTGGTAATCGCATCGATATACTTATTCTCAAAATCTGTACCTGCAAAGTAGCGTTTATAATCCGATCTGTTCTTGTTGATGGTATTCTGTCTGCTTACTTTACGGTCTTCATCCTTCACGTACTTGATCTTATCCTGGAGAAAGAGTTCGTAAACCTCACCAAAGGTTTTTCTGGCTTTGCCGGTGACTCCTTTTTCAAAGGCATACAACTTATCCTCAAGCTCATTTCTGGACTTAGCGAACAACTGCCTGCGTCCGGTCTTTTTGGTAGCATCCTTAACATATATGCGATAATAACCGTCAGAACCGGGCTTGGCAGGAATGCTGTACTTTTTTAACAGTTCTTTCTTTTCAATGTACATATATATCTCTCGGGCATCCCGCAGATTCATTGTATCATACTGATTTAGATCAGTCATCAAATTTCCTCCTCTTTGCTTTAGGCGCGTCAAGGCACGAACAAGGCACCCTGAAAGCATGAAAAAAGCCCATGTATCCCGCATTTAGGCACATAGGCACGTAGTTTTTGAGTTGCTGTGTAATTTTATGTTTGTAAAAAAATAAGGATTGACCCGGAAAACTCCCGCCTACCCGCCTACGAGTGCCGGAAGGGGCAGTCTACCAGGGTGTGCAGGGCATACACGCCCTTATAACCACGTGCCAGCTTCCCGCCTAAAGGCACGTTCTTGACATAGGTGATGCCGAGTTTCGCTGCATGATCCTTGAATTCCTTAGAAAAGGATGTCTCGGACCTGATCTTTGCCAGATTGTCCGTGCACCAGAGCTTATAGGCATCGTAAAGGTCCTTCGTGGTGCAGAGGGCTTCGGGTTCGAAGGAGATATAGCCTTCGGATTCAAAGAAATCGAGGATGCTGTCCTCGTCCCTGCGCATCTCTGCCTGGTTAGCCCTGGTACGGTCGCTCACGGTAAAATGAAAGCCGTTGGCCACAAGGCGCTTGAGACCTTCGAGGCACCAGAGGGCGATACCTTCAGTCTCTTTGGAGAGCTTCTCCGAGAGGTTTCTGTCATCCACGCGGCCGGCAGGTTTTTCCTTAACCCTCAATACGATCTGCCTGCGGTAAAAGCCTTCGGACTTGTCGTAAAGGGAGCTCAAAGCCCCGTTGCCGAAAGCCATGATCCTTACATAAAGGTATCCCTGATAGCTCTGCCGGCCCTTGCGCTCGAGATCCATCTTGTCTTCCATGGTCACGATCGCTTTTAACATGCCGGTATCGGAAAGAGCTTCCATTTTCATGTCATCATCGATCATGAGGAGCTTGCCTTCCTGATCGGCGGGGCAGAACCTGTCTGTGGAGAGCTTCTTTAAGGGGCAGATGTTCATGTTGTCACCGAGAAGGTTCCGGCAGACGAATCCCACACGCGATTTGCCTTCGCCACCGCTTCCTATGAGCATCAGCATGGCCTGGGACTTGGTGGTAGGTAAAAATACTGATCCCATGAACTCCTGAAGGGTAATGATGTCCTCAGGATATAAAAGATCATCAAGGAACTTAAGCCAGATGTCCGGAGTCTGCGCATCAGGGTTATAGTTTACCGGGAGCCTGTTGGAACAGAACTGCTTCTCGGGGCTAAAGCCGCCGGACAGGAAATAGGTCCCGTTCTTAAAGTGGACCCTGTCTGTATGCTTGGGCATATCCTCGCAGAGGGACTCATATTTGAGAGCTTCCGTTATCTGATTCGCCTTGCGTACGATGCCTGACTTTACATAGGGCTTTATTGCGTCTACGATCTCTTTTAAGAGCCTTTCGTTGTTTACCGTGCCATCTATGTCATAGAAAAGCCCGCCGACGAATCTGAGCGGATGGACGGCAAGGAACCATGTACAGAAGGCAACCTCGTCAACCTTGTTTGATTTCGCGTCATACCATTCGGGTATGCCGGTGTTATTGTTCGTACTTTCATTCATCTGTCTGTTTATCTCCTTTATCGCTTCGATCGTTCTCGGATCCAAAGCCTCTAATTCTTCTTTCAAGTTCAATCACTTTCCCTCCGTAGTCTGTAATGAGCAAAGCCCTGTCGGAGATGTCACCGGTGAGCAGGGTATCAAGCATATACCTGACGTGATCGATCTCCTTCAGGGCTTCGCAGTAGTATGGATGCCAAACGTCATCCATGTCCTTGGGTTCATATTTTATTTTCCATTCTTCCAACAGGTGCAGATACCGGCAGAGGACCTTAAAGCAGTGATCCTCTGTTTCCTTAAATATCTGCGCGTCACTCTTCCTGGGTTTTGCCCGGGCGGGTGGAGAGCATTGCCCGGTATCGATGCTCAGCCCGAAATCATGGCAGATCATTATGGCTGCATCTTTAAGTGAGAGACCGAAGTAACGTGATACGAGATCGATCACATCTCCGTCAGCTCCGCATCCGAAGCAGTGAAATCGCTTATCGACTTTCATGCTCGGATGACGGTCATTGTGGAAGGGACAGCAGGTCATGCCGCCCCCTTCCGATCTTAAGACCGTAAAAGGATGCAGCTTCCTTCGCGGAAACCGCATCCTTTATCTCCTGAAACATATTCATTTTTTGTTCCTTTCTGCTTTTAGCTATGTGTGTTTTGATCATTCTGTCCGTTAGTTACCGCATCATCGCACCTCCCCTCTGTCATGGGAAGGATGCTTACGCTCACGCTTATCTGCATCGGCTTCCTGCTTTGCACGGGTCAGCCTTTCGAGAAGGGAAGTCTTTGCCGTGTGTGCTATCGCATCCTGATTCCTCTGTTTCACTTCCGGACTTAAGAGGACTCTTCTTACGACTGCGGAGAGCTCGGCCGACTTGCGCTTCAGAAGATCGATCAGTCCCTGCAGCAGCCTTCCGGCAAAACTCCGTTTCTCACCGTCGATGCGGTGCTCGGGCCTAGCTATCTCTTTACCGTAAGCCTCGACGACTGAAATATTCTCTTTTGTCGTTTCTTCCCTGACCGTGTCGGTGACAGTCTCGACCGCTTTCTCATACGCAGCCTCGGCAACATCTTTCACCATGGCGTCGATGTCGGAGATCTTCATGGTGAGTTCGTTGAGTTCTTCCTGCTTCTGTGCGATCTCCTCATTCTGTTTTGCCAGGATGAAGTCATTCTTCTCAAGATGTGTCCTGCCTTCGAGCGGTACCTTCTCGATCGTCACTCCGTATTTCTCGGCGATCTCGATATAGAGCCTCCTCACTTCCGCATCGAAACTCATCTTGCGGTTGTTCTTCGGTCCTTCCTTCTTTGTGGGATCCGGAAGTTCAAACCCGAGAGCCTCACACGCCTTTCCCTGCTTGGGGAAGAGCATTCCGTATCCGTCGTCCGCGAAGAAAACATGGCGCTCATGGATGTGCGGTGTTGCTTCATCCATGTGGAGCGCCCAGTCGAGGATCTTGAAATTCGATCCGTAACGCTTGATCAGTTCATCGAAAAGTTCCACGACGACCCGGGTAAACAATACCGGGTCTTCATGCCCGTCCTTCGTCCCCAGCTGATAGACGGATTCCTCCGGACAGGTCTTCGGATCCTTTAGGATGTCATCGAGCTCACGGCATCTTTCCTTATGCCTTGACCTGATGTGACGCTCGTTCTGTGCATCGATCGAATCGATGAAAGTGTTGTGATAATAAGCACGTTCGATCTCGCCAAAGTTGAATTTTCGCTCGGGACGGTTCCCGTTCTCATCCGGGATGTTGAATCCCTGATAAATATCCCAGTAGACATTTGCGCTGCATCTGTCCTCCTGGATATGATCCGAATTCTCAACATTGAAGCTCCGGTCATTGTGCTCCGGTTTAAAAACCCCGCTCGCTCCTTTCCTTCCGTTGTGTCTTGTTGCTCTTACTTTGCCCATTCGTTTTTCCTCCTTTTTGGATTTTTGGAAGTCATGAAAAATGACCGGTTTTGCCCGGTCACTCATCACGACTTTTTTCATTTTTTGAAAAATTGATTCAGGGGCATCCCGGCGAAGCCGAACTGTCTTAAGCGAAGCGCGACAGAAGATAACCCAATACAAAGTGTCGCGCTGCAACACTTCATTGGGCCATGGTTTCACCCTGGACCTGACCAGAGTTTCACCCTGGACCGGAGCGGGATCCTCCCTGCACCCGGGCAAGGACGCTGCCCTTGCATCCCGGCGAGGCTCTGCCTCTGCACTCCGGCGGAGCCTTGCTCCTGCACCTTGCGTAAGGCTCTGCCTTCACGATCCGCCGAAGGGTTGCGCCCTCCGGACTCCGCATGCAGAAATAAAAAGGATCATTCTTTGGCGGGGAATGATCCTTTTATCTTTCTGCGGGTGGCACGCTGCTTGATCCGTGCTTCCTTCGATCGCCTCTATATAATGATTCGCACGAAAAAGCTGCATGCCCTGTTTTGCCGGGGATTTGCACATTTTCCGATTGACGATTAAACTTTTTCATTTTTTTAGTGCAAAACTGCAACGGATGTGCTATGATAATAATCGAACAAATGTTTGAAAGGGCGATGAAGATGGGAGAATACCTTCCGGGAGATCTGCATGACAGATTAAAAGAATTAAGAGAAGCTCATGGCATCAGAAGCCAGTACAGACTTGCCGATAAGATCGGGGTAAACCGTTCGACCTACAGTAGGCTCGAGAGCGGAGAGACGAAGACGATAAGCAGTGACATTCTGATAAAACTCTCGGAGCTGTATAATGTCCCGACCGATTACATACTCGGATTGACTGACACGCCGGAGAAGACCGGATACGATATCCGGGAACTCGGGCTGACAGTGGAAGCAGCGAAAGTCCTGTATATGAAGAAAGTGGACCGGCGTGTTGTCAATGAACTTCTGATCAATGAAAAGTTTGAAGCAGCCACCAGATCGATGGCATCGTATTTTTCAGATTCGATTGCGCGAATGATCCAGGCACAGAACGAAGTCCTGGATAATTCATTCTCGATAATCGACGGACTCATCCGTAACGGAAAGATCCCCAACGATCGGGAAATGAGAGAGACAAAGAAAACTCTCAAAATGGCAAAACTCCCTTCGGAGAGTTTTGAGATAACCAAGATCGAGAGGCAGCTGACGCTGGCCGTACGCGAGGTCAAAAACAAAATGGTTGATGAAGTTGCCGCTGCAGCTGCGAAGGGGAAGCAGGAGCTGCTCGATTATGAAATCATGGAGAGAGTTAAGGAAGAGGCGTATGCAGCTCCGGGTATCAAGGACCTGACTGATGAAGAGAGACTTAAGGTTATCAAAGATACCATACTGGCCGGACTAAAGGAGTACGTTGACGTAGATGCAGAGCGGATTCCGCAGATAGATCCAATGGTAGAGCAGATCGCACTTCTGTTGATAGAGGTATGGAAAGAAAACAATGAGCAAAGCCGAGCGTAAGGACAGAAGAAACAGGGAACTGTGTGTTCGCGCAAAAATAAATGACCTGAGGGCACAGACAGAGCTCCTGCTGGAGAACGAAGGACTCGTCGTGCAGCTCGCGAAGAGTCTTGCGATCCTGCACGACATCGATATACATCATTATGGCGGGATCGAACTTGACGATCTCCTTCAGGAGGGACGCTTTGCCATGCTTGAAGCGGCGAAGCGTTATGATGTAACATCGGAAACGAAATTCTCCACTTACGCATCAGTCGTGATGAAGAACGCGATGCGAGACCTTTGCCGGAAAGGCGATTCATCGTTCGAAAAACAGCTTGCCGACCATGGCATCATCCAGGTATTCCTTGATGATGATCCGGTTGATGAAGACGGTATCAGGGTGGTGGAGAAGGTTTCGGACAGCAGGGAGCGTGATCCTGTTGGTGATGAAGCCGTGCTTAGGGTTATGATACAGAAGATGCGTAACAGGCTGGAACTGCTTCCAGCACGGGAACAGCGTCTCCTCATGTACCGGTACGGACTTCAGTCCCTGCAGTTTAAGACCATAGCCGAGACAGCAGCATTCTTCAACCTTACGGAAAAGCATATGCGGCTCATCGAGGACAGGGCACTCAGAAAGCTACGGGAAGGCATGAATGATGGAAAGATAGTGTAAACCGATATTATTAT
>JAEEGK010025345.1_pt1 | contig 12192 bp, 9 predicted proteins | sample 8958771 | NCBI WGS metagenome assembly JAEEGK01 (sample SAMN16246547, study PRJNA631951) | gut metagenome | biome: gut microbiome; feature: rumen; material: SC-attached | host: Bos | place: Iran: Karaj | collected 2018-10 | reverse complement strand
CCTCTTTTTTGTTCTTTCTTCCAATGTTCAGTATGGTGGTTTAAATATCACAATGACATTTACGGGTGCTGCTGATAAAGTTGTTGTATCCCTTGAGGATGAATCAAACAGTCAGGTAGATACTCAAGATTTTACAACCTTTACATCAGGCGGAAGTAATAAACGTTCATTTATTTATTCACGTGATGTATCTAATACAGCCGAACGTCTTGAAAATGGAACATATTATTTGATTTTTGATTTTTATAAAATAAAAGGTTCAGAAGAACTCAAACTAAACACCAGCAGAAATCTTATTCGAATAGCAAATGGAATTAACACTACTGCAAGTCTTTCTGTAACTTTAAATGATGTTTATGAGATTACATATAAATATTATGTTGGTGACTCTGAATTAACTGATACGACAGGAATCTCACCAGTTTCAGGAAGCCTTACCAGCCTTTACTTAAAGAAAACCCCTGCTTTTACTTTACCACAAATGTCTAAGGCTGGGTGTACTTTTGTTGGTTGGTATAATGATTATCCATTTACAGATGATAATTTAATCACTGCGATTCTTCAAGGAACAACTGGTCCCCTCACACTTTATGCACTCTTTACAGAACAAAGCAGCGGCGGTGGAAACAGTTCAACTACTCCTGATGGTGTAACATACGTGAACCTGGGTCTGCCAAGTGGTACATTGTGGGCAAATATGAATGTGGGGGCTACCAGCGAGACGGATGTTGGTGCTCAATATGAATGGATGGACGGCGGTGCTGATTTAACTCAACTTTCAGCAGGTGATATTTTACCTTCTGCAAATGATATGGCAGTAATCAATTTTGGTGCAGATTGGTGTATGCCTACAAAAGAACAATTTGAAGAACTCTATAATTATTGTTATTTTGAGCCTGTTACATCTTATAATGGTAACAACGTAAGCGGTTACATTGTTTTCAAAGCAAAAAATGAATCACATACTAAAATTTTTACAGGATGTGGATTATACAACATTGATGAAAATAAAAGAGATGGTTATGACGTTAATACTGATCCTCACATTTTTATTCCAGCTGAAAGCAATAATGTTTATTTATGGTCTTCAACATATGCCGGCGACTCATATGGAGGAAGAGATCAAAACGCTTACTGTTTCTTCTTCGTAGATCAATATGAGCCAATTGAGACAGAAATCATAAAAACAACAACTACTGATGAATGGGAAAAGCATCCTGTTAGAGCTGTTTCAAAAGAGAAAAAAGATTTTGTTTTAGTAGAAGGAACTTCCATTACAACTCCTCCGCAGAATTATTCTAGTGGAGGTTCATTTGCATACGCCTCATCTTCAGATCCTGTTGTTGTTCCTTCTTTCTATATGTGTAAACATGAGGTTACTCAGGAAGAATATGAAAAATACTGTTTCTATGGAGGTTCTTCATCTCCTTCTGAAACAAGCAATAAGAATGAATATCCTGCATACTATATAAACTGGTATGACGCAATTGTATATTGTAACCTTCGCAGTATTGCAGAGGATTTAACTCCTGTTTACTCAGTTAAAAAGTCAGGTGACACAAGTGAAAAATCAACAATTCCAGCAGAATGGGATGGAATTCGTACTTCAGGCTCAAAATATTGCGGCCCAGATAGCAGCCACTCTGCATGGGACTGGGTAGCATCATCTCCGGGTTATGATAGTATAGATATAAATCCTATAGCAGATGGTTACAGACTGCCAACAGCTGCCGAATGGGAATATGCAGCCCGTGGTGGTAATGGTTTACAGGAGCCTCAAACAGAATATAGTGGTAGTTCTGTAATAAAGGAAGTTTCATTTGATGATTATAATATCCATAGAATCCAATTAAAGAAAGCAAATACATTAGGTATTTTTGATATGTCTGGTTCTGTAAGTGAATGGATTTGGGATGTTGCTGGTGAAGAATGGAGAACAGTTTCCCCTCTAAATGATTATATTGATTATACCAGCAGTGCTTATCCTTACGAACGGGACCACGGTGATAATACTTACATTGGCTTCCGCGTAATCCGCAATGCTGATTAGTTTAAGAGGCGGCAAAAATAATTAATTGCGGTGATTACGAAATAAGCTCTTTGTGGTATAATAAAGGGTGGAGGCAGGAATAATAGATGGATTTTTTAAGGCAGCATCAGCTTAATATAATGTTGATTCTGATTGGCATTTGTGGAATTCTTGCTTTTCTTGTAGTTGTATCAAAAACACTTTCACCAAAAAGAAGAAATGCACTTCTTTCACTTGAACTTAGTGCCATGCTGCTTTTGACCTGCGACCGTTTTGCATATATTTTTCGCGGAGATATGAGCAGTCTGGGCTTTTGGATGGTTCGTATCTGCAACTTTTGTGTATATCTTTTTTCAATCACTGTAATTCATTCCTTTAATTCATATCTTATTGATTTATTTATTAATGAAGGAAAACTGACAAGAATTCCTGTAAGGCTGCGCCTCTGTAAAATAATTTCTGTAACTGCAATTGTCTGCCTTATAATTTCTCAATTTAATAATATGTATTATTATTTTGATGAAAATAACCTTTATGTCAGAGGCTCCGGTTTTATTTTCAGTTATTTTTTCCCTATTATTATGCTGGGCCTGGAATTTTCTGTAATCATTCAATATTATACAAATCTTCGCCGACTGATTAGAATTCCTCTTTTGATTTTTGCAGTTTTTCCTTTTATTGCAACGGCTATTCAGTTTTTTACCTACGGGCTTTCTCTTACAAATATTGCGATTGTAGGCGAGGCTATAATTCTTTATATTTTTGTTCTGCTTGACTTGAACGATACAGTTGCAAAAGTTAATAAACGCGAAATTGCTCTGCTGAAAGAAGAACAGAAAAAAATGCGCATGATGTTTGAACAGACAGCCAGGGCTCTTGCAACTGCTATAGATGCAAAGGATGAATATACTCACGGTCATTCAATGCGTGTTGCCGAATATGCACAGAAGATTGCAATGGTTGCCGGCAAAGAAATGAGTTTTTGTTCAGACGTTTATTTTGCGGGCCTTCTTCATGATGTAGGAAAAATTGGTGTTCCTAATAGTATTATAAATAAAAACGGAAAACTTACTCAGGAAGAATTTGCAGAAATAAAAAAGCATCCTGTAATCGGCAGGCAGATTCTTTCAAGTATCAGTATGTCACCTTATCTTTCTATTGCTGCAAATTCTCACCATGAACGTTATGACGGCAGGGGATATCCGGAAGGACTCAAGGGAGATGATATTCCCGAAATTGCACGAATCATTGCAGTTGCAGATGCTTATGATGCAATGACTTCTAAAAGAAGTTACCGGGATCCAATTCCGCAGCAAAAGGTTCGAGAAGAAATTGTAAAGGAAATGGGGTATCAGTTTGATCCCGCCTTTGCAAGAATAATGCTCCACCTTATAGATCTGGATACAGAATATATAATGAAAGAACATAATGAAATTCACGAGCTTGCGGGCAAAAACGAGCTTGAATGTCTGGAAATGCGATCTGCTTATTCCGAAGGCTTTTTGCTTTCTCCTTATATAACAACCTTTAAAATGAAATGCCGCTGCCAGAACGGTATTCAGATAAAGGATTCAGTTTATTCTTTCCTTTTGTTTGATTCTTTGGATGGACGAATTCACTACGCAGATGGACAGGATAAAGAAATGCTTTATACCGAATATGCAGAAATTCATTTTGATGGCAGCACAGAAAAAAAAGATGCCAGAAAAATCAAGACAGTTATATCGCCAAAAGGTACAGGTTCTGCTGACTGGACTCAGGCTTATAAGGAAGGAATTGATTTTGAAGGTGAAATTGTAAGATTCAAGGATCATGTACTCATTAAACTTAATAATAAATATCAGGATATTACAGTTACGGTTGCTCTGCCGGACAGTTCAAGATATGCCTATCTTAGTCTTACAGGCATGCACTGCAGTTTTTCAAATGTAGAAATTACTCAGTCAAAAAATATGGTAGACGAAAACTATATTCCACGCATTGCGGAGCCAATCAGTTATATAGACGGGCCGCAGGGGGATGTTCCAAATGTCCAGGTTGATGGCTGGCGTTCTGCTTCTTCTGAAGGAATTCTTGTTACAGATAGTATGACAATCAGTTTTCATGCAAAAAGTTTACCAACAGCAAGACTTATATGGCATTGCCCGTTTATCTGTCTTTTCTATTCTGATGATAAAATTCCTGGTGGAAAAAATTACAAGGAATTTGTTGTTGTCAGACTTGATGGTGAAAACTGGGAAGAAAATGATCTTGCTACTACTTCAATTATAATTAATAAAAATGATGACTTTGAAGGCTGGACTGCCTGGAAGGAACTGAACAAAAAGGGCTTTGACTGTAAAGTTCATCTGCGCCGCGAAGGAAATAAAATTTCTGTTGTAACAGAGAACGGCGGTATTTCAATTAAGAGTATTACAACCCTTAAGGAACCTCAGTCCAGAATTTATGCTTCTTTGACCGGTGACCAATGCGCCATTACAAACATAAAGGCTTCTCGGGGCTTTTAGTTTTCTGCTGAATTATCTACGGCTTTTGATTCTGATAATATTTATATAACTCTTCTGTTGCCAGCGACATTTTTGTAACCGAAAAATCTGTTCCTTCCGGGTAAACATACAGAGTGTCGGTGATGGTATTTAAATCTACACAGTCGCCTTTTTTGCCCAGGTAATCATATTCTATATGAACTGAGTACTGAGATTTTGCATCAAGCTTAACACAGTAAGGTTCGCCTTCATAACTGCCGGTAAGAGTAAAGCCTGTCATGTCGTGTGTTAGTGTAGACTTACCAATGTCTATGTAGCGTTTTGCATTTGGCAGAGCATCGGTCTGGGCTGTAAGCGTAATTCCATAAGAACCGTTTTCAATTTCTTTGCGAACCTCTGTGCGTTCCCATTCATACCAGTCCGGAATATGTGAAAATTCGGTAATTCCGGTTTTTGCAGAAAGCTCTCCAAGTTCGGACATTTCCCAGATCTTGCCACAGGCATTGCACTGAATTGTTGTTCCGCCGGAAGACATTTTATATTCACTGTGACACATAGGGCATTTGTACAAAATTTTATGAAGGCCCTTTGCGCGCTCAGGGTAGCTTATGCGGATATTGTTTTCTTTCTGCCATTTGTAGTCGTCGTATTCAAACTCTTTTTCTATGGCATCCATTACATCTTTGTAGTTAGTTGTCTCTAACTGTTCTGCGGTAAAAAGACATTTCATGGTTGCCTGTGTTCCCTTAACCTTGTGATCAGGCAGATTCCAGAACGGAGAATTAACGTGATGTCCGTGACAAATAAGGGTTACTACCGGAACATGAAGAACCTTTGCCAGCTTGCCAAGAGATTCGGGCAGGACAGCGTTTGTTCCGCAAAGAGAATAACGGGCTTCGGGATAAATAACAGCAATATCACCACGGTCAATTACACGTTTGAGCTGACGCACCAGAGAAATATCGTTTGTAAATTTGCGCTTGCAGATGCAGCCTATAAAACGAAGCAGACCTTCGCGTTTCCAAAAGCCGTCTATGGCTACTACGTAATTTGCACGATGTGGAAAAATTGCTTTTTCTGCAACCTTAAAATCCATAAAGGCATTGTGATTACAAAGGAGAAGGTAAGGGGGCTTTATTCCTTCCATGTTGATTTTTGTGAGCCGGTTTTTGTGCGCAAGCACTTCGGGAAAAGAAAGCAGCCATATAAGCGGGCGAAGGTGCTGCTTCATGGGAGGTTTTGCCATGTCAAAGCGTTGGATTTTTTCCAGCATTTTTTCTCTCCTTATAGCGAAATAGAAATATTAAAGCCAAGTGGTGAAACATTTGTGTTTACACTGCTGTTTTTATTGTATTTGCCATAAAACCTGTTTGTGTGCATATAAGGCACTGCAATTCCGCACAGGGTTCCAATAAAGGCTCCGGCAAGAACGTCAGAAAGAAAGTGATTACCGCTTGCCATGCGTAGAATTCCTGTAAGGGCGGCAAGACCAAACGCTCCGCAAGAAACAGCATATTTCCATTTTGAGTCCGGAAAATAATTGCAGAAAAGCATTGTTGTAAAAGCGGCTCCTGTAAAAGCAAGAGTTGTGTGTCCAGACGGAAACGAACAGTTCCAGTCTCCTTCATCAACCTTATCCTTAGGAAAGCCGTCAAAATACATATAAGGACGCGGTCTGTAAACCCCAAGCTTAATCCATTCTTTTATTCCGTTTGCAAATAACAAAGCCTCTGTGTACATAATGCCAATTGTGAGCCATTGTGAATCCGGAAGCACTGCAAATATGGCCGGAGTAAGCATTGCCAGGGCTACAGTTGCGGTTCCTGTAATATGTAGCGGCTTGCTGTAGGGGTTTGCAAAAAGTAAATCAAGATCGGGAATATCTTCTTTGTTCAGACTTGCAGGATTATATTCATTTTTTTTAAGATGAAGAATTTTATCGCAGATTAAAGCAGAACCGCTCAGGGCTGTTCCAAGTCCAAGTTCAATGCTTTCGTTTATTACATTAAGAGAAAAAGCCGGCTCATAACTGTAGGTTGCGGCACTAAGATTGCTGTTTATTACAAAAAGCAGCATTACAGGAAGAAAAACTCTTTTGATTTTTGCAGACATCTTTGGCATTGTATTATTCCTCTTCTGTATTTTCTGCCTGTGTAAAAGTAAGGCTCTTGTACAGGCTTATCAGGAAAAGAGAAAGAAGAATTCCCCCTGCAATATCGGTAAGCCAGTGTACTCCGCAGATAAGTCGGCCAATTATTGTAAGCGCAATAATAATCAGGCAGGCAAGCTTTATTATAACCAGAAGCTTTTGATTCTTTATATAATCTTTTACAAGGCTAAAAGCGGTTCCCAAAATAGTAAGAATGAGCAGTGTATGTGTAGACGGATACGAAGGTTCAAGTCCCTGTTCCGGATCCAGAATTACAGGTCTGTAGTTAAAAGGAATCTTTTCAAACAGTACATAAAGTGCAATAAGAATTATGTAAACAATTCCCAGCATAAGAAGTTTTTTATCTACCTTAAAAAGGCTGCGTCTTTTTATAAGCTGAACAAGACCTGTGAGAGCAAAAACTGCGGCAACGGCAAGGGCAATATATCCAAAAACCTGGGTAAGCTCATACCAGAAAAGATGCTCTCCAAAAAACTGATGAACAGCAGTATTTAATCCGGCAAGACCAATTTTTGAACCAAGAGGACCTGCGGGTTGCACATCAAAAACACGAATTAACAGTGAAAAAATAACAAAGGCAAAGCCATAAAGATAAGTTGTGTAGTATTGTTTCATTTTGTCGTTCATAAAATTTCTCCAAAAAGTCCGGTATATTATATTTTACTAATATTATAGTGCATTATCAAAGTAATTTTGTAAAGGTGGCAGCGTTTTGTGCGTCAAAGTTTTTGGCAGCATCTTGTGAGTCAATGTTTTGTTCAAACCCCAGCTTTTTAAGGTATTTTTGATGGGCAGAATTTTGAGTTTGAGTCTGCACCATTTTTATTCCTTGTGCCGCAAGCTTTGAAAGTATGAATTTTCCGGCAGAACAGTCGCGGTAGGCCGGTGTAGTATAATCAAGCTTGATGATTAGCAAAGCAGGGGTGCCGGGCTGCAGATGATCGTTTTTTTCTGTAATAAAAACTCCGGCCGGAACTCCTGCACAGGTAATTAAATAAATCTGGTCTGTGTCGGCGGGAAAACTAAAGTCCGGAAAAAACTTTTTTATATCCTCTGCATTTGTAGTCAGAAAATGATTAAGAAAGCCGTCATTTGCTTTTACAGATACGGCAGAATATTCTTTTTTTGTGTTATTCAGTTTTGCAAGGTTTATAACATTTATTACTATAAGACAAACCTGCATTGCAGCTGTAGGATAACTGTGAATGCAAAGCGCATAACCGCAGAAAATGACACTGCCAATTGTGTTTATAACCCGCAGTTTTATTACCGAAGTCATGAGCATAGAAATAATTACCAGGAGTGAGCCCGTATAACCAATAAGTTCAAGAAGAAAATGTGTGTTCATATACTAATTTTATAACAGGCAGGACGAATATTTCAAGATAAGCTTATACTTCTCTAAATGTATTTTTTTTACTATAATAAATCTTATGGCAACACAACATAAACAAATTGACGCGCAGACTCTTGAAAATCTGCTTTATTTGTCACGACTTTCTCCGGAAAGTACAAATATGGAAACTCTTAAAAAACAGGTTGATGATATCGTTGGATATTTTGAAATTCTTTCAAAATATGATGACAGCGAAAACCCTTATGATGCTTACCCTACAACAAAAGCCGATGCCCTCCGTGGTGACGACATTGTAGAAGGTCTGGAAATTGCCGACGTAAAAAAAGTTTCAGAAAATTTTATGGACGGATACTTTCAGGTTCCAAAGGTTCTGGGCGAGGGTGCCTAGGCTCGCTTTGTCATTTCCGGGGTCCCTGAGCTTGTCGAAGGGCCCTGAAAATATATTTGTGTGCCCTTCGACAGGCTCAGGGACCACAGGGGTTACAGTTACCACAAAATTGTTCATTTGGAGAATTAACAATGTTTTATACAATTAAAGAAACAAGAGAAGCTCTAAAAAACGGAAGCACCACAAGTGTAGCTTTGGTTCAGTCTTCTATCGAAACCTTTAACAAGGACAAGAGTGCCCCAATCCCTCTAAACGCTTTTATAGAAATGTACGAGGATGCCGCAGACAAGGCCGCCGCTGCCGATAAAGAAATTGCTGCTGCCCGCGTAAAGGGGGATGCTGCCCTGGACGAGCTTTTTGCAGAAAAACCATTACTTGGTATTCCGTTTGCAAACAAAGATAATATCAACTCAAAGGGCCACCGCCTTACCTGTGCTTCAAAAATTCTGGAAGGCTATGTTGCCCCATATAACGCAACCGTAATTGACCGCCTGGAAAAAGCAGGAGCCATTCCACTTGGCCGCTGCAATCAGGATGAATTTGCCATGGGTTCTTCTACAGAATATTCCTGCTACGGCCCGACCCGTAACCCTATAAACCGCGAATTTGTTTCCGGAGGTTCTTCGGGAGGTTCTGCCGCAGCTGTTGCCGCTAACCAGGCTTTGTTTGGTCTTGGTACAGAAACCGGTGGTTCCGTTCGTCTGCCGGCTTCATATTGTGGAATCTACGGACTTAAAACTACTTATGGCGTTCTTAGCCGCTGGGGTGTTGTTGCCTATGGTTCGTCACTGGATCAGGTTGGTATTCTGGGGCACACCCCTCGTGACATTGCAGAACCACTCAGCCTTATGTGCGGTGTAGATATGTATGATGATACTTCTGCAGATTTGCCTCAAGGAAAAACCTTGAACAAGCTTGAGGCTTTGACCGACGCAGAATTTAAAGCCCTTAAAATTGCAATTCCAAAGCAGTTCCTTAAAACAGACGGTGCCGACCCTGATGTTGTAAAATGCTTTGAAGATACCCGTGCCTGGTTTACAGGCAAAGGTGCCGTAGTAGAAGAAGTTGATCTTCCAATTCTTGATGCTTCTATTGCCGCTTATTATGTAATTGCCCTGTCAGAGGCTGCAAGTAACCTTAGCCGCTTTGACGGAATCCGTTATGGACTTAGGATTGATGAAGGCAAGGGGTATGATGAGCTTTATGTAAAAACCCGTTCCGAAGGTTTTGGTCCTGAAGTAAAACGCCGTATTGTAATTGGTAACTATGTTTTGTCCGAGCAGTTTAGCGGCGACACTTATAAAAAGGGTATGACAGTTCGTGCCCGCATTCAGCGCGAGGTCGCTGCTGTTTTTGAAAAGTATGACATTATCTTGTGTCCAACCTGTCCTACAGCAGCCTTTAAGCTTGGTTCAAAAGTAGACAATCCTCTGGAAATGTATCTTTCGGACCTTTACACAACCTTTGTAAACCTTGCACGTATTCCTTCTGTCAACGTTCCGGCCGGCCACACCTCTGCCGACGGAATGCCAATTGGTATGCAGTTTGCCGGTGCCATGTTTGCAGAAAAAAAGATTCTGCAGGTAGCACAGAACTGGGAAAATGACCATCCTCAGATTGGAATCCCAGTAAAATAAAGAGTCAGGGGCGTTGCGGGGATGTGCCCCGCTAGAGGGGGTAGGACGCAACGCAGTGCGGACGAGGGGGAGACTTCCCCCTTTTATTTTTTAACTGACACCTTTTTGTTTAATGCCCACAATCCTATTGCAAAAATCCAGGTAATCAGATACAAAAGGGGAACTACAAACCAGGCGGTGTTAAGACCTCCCTGCAAAAATCCATACCAGTCGCGGTTTTTTGGAACCTGCCCGTTTTCCAGATGAAAAAGAATATTCGGAATATAATAAAAAGAATAAAGCATCATTGGAATAATTCCTGCAAGGCTTAGTAAAAACTTTTGCGGTCTGTATTCTTCAAAAAAGATAAAGGAAATTATGCAGAAAAGCGGTGTTATAAGGTGCATGAAAAAATTTGAATTGGTAAAGTAGTGAAGAAAATTTCCGTGAGAGGTTGGGGCCAGGAAGAAAACTGTAACCATCATGGTAAGGGTTACGCCTGTTGTTGCTGCCAGCTTAAGGATGTAAAAGACCTTTGGCAGCAGGCTGCTGGTTTTTCCTTTTGGGCTTAATTTGTAGATTACGTAGGCCAGGGCAAGGAGTCCTGCAAAGACGTTTGAATCTACTGTAAAATATTTAAAGGCCATGTAGTTTTTTTCTGAAAGCACCATCAGCTTGCCCATAAACTGAAAACCTATCAGCATGCTTATTGTTGCAAATAATGTAAAAACAAAAATTATGATATTAAAAATGATTGCGGCTTTTTGACGTTTGTCCATTTAGAAGTTTCCTTTTTTTTCAAAATCTATTTTAATTTTCTGCCATTTATAATAATATGATAGCAAGACTTATTCAATCACGTCATTGCGAGCGTAGCGCGGCAATCTACAATACATCCTTTGGTAGTAATGTAGATTGCTTCGCACAATGTGCTCGCAATGACGAATAATTTCCAGGGGTTTTTATGAACAGATTTAATATTGGCGATTCTTTTGAAACAACTGTCGTTGCCGTAACAGACACAACCGTTTTTGTAGACCTTAGTGCAAAAAGCGAAGGCGTGGTTGACCTTGCAGAATTCAAAGATGAAGAAGGCAACGTAAGCGTAAAAGAAGGCGACAAAATAAAGGTTTTCTTTACCGGCGAAATGCACGGCGAGATGCGTTTTACAACAAAAATTGGCGGTTCTGCTGCCGACGACACAATGATTGAAAATGCCTGGAAGGGCGGAATTCCTGTAGAAGGTCATGTAGAAGCAGAAATCAAAGGCGGATATGAAGTAAAGCTTGGCGGTAAGCGTGCCTTTTGTCCTTATTCGCAGATGGGATTTAAAGATAAAAAAGAGCCTGCTGCTTATGTGGGCCGCACAATGAGTTTTATTGTTACAGAATACAAAAATGACGGCCGTGATATTTTAGTAAGCAACAGAAAGATTGGTGAGTCTGAATATGCCGCTTCTTTGGGTAAGCTTGCCACACAGATTACAGAAGGAGCTGTCGTAGATGCCACTGTAGAAAGCATAGAAAAGTTTGGTGCTTTTGTAGATATTATGGGCTTCAGGGCCCTGCTTCCAATAAGCGAAATGTCTCTGGATCATGTAAGTAATGCAGGCGACATTGTAGAAGTTGGTCAGGAGCTCAAGGTAAAAGTCATTCATACAGACTGGAAAAACGAGCGGGTTAGCGTAAGCCTTAAAGCTCTGATGAAAGACCCTTGGGATGGAGCCGGTGCCCGCTATCCAGTTGGTTCAAAGCAGGAAGGAAAAATCAGCCGCATTGCAGACTTTGGCCTTTTTGTAAATATTGCCCCTGGAATTGACGGCCTTGTTCACATAAGCGACCTTGAAGATGTAAGTGCAAATACCAACCTTCGCAAAGTATATAAAGTTGGTCAGCCGATGAGCGTTGTTGTAGAAAAAATCAACGCCATGGAAAAACGCCTGTCCCTCAAGCCGGCCAGCTCCGTAGAACAGGATACTGCTGCCGCCAAATACATGAGCAATCAGAGTGATGACGACGGCGAGACATACAATCCTTTTGCAGCTTTGCTGAAGAAATAGATTGCCAGATCGTTCACTGATGTAATTTTCCCTAAAATCCTCTATAATATATACCGATATTGAAGTGGTATATTATATGATGACCCG
>JAEEGK010025343.1_pt1 | contig 12193 bp, 4 predicted proteins | sample 8958771 | NCBI WGS metagenome assembly JAEEGK01 (sample SAMN16246547, study PRJNA631951) | gut metagenome | biome: gut microbiome; feature: rumen; material: SC-attached | host: Bos | place: Iran: Karaj | collected 2018-10 | reverse complement strand
CCAATTGGATTAAAATAAGATATTCATTAAATTATCATTTATAAAATATTCATATATATTTTTTAAAAAATAAAAAAAATAAAAAAGTTTCAAAAAAATGTCAGAAATCAATATAGAAATCCTAAAAAAATCTTGTGAAAAAAATAAACTTCTTTCCTTTATTTTATCAAAGACAAATAACTTACCTGAAAAAATAAAAACAAAAACATTGAATATAATAAATATTTTAAACAACGAAAAAATAGATTATTCAAAACTCCAAAAATTTATCTTTGAAGGAATTCCAGATGATATTCCTTCTCTTCGTTCTTTGATTTGGAAAATATTATTAAATACCTTAACATTAAATGAATCAGAATGGGAATCAACTTTAGAAAAAAATAGATTAAAATATCAAAATTTAAAAGAAAAATACAATATTCGTTTAAAGATAATGAAAAAAAATAAAAAAAATGATCATCCATTATCTTTAGAAAAAAATTCTCTTTGGAATAAATATTTCATTGAATATAATTTATTAGATGATATTCAAAAAGATATAAGAAGAACAAGAACACATATGTCTTTTTTTTTCATGCCTTGTAGTTTCAACGATAATACAAATATAACAAATGAACAAATTTCAAATGCTGCTATGGAAACAAAAAAAGATAGAAGTCAAATAAAATTAAATAAAAAAATTTTTGAAAGTAATGCTGATGTTATGACTAGAATATTATTTATATATGGTTTATCTCATCCTGAAGTTAAATATGTTCAAGGAATGAATGAAATTTTAGCTCCTATTTTTTATTGTTTTAGTAATGATAAAAATGAAAGTTGTTTAAAGCATTTAGAAGCTGATTCTTATATAACTTTTGAAAATTTTATGGAAAATATAAAGGATATATTTATTAAAAAATTAGATAATACTGATAAAGGAATTACTACAAGACTAAAGAAATTAAATATGTTAATTAAAATGTTAGATTATAGAATTAATGACCAATTATTAAAATATAAAATTGAAATGGAATTTTTCGCTTTTAGATGGTTAACTTTATTTTTTACTCAAGATTTTGAAATGCCTGATATATTAAGATTGTGGGATTCCATTTTAAGTGAAGATGATATTTTTGATTTTATGAATATGATTATGTTGGCTTTGATAAGAAATAAAACTGATGGTATTTTAAATAATGAATTTGCTGGAATTATGAGTGTTTTACAAGATTTTGATTCTATTAGTGTAGAAAAGTTAATAAAGGACGCTGTTAAGGTTAGAGATGATTTAAATAAAATGATGTTATAATTTCAAGGAAATTAATTATTTTGAATATTTAACATTTGAATTTTTAATGAAAGTTAATTATTAAAATTTTTAAGAGTTTATTTTAAAGAAATTATATATTTTATGGATTTAAATATTATTTTTATAATTTCCCAATTTATGAAAAATATACTTTTCGAAAAATCAAATGGTATGAACATTTAAATGAAAAAGACATAATCATAAATATTCCCATTTATTAAATTTTTACTTTAAATATTTTTTTTTAAATTTAAAATTCTATCAAATATAGCTAAATTTTGATTATCATTACCTTAGTCATCAAAATCATAAAGTCAATTAATTCAAATCATATAAAAAAATAATAGAAATAACTCATTTCTTTATAATTTTATAGAAAATTATTTTTAGATTTCTAAGATATTGTTATTATAATTACAGTTTAATTAGATGAATATGTGGATATTGGTTGCCGGAAAGTGAAAGTATTTTGATATTTGATATTTTATTAATTCTAATGAAAATATATAAATATCTATTCTATAATCATTTTTTTTCATGACATTTTTTTTTGTTTTTCCATATAAATAGCTCAATAATTTATATTTAATATAATTTCATTATATTTATTCTTTGTTTTCTTTTTTTAAAAATTTACAATTACTCTAATCTGAACAGATATTATGTATTACTTTCTTTATTCCCATTTGAATCTGAGTTATCTTACATTAGTTTATTTGATTCTTATAACTTATTTTATAAAAAAATTTAAAAATAAATAAGCATTAAATATATGTAATATCACAGAAATGCGTTATAACAAAAGTGCTAATTTTTACTTATTATATATTTTTTTATTTGTTTAATCTAAAATAAAATTTCTTTAATGTTGAATGAAAAAATATAAAGAAAAAAATATTTTAAATGACCCTTTTGAAATAAAGGGTGATAAAGGATTTTTTTCTTAACATATGATTATCAATTTTTCAATATAATAAAAATGACCTTGAAAGTATAATTTAAAATTAATATTTTTAATCATTAATTTCATATATTATTTAATTCTATAAAAAAAATGTATTCATTAATTTAAAAATAAAATATGTTTTGCTTTTGTTATTGATGATATTTTATTAAATTTAAACTTCCTCAAATTTCAATTTCCCACAGACAAAATGACATTTGTTTTTGAGCTTAATTTTGTTAATTATGAAATTTCTTGTTCTTTCATAAAGAGAATGCTTAATAATTTTATTTCAAAGTATTATATATTTTTGTTTATTTTAGAAAAGAAAAATCTATTTATTTATTCAATGATTTAAAAATATAATGTTTTTCAAAAAGATATAATACATTTATTTTAATATTATTTGATTAATATAACCATATTTTAACAAAAGCATCTTTAGAATAAGATGCTATAGTTTCATTATTTAACCGAATAAAACCATTAATGTTATCATCATGACTATCATAAATAGTTTGAATAAGTTCATAATTATCACTTCTATATACTTTTATATTTTTTTCATCTCCCACTAAAAACTTCTTTTTATCTTCTATTAAAAATACTTCTTTACACCAATATAAATTAGTAATTTCTTTTATAATTAATTTTTTAGATATTGAGATTATAAAACCAGATACAAAAATTCTATCTTCATCAATTCTTCTTAAAGCATTTTCAAAAATACATTTACATTCTTCAAAAAATGATATTAATTTATAATTATCCAAATTCCAAAATTTAGTCCCTTCTCGTCCAGTTGATACTAAAATATTTTTGTCTTCTAATAATAATATAGAATTAACACCTTCAGAATTATTTAATGTTATTATATTCCTATATCCTTTATTATTTTCTTCCCAAATTTTAATAGTTGTATCACCTGAACATGAAATTAAATTCCCATTTGATGAATATATTAAATTATAAATATGAGAATCATGTGCTTTTGGAATTGATTTATAAATGTCAAATATATTATCTTTTTTTTTCCATATTTTTATACTATAATCAAAATGGCATGTTAGAAAAGTATTTTCATCTTTTATATTAACTAAGGATATTGAAGTACTACTTTCCTTTTTAAAAGTTTGAATTAAATTAAAATTATTATCGAATATATTAAATGTATTATATGTAATTGACATTACTTTTCCTGATGGGAAATTCACAAGATGATGGATTTTATCATTAGAAATCTTTATTTCGTTTATTTTTTTTAAATTAAAATTTCTTAATTGAATAATTTCAATGTTTTCAATTTTTTCTTCTAAAATTTTTATTTTATTTAAATATTTTTGTATGATTTCCTTATTTTTTGAAATTTCATTTGTTTGATTTTTATACAAAATAAAAAAAAATATTAAGATTATAAAAAGTATAAAAGAAAATAAATTTTGATGATCATAACATATTTTATTGTCAATCTTTTTCCCAGAATTATATTTTAAAAATCTAACATCTTTAATTAAATTTTTGAAGATTTCGTTTTTATTTTTTAATTTTAACTCAAATAAAACTTCATTTTTATTTCTGTTTGGAATTTTGAAAATGAGTTTTGAATAGTTTTCTTCAATTTTAATTTTATTGTTATCAATTAAAGAAGAAATATATTTCATAATATCTTCCATTACACTCTCTTCATCTTGGAATTTATTTTTATGAATTAAATTTAATTCTTTCATATTATTTTTTTCTATATTAAATTCTGATTCATAAATAAATTCATCTTTTTTAATAGAAATTATGAATATTATTTCATTTTTTTCATGAAGAGTTATTTTATATGGATAATAGTTCTTTTCTATAAATAACTTTTTTTTTTTATTTAAAATAAATGAAGATATACTCATTTATACTAGTATTTTTTTTTATATTTTTAATCAATATTTGATTAATAATAATTGGAAATTTGGAATGAATTAGATTAAAGTAATATTTATTTTTAACTTAATTTTATACAGATTCTTGTTTTTGAAAAAATTAATTTAAAATTTATTATCACTTCACAGATATTTTATTTATTTTTAAATATCATTGACTTTATTCTTTTATAACCATCAAAAATCTTTATAATTTATCTTGAAAAATTATACGAAATAATTTAATGAAATGAAAATTAAGAAAATTAAAAATATCAAAGAATCAATAAAAAATTAAAGTCTCAAACCTATAAAATTAATTTGAAAATCTGAAAATTGAAATAATTTCATGATATGATTTTCAATTTTAGATATTATTATCTTAAAAGTTCATAATTTTTATTTAAAGCAATACATTATTTTATTCAATTTGTTTTTTTTAATTTGAAAATGTCCAATTCTCAAAATAGTTTTTTCAAAATTATTCTTTCATCTTTTTTCAATTATGAAAAATATTCTTTGAAAGATATTGAAAAAATAGAAAATGACTTTAAAAAGATTGGAGAACATTATTTAAGTATGATGACATTTGATTATAAAACAAGAATAACAAATTTAAAAAAAGCAATATCATTAAACAATAAATTTTTAAATTCTATTGTTAAACAATATGAATATTTATTTAATGATAAATCAGAAGAAATAACAATAAAATGTGGAGATATGAAAAAATTAAGAACAACTCTTTGTTTATTTATAAGAGATTGGTCTTTCGAAGGGAAAAAGGAAAGAGATTTAACTTATAAACCCATTATTGATTCATTGAATATGTATTTTCCAGATATAAAAAATAGAAATAATCAAAAAATTTTAGTTCCAGGAACTGGTTTATCAAGATTATTATATGAAATTACAAAATTAGGATTTAATACTTATGGAATTGAAGTAAGTTATTTTATGCTTATTTGTTCTAATTTTTTTCTTAATGAAAAAATAACAAAAAATCAATTTTCAATTCAACCATATATTCATTCTTTTAATAATTTATATAAAGAAGAAGATGCATTTAAAATATATTTAATCCCTGATGAAAATATTTCTGAAGAATTAAATAAATGTAGTGGTCAATTTGAATTAATTCCTGGAGATTTTGTTTTATCAATTAGTCAAAAAAAGAATTTTTATGATTCTGTAGTAACAAGTTTTTTTATTGATACTGCAAATAATATTATTGAATTTATTGAAATAATATATAATAGTTTAAAAAAAGAAGGTATTTGGATAAATGTTGGACCTTTATTATATCATTTTAATGGTATTGATAATGAAATTTCAATTGAATTATCATGGGAAGATTTAAAAAATATCATTATAAAATATAATTTTGAAATTAAAGAAGAAAAAATGATAATAAGTCCTTATTCTTCAAATGTAAATTCATTAAAACAAACATTATATACATGTATATTTTTTATTGCTGTAAAAAAATAATATAATTAAAATAAAAATCATGAATATAAATCACTAAAAAGTTATTTTTTTGATAAAAATTTTATTTTCCAATCTCATTATGAAAAAATATATAATAACTTATATATATGTTATCAATCTTTTAAACAATCATTTTTAATTCACCTTCATATTTATTTTCATTATCCCAATAATAAATAACACTTCCATACAAACTCTTATATTTCAAACACGAATATCAGTCCAAACTAATGATTCATTATTCGAATTCCTTTCATATATATTTTTATCCACACAAGTCCCCCAAATCTACCATTATTAAACCTTTTACAATAAATTCTTTTTGTTGATTACAAGTTAAATTTAATCATAATAAATTTAGTTTTATAAAAAAATCAATTTTAAATAATCAATATTTTTTTTATAGGGAAATTTTTGCATATCATGAAATAATTCGATTTTTAAAATCATCTTCTTTCATATTAATATTTCTTTTTCTTCAGATTTATCATTTAATAATTACCCTATTTATTTTCAATGAGTTTAATTATTTTTGTTTTTTTCAAATCCATAAAATAAGAAATTCTTAATTTTCATTCAACTAAAGCAAAAACCTCTTCAAATTTTAATATACATTATGATATTATAAATCAACAAATGAAAAATATTGATAAATTTTGAAATTTAAAATAAAAAAAATATTTAATACCCAAAGAGAATATTAATTTAATATAATATATAATTTGTAATTAAATAATAAAAATATCTATTTGTAAAGGGATGTAAAAATTATATGGAAAATGGTAAAGTTAAGATTTTTGAATGTAAAATTTATTATAATATTTTCAAAAAAATGTATAATTTTAGATAATTGAAATTAATATTTAAAAGATTTAATTTATTCTTAAATTTATGTGATTTTAATTTTATTTTATCTTGAAAATAAATATTTCAAATAAATTAGATTATTGATTTTATTTCTCAAAAAACAATTAAAAAATAATAATGAAAATCCCGTTCAATAATTTATTTTCTTTTGATTCAACATAAAATTGAATCTTTAATTTTTCTCAATGAGATATTCATCTTTTATCATGATATTCTTTTCTATGTGTATTTGAATTAATAAAAATTAAAAAAAATTTTTGAACTGATTTAAGTGAATTAAAAATAACTTATTTTTCTATGAATAATTTTTATTTAGAAATTAAATTTAAATCAATTTAAAAGTAATTAAATAATATTCTTTAAATAAATAATATTATTTTTATGGAAAATATAATTAATACAGAAGAAAAAGAAAAAGAAGAAAATAATGTAAATATTGGAATATTAATGAATAATAAAAACTTTATTGAAGATATTTTTCAATATTCTACTGATTTACAAGAATATATCCCTGAATTAAAAGAAGACTCAAATGTTAAAATTCAAAATTTTTTTATATTTATAAAAAACTCATTGAACTATAAATCGTTATATTACAATTTACAATTATTAAAAAATATTTTTCTTAAATCAAAAAAAATAATAGAAATTATTCAAGAAAATAAAAATTATTATAAAGAAGAAGACAAAGAATTTGGAATGATTGGTATTTTCATAGAATTATATATTAAAAATTTTAATTTTGAAATTCATGAAATTTTAATAGAATTTTTTAATTTAATAAAAGAAAATGAGGAGTTATATAAAAAAGAAGTGTACTTTATTTTTCAAAAAATAGGAAAAGAATATTTTTGGGAAGAAAACATAATTCAAAATTATGCTCATTTTATTCAATATATTGATTTACTTATTTTTTTTTTTACTGGAAAAGATTATTCTGATTTAAATAAGAGAAAAGAGGATAAAATAGAACAAACATTATATTCAAATAACATTTACTTTTATGGAGGAATGAATATTTTTCTTCCTTTATTTGAAAAAATTATAATGCATTTTAATCAACATAAAATTTTTGAAAAACTCTTAATATTAATTAAAGAATTATTGGTTAATAACCTTGAAAATATAATGATTGCATATAATGATAAATTTTTTAAATTATTTAGTGTTTTTATTTTAAATATAGATAAAACATATTTTCAGAATGATAGTTTTTTTAATTTTTTATTTGAAATGAATGAATCATTTTTAAAGATGGATATGGATAAAAAAGGAGAAATAAAAAAATATATTGAAGAATTTTATCACCGTATTTTTTTTAAATATGAAATTATAATCAAAATGAATTTTAAAATGGTAAATAAATATTTTAGATATTTAAATAAATATGAAAATTTATATAGATATATGAAATTTATTATATGTTGTAAATTTTTAAATGAAATTAACATTGATGATTTTAAGAATTCATTTTTTATATTTATTAATTTAATGATTAAGAAGAAAGTAAAAGGGAAAAAGGAAGATTTAAATAATATAATTTATTATTTATTAAAGGATAAAGATAATGAAAAAATTCATTTAGTGGTTTTAAAACATTTAAAAAATGAATTAATAAATATTGATAAACCAGATTCAAACATTGATTATGAATTTATGTTTAATTTAACCTTTTTAATATCAAGTAATATTGAAATTAAATTTCTTGTGATAGAAATTTTTCAATTATTATATTTTAAATTTTATGATAAATTAAAAGAAATATTTATAGAAAAAGAAAATCCTTTTAATAATATTTTTTATAGAATCATTACTAATTTTTTTGAAAGTAAAATTACAGTTGATCATGAAAACAAAGAATATACCAATGATATATTCAATACTCCAGTTAACTGTTTAGTTCAGAATGATTTCAAAAATTTAAAAAAATTAGTTATCAATATAATCATACAATATATTTTTTTTTCTATTTCATATATGGAACCCTATAATTTTTCATTATTTATTCCTAATAATTTTAAATTTGAATTATATATTAAAATAATATCAAATAATTTAGAAGAATTAAATAGAATTAACAATACAAACAGTCATTTTCTAAAAGAAAAAAATTTGAAACATCTGATTAATGTTTTCATATATTCAAAAATATATATAAATGAATCAACTAAAATCAAGAATAATGAAAATATTAATAAATATTTAATAAATATCATAAAGTTCATCAATAATATATTAGAAAAATGTATGATTGAAGATATTACTTCAAATTTAGGATTTAAAGAAAAGATTCACCAAAACTTTAATATTTTAGGTTTTAAATTTTTGAAGATGTTTATTAATAAAATTTTTTTTAAAAATGAATTTATAGAACAAAACTTCCTTATAAATATAATAGATGAATTTATAGGGAATATATACTATATTTTTACAACCATAAATAATAACGAAATTCAAAATCTCATAGACTTAACAATTAATGAACATTATTTGAATGGTTTCAATGAATACTTTATGTATCTAAAAATTTTCATTCAAAATATAATGAATTCTTTAAAAAAAAATAATTTTTATTTGAAATTAAGTGAAATTCAAAAAATTTTTATTAATTTGGGAGTGGAAAAGACATTTACGAACTTTTTATTGTTTAATTTCTTGGAATTTAATAACATAAATGAAATAAATATAAAATTAGGAGAAATGTTTAAAATGTTTAATTTAACATTGATGTTAATTATTCAATGTTTTTTATCAAAAAAAAACATTAATTCTAAAAACATTAATTTTTATTTAATTTTTCTCTATATAATAATAGATTTAGGTGAATATATCCTAAGTCAGACAAATTTATTTAATGGAAATAACGAGTTAAAGAATTTATTAAAGGAAAATTTAATTGTTTTGTGTTTTTGTAATATTCAAATTATTTTATATTTATCTTTAAATAATGAGAGGAAGAAAGTTTTTGAATCTATTTTAGAAGATATAATTAATATTGTAATAATTTATGAAAATAAAAATATTGGATATATGAATTTAATAGGAGATTCTCAATATACAAATTTATTTTATATTACCTTAAAAAAAATTTGCGGCAATTTTGATAAAAAAATTCATATCTCAGATTTTTTTAAAATTTTTAAAGATTCTAAAAAAAGAAAAAAAATGATAGATTTAAAAATGGATTTTAATAATAATATTGATAATTTTAAATTAAAATGGGAAAAGCAATATATTTTCCCATATAATTATTTATCATATAAGAATAATATAAAAATACAGAAAAAATATATTGGAATTAAAAAAAGATTATTTTCTTTTAATGGAATATTTTCAAACAAAAAATTATTTTATGAAGAAAAATCAAAATTTAAATATAAAAACTCTTATCATTTTACAGAAAATATTGCAAATCCTATATTAAAGCCAATTTTAGATTGGAACAATTATATATCAAATAAAAAAGAATTTAAAAATATATTTCAAAATAAAGTATATAATTATATCAATTTATCTATTTTTCAAAATGAAAAATCAGATAATTTTTTTTCAAAATTAAATTTTCTTGACACTTTTATTACAATTCCTTGTTTTTTAATGAAAATAACATATCATATAAAAGGTGTTATATTTGTTAAAAATGAAGAAAAGATTTCTTATTTTGAATTTTTTGGATTAAAAGATAAAACATTTGAAAAAAGTTTCAAGTCAAATTTATATTTTAGTTCTATTGAATTAAAAGAAAATTATCCTTATTACATTAAAATAAAATTTAAAAATTTTAAATTCTTTTTTGAAAGAAATTATTATTATTTAAATAATTCAATTGAAATTTTCACAAAAAATAATAAATCATATTATTTCATTTTTAACACTAGTACTATTAAAGAGTTATTTTTAAATATAATTAAAAAAAATATTGATAATTTTATTCAACCAAAAATAAAATATATATTCAAAAATTGGGAAAAAGGGAAAATATCAACATTTAAATTCCTCAATTTAGTTAATATTTATGGAAATAGATCTTTTAAAGATATAACTCAATTTCCAATTTTTCCTTGGATACTAAATGATTATTCAATATCAGAAAATTCAAATAACAATCAAATTAGAAAATTAAATTTACCTATTGGACAACTTAATACAGAAAGAAAAGAAAAATTTGAAAAAAAATATAATTGTCTTATTCAAGAATTAGATGATAAATATAAAAAATATAAAATTGAAGATTTCATTAAAGATGTTAATATTAAATTAGAAAAAATTCCTTATTATTATAATACTACTTATTCCAATATTGATTCGGTTTCATATTATTTAATTAGAATTTTTCCTTTTTATTTTATTAATTTAAATATTCAAAAAAATCTCTTAAGTGAAACAATTTTTTCTAATTTAGAAAAAAGTTATTTTAATTCACTGAATTCAAAAAATAATTTAAGAGAAATTATTCCTCAATTCTTTTATTTTCCTGAAATTTTTAATAACATAAATGAATTAAATTTAGGATATTTAAAAGAAAATAATAAAATAAATTATGTTAATAATGTTTTATTACCTAAATGGTGTAATAATAATCCTTTTATTTTTATTTCTATTTATAGAGAAATTTTAGAATTAATAAAAGAAGAAATTGTTGATTGGGTAAATTTAATTTTTGGAATTGATTCAAGAGGAGAAAATGCAAAAAATAAAAAAAATTTATTTGCTCCTTATTCATATATTAATATTATAGAAAATAAAATAATAAAATTAAATAATAAAGAGAAAGAAACTTTTTTTAAATTATATGAAACTGGTTTAATACCTTTTCAATTATTTGATTATAAGTTAACTTTACAAAAAGAAAGAAAAGTAAATAATAAAAATAATTTAATGTTTACATTTCGTAATTTAGATAAAATTGATAATATATTTTTGGATGAGAATAAACTTTATTTTTTTTCAAAAAATTTAGAATATTTTTCTTTTGATTTAGAAGATCAAAAAATAACAAAAATAAAATGGAATGAAACTCTTTTTAGTAGGATTGAAAATATAATATTTTTAGCAAAAGAAAATATAGTTTTATTCGTGGTTGACAGAAATATTTTTAAAATGAAAAACAAAATATGTTATCCAATTGTAAGAGAAAATATTCCAGATAAAAGTGAAATAACTGTTTTTTATACAGATAAAAATCAAAAAAATTTATATCTTGGAACCCAAAAAGGAAGTATAATAATATTTAAAATGAAAGAAATAAAAAACAAAAATAATGATTATAATCCAATTTATTTTATGTCACATCAAAAAAAAATAAATGATATAAAAGTAAATAATGAATTAAATATCTTAATTGATTGCTCTGATGATGGTTTTATTAATTTATATACATTACCACAAATAAAAATTTTTAATTCAATTTATAAAGAAAATATTGTTAAATATATTTTTATTTCTTCATCTCCTTTATTTTGTTTTATTACTTACAATAATTTAAAAAAATTTGATTGTTATAATATTAATTGTCAATGTATTAACACAAATTATATTTATAATGATATAACCATTAAAAAAAAAAATGATATTTTTGATATTCAATATTTTACTTCTGTTAATGAAAAATATTTAGTGACTAATGAATTTTATATTTATAATTCAATTATTATAAGAGATAACAATTTTATTAATTATTAATTAATTCAAAATCAA
>JAEEGK010025342.1_pt1 | contig 12193 bp, 4 predicted proteins | sample 8958771 | NCBI WGS metagenome assembly JAEEGK01 (sample SAMN16246547, study PRJNA631951) | gut metagenome | biome: gut microbiome; feature: rumen; material: SC-attached | host: Bos | place: Iran: Karaj | collected 2018-10 | reverse complement strand
GAACATACTCTTTATTTAATTCTGTTTCAAGAGAAAAAAAAAATGATTTAAATTCAGTATCTTTAACTAAGAAAAATATAATAAATTATTGTAAATTTGTGAATCAAAAATCAAAAATTTTATAAATATTTATTTAATAATAATTTTTTTTAATAACAAATTATATAAATAAATTAAAAAAATATTAAAAATTCCAAATTTTAAAAACTTCAAAGAAGAATTGAATGAACTAATAATAATTTATATTTTTATTGATTGTAAATTTCAATAAAATTAATGATAATTATTTAAGAATAATTAAAGAAGTTTAAGAATTAAATTAAAAATAGAATATTTCATTTTATGATTAATAAAGAATAAAAAATATTTAATTAACTTTTAAAAAAGAATTAAAAAAAGGACATGAACTAAATTATTTATTTAGTCTTCTTATTTAATATTCATTATTATAAAATTATTAAATTTAAAAAAATAAACTTTTAAAAAAATGATATTTCCTTTTGTCTTAATATATCATATTTACATGATTTTTTTACGTTTTGAATAAATTAAAAGTTAAAACATGAAAAAAAGAATTTCATTATCTCAAAAAAAATTAATAAATCCTCAACATTTGAATTTAAAACAACTTTTTTCCTCATTTAAATTAACTAAAAGTAAGAAAGAAATAAGTGAAATTAAAAAAAGAAAGGAAAATAAATTTAATTACCCAAATATTCCTTCTTATGATATTTCTTCAAGAAAAATATCAAAATTAAATTCAAGTATTATAGAAGATAAAGACTTTTTAAGAAAAAATTATAAAAAGAAATTGAAAATAACTAAGATAAATAAAACTGTAAAAGATATTAAATTACCTTTTCTTGATAAATCAAATGAAGAAAATTATCAAAAAAATAAAAATTCAAGAAATTTAAGTTTACCTTTTCTTGATAAATCAATTAATAAAATTCAAAAGAAATCATCTTCTTTAAAAAAAAATGATTGTCAAAATATTAAATTAAATATTCTTTCAATTAATTCTGAAATTTATATTAAATTTCCTAAATTTAATAATATAAATGTTTCAAGTTTTCATGAAAAAATATTTGAAAAGTTAATTAGTATTGAATACACTTATGAAAATTTAAAAAAAAATTATCAACCTTTAGAATATAAAAATTTAATTTTAAACATTAAACAATTCTTTCAAAATATAAAAGAACATTTAAATGAAGAAATAAAAGATAATATTTATCATATTTTTAAACAAGAAAAAATGAATTCAATTTATAAAAAAATAATAAAATGTGTTGTTTTTATCTTAACTGTTTTTTTATTTGAATTAAATCATTTTAATGAAAGTGAAATGAATATTATACATCATATTATAAGTTCAAATGGTTTTGGAACTTTAATTGAAGAATTATTTGATATTATTTATTCTTTTTATTCAAATTATTTTCCTCAAAAGATAATAAATAAGAATAAAGATTTAGATAAAAAAAAAATTGAAAAATATCAAGAAATAAAAAAAAAAGAGTTTGATGGTAATAACTTAATATATTTCATAGGAAAAAAAACTGATAAATGTGTTCATAACCTTTCAATTTATATTTCAGTTCAATTAAAACATTTAATGAATAATCCTTTTCCTTTAGTAATAACAGAAATAATTAAATTATATGGAATATGTTCTTTATATTATATTGACAATTTAATAATTAATTGTATTATTTTACCAGAGTTAAATTTTCTTAATTTAATATATAAGACATCAAATCTTTATCCAATATTAAAAAAATATCATCTTAAAAATGAAGTAAATAAAAATTCAATATTACCAAATAAAAACTTGAATTATTATTATACTTTAGTAATTGATTTAGATGAAACTTTAATTCATTATTTTAATACTCCTAAAGGAGGAACTTTTTTTCTAAGACCAAATTGTATTAACTTCTTAAATGAATTATCTCCTCTTTTTGAAATAATAATATTTACTGCTTCTAAAAGGGAATATGCTGATTTAATTTTAGATAAAATTGAAAATGGGAAAAAATACTTTCAATATAGATTATATAGGGAACATTTAAATAATTATTATAAAGACTTATCAAAGATAGGAAGAGATTTAAATAAAACTATTATAATAGATAATTTAGAAGTTAATTATAAATTACAACCTGAAAATGGTTTATTAATAAAAAGTTGGTTAGGCGATGATATATTTGATATGGAGTTAAGTGATTTAAAAGATTTTTTAATTTTATTATATCATGAAAAAATTCCTGATGTTAGAGTTGTTGTTAAAAATATAAATGAATCAATTAAAAACTCTGATATGAAAAGGTTTTATAAAAATTTAGATCTTAATTATATTTTTAATTTGTAATTTCCTTTTTTTTTTAAAAATAAATAAAAATAATAATATATTTTTAATAAAAATAATATATGAATACTATAAAAGTTAAAAAAAGAGAACAAAAGAAATTCAATATAATAATTCTTCTAATATCCTTTTTATTAATGATATTATCATTAATAATTAAATTATTTATAGAAAATGAAATAGAAGAAAAATACACTTTAAAATTAATTTCTTTAATTCCTAATGATTTACAAATTCCTTTTTCAAACGTAGTAGATTATTTAGATTCAATTAATCCAATTTTAATCTTAGCAATATCAATATATTGTATTAGAAATACATATAAATCTTTTATTTTATTTAATATTCCTTGTATAATATGTTATATTATATCTTTATTAAAAATAATATTTTTAACTCCAAGAAGAACAACAATTCAATCTGTTTTATTAAGTTATGGTTTTTCTTTTCCAAATTATCATATTATTATTATTGTTACTTCCTATTTTTCAATGTGGTATATTTTTTTCTATGGTTATAATAAGGAACATTGTTTAAGTAAGTTTTTAAGTTTTTGTTCAATGAATATTTTTTTTTTTGTAATAATGTTAGGACAAATTGTAGGTGGAATGCATTATGTATTTGAAAATATTTTATCTTTTTTATTTTCTTATTCTTTTTGTATTTTTATTTTATTTGGTTTTAACTTAAAATTAGATGATTCAAAGGAATTTGAAAAAATTATTAATTTTAATATTATTTATTATATTTTAATTTATGTTTTTTCTTTTATTATTCTACTTTTTTCTTACATGAAAAGAATTGATAAATTTGAAGAAATAAAAGATATAAATGAAAAAGAAAATAAAATTTTTTTATTAAATCAAAGTTTTATTGTTTCTACATATTTTTATGGAAGCTTTTTTAGTATTTTTGCAATTAAATCTGAAATTTATTTTATTTTCGAAGGAAAATATAATTTTTGGGAACAATGTAATTTTCATTTTACTGAAGATGATAATTCAAGTAATGTAAATATTATTAAAGATAAAATATGGAATTCAACTTCTTTAAAGAAAACTTTTTTAAGAATTTTATATTTTATTTTCTGTTCTTATATTATTATTCTTCCGTTTTATTTATTTTGTGATACTGAGAAGATTACGAATTTATATTATAATTATTTAATTTTTTCACTTGAAAGTGCATTGTTAATGTATTGTATTTTCTTTTTTTTTAAAATTATTATTAGAAAAAAAGAATCGCTAGTTAATGATTTATTTTTTGAAGGATTTGAAGAAAAACCTTTATTATAAAGTAATAAATAAAGAAAAATTGGGAAATATTGAAAAAATTTTTGTTTTGAAAAGGAAAATGATATTTATATTTTTTTATTATTAAGAAATTTAATTAAATTTATTAAATTATTAAATAATTTTTCATTAATAATACTATTTGATTTGAATTTTAATATTTTTACTTATTAATAATATTAAATTATTATATTTTGTGGTTTTTTTATTTAAATCACTCTTTAATATACTTTCATCCATAATAATTCAATAAAAGAATTATTTTTTTTAAAACCTAATTTTCATTTAAATTCTTTAAACAATAATTAAAAACATTTGTTTATATCAACTATTATATTATTAATCATTAAATAAAATTAAACAAAAATAATTGAATTTATATTTTGAAACAGAAAAAAATATAAAAAATGTCTGAAAAAACAAGAAGAGAAGAATTAGAAATTTTCACTGAAGATTTTCAAGAAAGACTAAGAAAATCCTATGAAGAATTAGAAAATAGGAAAGATAAAGAAAATATATTAAAAACGGAAAACATATCAAAAAAATATTTAAAAAAAAATGAAAAGCCAGAAAATATAAATATATCATTAGTAACTTTAAAAAATAATTTTATTATAGGATGGTCATTTCTTTGATCCTCCATTTCCATGGAAACCAAACAGATTAATAGGAGGATATTTTTCAAAATTTAAATTACAAAAAAAAGGAATTGAAATTAGTGACTGGGAAAAAGTAAAAAAAAATTTTAATACTTTAGAATAGAATGATGTTATCAAAAAGATCTTTTGAAAAAGAAAAAGACTTACCAAGTAAAAAAAATTTCGTTTGTAGAAAATTATATCAAGATGAATTTGATAAAAGAATTTATGGTAAACCAAGAGAAATAAATGAATCTTATTGTCCTTTAACTTCATTGGGAAATTCTATAATTGGGAGTTTTATTGAAGAAAATAAAAAATTAGAAAATTTAAAATTCAAAAAGGAAAAATTATATTATCAATTATTACATTCTAAAAAGAAAGAAGAAAAAAAAATTATTCCTAATTGGAGATATTCACATAAACCAGGAACTAATTTTGAAAAATTTAAAGCTGATGATATTTATGGTTATAATATTCCAAAAGTAAATAATAAATGGCTTGAAGGTCCTTGGTTAGCTCCTAAACAAGTTGGAACTTATTTTGATCATGATATTCATCCTTTATAAATAAATTCAATTTTAAAAATTATATTATTTATTATTTTGGGATTTGAAAATAATAAATCATTAGTAATTAAAGGTTTTAAACTTAAGGAATTTAATCTAATATTTTTTTAATTTTTTTTTTTTCATTGTTAAAGAAAGTTAAATGTTATTTTAAATAAATTTTTATTCTTTTTTATATTAACGAAAATTAAAAGAATAAATAAAGAAATATGTAATTTATACATTTAAATAAAAAAAATTTGAATAATTACATTAAAATAACAAAAATTTATTTAAAATATTATTCTTTTTTTAATTTAAAAATTATTATTAACTAATATTTATAAATGAAAACCTAATGTAGTCAAATTATCAGTAATTGGACTCCCACAAACACTTTCATCTTTAATAACAATAATTTTATTTCCATCAGCCCAAGCAAAACAATATCTCCTATCTTCTGAAATTTCAATACATTTAATAGCTTTATTTTCCTTAATACATATTTTTTGAATTAAATTCATTTCTGGAAATTGCCTAATTTTAACATAACCATTATCAGTTCCATAAATTAAAAATTCTTCAAAATCTAAATTTTTAAAAAGTATAGGAGAATAAAGTTCTTTTGAATTATCTTCTTCTTCAATTTCATTAATTAAACTTCCATTAATAGAAAAACTTTTAAAAGTTTTTAATGGTAATATATAAATTATAATAGAAGGTAAAGGTGAAGATGAAATAAAAACATAATTAGCATAAATTGTTTTATTATTTGATAACTTTATAGAACGAATTAAATCATAATTTCCAAGTGATAAAATATTTAAAAATCCATCATAAGAAACAGAAGCAAAAACATTTAATTTATCATTTATATAAATATAAGTAATTTCATCTGAATGATAAAATATTCTTTTAATTTTAATTATTTTTTCTTTTAATATTTTATAAACTGTAATTACTCCATTTTTGCCTCCACAAAATAATAATTGATTATTATTAGTCTTAGTCATATAAGTAACAGGAGTTCTATTATTTTCATAATAAATATCATATTTAATTTTCTTTTCTTTTAAATTTAAAATATTAATTTCAATTAATCCATTATAAAATCCTCCTTTGAATATTTTTTCATTATTATTTATTATTATTGGAGGACAATTTATTTTACTTATTTTATAATTGATATTATAATTATGAGAATTTAAATTTGAGATTTTAATTATTTTTCCTTCATTAATATTTATTTTTCCTTCTACAATATTTAATTTTATTTCATAATAATAATTACAATTAGTATAAATTAATAAAGAATTACAATGATTACATATTATTTTTTCTATTTTAGGAAAAACATTTTGTTTTAATTTCTTATCTTTTAATAAATCAACTAAAGAATCATAATTTTTAGAAAATAATTCAATAAAAATTAATTTATTTCCTTTAGTTAATTCTAATCCTTTACTTTGATTTAAATATTTATTAAAACTATAATATTCTTTAATACTTAATTTTTCTTTGGAATCTTCATTAAATAATTTTAAAGGAGTCATTCCCATTTCAACCATTCCTAAAAGTGCATTTCTAGAATCAATATCATCAATTTTTTCAATATTAACAATATTAATATAAGTATTTGCTTGAAATATATTTTTAGCTTCTTCACTTTTTTTTCCTTTTTGATTAACTCCAAAAATTAAATCAATCCATTTATTAATTTTACAGTCGTTTTTTTCTAATAAACTTCTCATTAAAGTAGTTACTTTATAAGCTTTATTATTCGTCCATTTAGGTAATTCAACATCAAAATGAAAATTAGGATATTTTTCTTTTTTTCCTTCAATAAAATCTAATTGGTTAATATTATTAAATATTTCAGGTAAATAAAAAAATTCAGGAGTTAATTCTCTTAAATCAACTTTTTGAGTAATACAATTAATAAAAGTTTGATTTAAACTAAAAAATAATCTATCAGGATTATCGAATTTATCTCCTTGAAGTTCAATTAAGCTTTGAGAAAAAGGAAAAATTCTCATTAAATAATGACAAACATAAAATGGATTTGAATAATGAGAACCATAAAAATAAGGTCTTTGATTAATTTCTAAAGGATTTAATTGGAAAGTATCATTATTATTATTATTATTAATATTTTTATATTTTTCTAAGTATTTATCTCCTTCTTCTAAAAACTTATTATAATCTATATTAGGATAATTTTCTAAAAAAGTTAATTTAGTTGTTTCATATACTTCATTATATATTTCTGATCTTTCTTTTGATTCTTCATCTATATTTATCATTCCCATTGGAGTATTTAATGGACGAATTTTTTTTTTGGAATTAATATCATAATTATCTTCTTTATAATCTAAATATAACCAAGGAAAAACTGGATATTGAGTTAAATCTATATATGATCTGTTTCCTATTAAATTTATTCTCATTAAATATTCTAAAGATGATATTTTATAATTTATCCATTTTTCTTCATATTTTTTTATTGTTAATGATTTATTTTTATATATTTTATACCCTAATGTTCTTTTATCATAATCAATTATTTTTGTTAAATTATCTAAATGATTTTGTATATCTGTAATTACTTTATTTAAATCATCATTGCTTTTAAAATTAAAAAAATAACTTTTTCTTGTTTTTGTGAAAATTTCTAAACCAGTTGTTTTATAATAATAATTTTTAATTAGTATCATTTTAATATCTTTATATTCTAATAAAAAATCAATTAAATCTTTATCTGATATTCTATTTAAAAATAAAGAACCATAACAAGTACCTTTTTCAATATCAAAATTAGGATCTTTTGAATTTTCTTTTTCATTATAATTTAAATTATTAATAAATAAAATTCCTCTTGATTCAATTTGTAAAAATCCTTTAATATGATTAATTATTTTTACCATACAACACTTATATAAGTTTTCATATTTTTTTTTATTTTGTTCTAAAGAAAATTTTGAATTTAAAAGTATTAATTGATTAAAATCAATTTCTTTAAAATTTATATGATTAAAATCTATTTTAAACAAAAAATTTTCTAAGTACATTTCCCATATTTTTGAATAGGAATTTTTATAAACACTTTCTAAGAAATTAAATCCATATTTATTAGGAATAAAATTAATATTATTATAATCATAAATTAATTCTTCTTTTATTTCTTTTTGTTCTTCAATGTTTTTTTTATTTTCATTTTCATCATTTTCTTCTTCATTTTTATTTATAATTTTTTCAATAATAAAGTTTTTATCATTTAATATTTCATCAATGTTTAAATTAATTTTATAATTCCTTTGATTATTTAAAAATAAATTTTTTACGTTAAACTTTCTAAATTGAGGAAGATAATAATCTAAATCTAAAATAGGAACCAATAATATTTTTGTCATTTCTTTTGTATATTGATTTTTAATTTTAAATTTTAAATTTTCTGGATATTCAAAAAATAAACTTTTATCACTCCATAATCCTTTCCATGAAAATAATTTTTTTTTCTTCTTTTTATAAATATTTCTTTTCTTTTTTTCAGAAAGATAATAATTCAAACAATATTTTTTATACATATATTGAATAAAATTAATAATGTGATTTAAAACTCTTTCTTCTATTATTTTTTTTTCTAATAAATAAGTTTCTTTCATTATTTCATTATTTAAAATTTCAGAATAAAATATATTTTTCATTTTTTTAATTTCTTTAGGATAAATATCTTTAAAAATTTTAATATAAGAATTAAATTTAAAAAGTTCAACACAATAATTTTTTTCATCAATTTTAGTATAAATACTTAATTCATTATCTTCATTCTTTTTCAAAATATTATCAGGTAAATTTATTATATTAGTATCACTAATAGATTTTATTGATTGATTACTTTTTATTGTATTTGTATTTATTTCATTATCGTTTAAACTATATAATTCTGTTGCATTGTTTAAATTATTATCTTGGTCTTTAATGTTACATGTAAAAATACTTATTATTGCGCTTTTGTCTGTGTGATCTTTTTGAAAATATGAACGTTTTTCTTTTATAATTTTTTGGAATATGGGATATATATAATTGTTTTTTATATCTGTATAAAAATTTAAATTTCTTTTTTTTAAATATATTATTGAAAAAGATAATATTTTATATAATTGATCTTGGATATTTTCATAATATTCATTTTTTTTTGATATATTAATTGACATTAATATTGAAAATATAATTAATTTCTTTAAACTTTTTTCCCAAAAATTAATTTCATAAAGAGACTCTGTTAATTCTAGATTAACACTAATTAAAATAATATAAATTTCTAAAAGATTAATTGCAGAATATTGTTCAAATAATATTTTTTTATTTATATTAAAAAGATTAATAAATTTATTAATCATTATATTTTTTTTCTTTGGATTAAACCCTAATTCTGCGATTAATTCTTTAGAATAATTACTTGAAGATTCATCTAAATCATTCGGAATAAATTCAGAAAAATCAGTAAGTTCTTCATGATTTTCAATAATTTTTTCAAATAATTCTGAATCTAACCATAAATCTTTTGCAAATTTTTCTTTCATAAAATCCCCATATTTATTTAAATTATTATCATTTTGATTTTTAATAAGTGATAATTGTTTAATAATAAAATTAGGAATTCTATCATTATAAAGAGACATATCTAAATTATTGTTTTCATATTCATTTTTATTATTATGTATTATCATAAATTCAAAAGCTGATTTAATTGAAAATATATAAGTTTCATCTTGATTATTTAAAAGAATAATATAAAGTTTTCTAGTAATGTTATTTATACTATTTATTTTTTCTATATTATTTTCATTTTGACTTTTTAAGAGGAGAATATATAAATTTATATAATAAATTTGAGTTACTTTTATCTTAAAAGATTTTTCATCTTTAATAGGAACATTTACAATCTTATTAAATATATGAAATATTTTTTCTATAATTTCTTCTTTTTTAATATCATCTTTTTTTTGGTCATTAAAAATAAAAAGTGTTTGAATTAACCAATAATATAATTTATTATTTTGATAAACTTCTTTTTTCTTTTCATCATCTAATAAATATTTATCTATATGGTTTAAAAATATTAATGTAAATTCTGTATCACATTCAGGACAAAATTTAACAAGACTATTTATTATAAATGTATTTATTTTAGAAACATTATTTACTTCATTTTTTTTATGATAATTATTTTTTATCCAATTTATTAATTTAGAAAAAATTTCTTTTTTATGTTCATTTAAAATATTAGGATTTAAGAAATTTATTATTTTTTTATTTTCATTTGTATTTATTTCTTTTTCTTTTTCTTCTTTTTCTTTTTTTGAAATTTTTGGTATAATAATTGAAAAATTAGAAATTTCAGGATTAAAATTCTTTTTATTTTTTTCATTAATTGTAACAAATAAATGTTTTAATAATAAATTTTCACTTAAAGAATCTAAAAAATTAAGGTTTTCATTATTAGTTTTATTAAAAAAAAGAATTTCCATTATTTCACTATAATTAATCATCCAACATTGAATTAAATCAATAATTTGACTTTGAATATTTAATAAACTAATACTTGAAAGATATAAAATAATATTAATAATATTTTTAGAAATATAATATTTCAAATTTTTTTTTTTTAAATGGTGATTTTGTTCATTTGAAAAATATTTAATTAATAAATTTAAGATAGAAAATTGAAGACAAGGCGAAATATCTAAACAAAGCATTTTTATAATATTAAAAAATTCATTTTTTATTAATTCATTAGAGCTTTCATCATTTCCATAATGTTCAAAAATCATTAATAAAATTGAAAATAAGTTTTTTATCTTTTCTTTTAATGAAGGTTTCATAATATAATTTTTATAAGTTTCTTTATCTATATCTTCAGAAAAAAAAATAGAATAATGTTCTTCACAACAAAATTGATTATATCTGTTTTTATCATAATATTTTAATATTAAACAAATTGAAGAAAGAGGAAAAAATTTTAATTGTTCTTGATAATTTAAATAAAAATTAAAGATTTTATCCCAAAATATTTCAATGTTATTATTATATTTTATTATTATTCTTTCATTTAATAAAATTAAAGTTAAAAAGTTTGATTTTTCTTTATCTAATATTGAAGATGGGGTTGAATAATTTAAAATTAAATTTGATATTTCTAATAAAGTAATTAAAATTCTTTCTGAAAAAACTTCATCTGGAAATTTTGAAAAAAAAATAGATAAACAACTGAAAAAATTATTTTTTATTGATTCTAATATTGAAGATTCATTATTTTCATAAATTAATTTAATTAAAGTTATAAATTCATAAAATGTTTTTTCTGAAAGAATTGATTTATCAATTAAATTATACTTTATATTATCTGAAGAAATTGGATTAATCATTAATTCTAATAAAGGTAATAAATTATCTATTCCTCCTAAAAGAAATATTTGATTTTTATTATTTATATAATTATTTATAAAAACATTTTGACTTAAATTTCCTATAAAATTTCCACATATATCATCTAAAATATTCTTTTTTTCATTAAATAAAAAAGGAGAAATCAAAAAAAAAAAATTATTTATATTTTCTTTTTGTTTTAACAATAAATCTATATCTTTAAAATATTCTTTTTTTTCTTTTTCTGACTTTTTTATTGTGAATTGATCATTAAAAAATTGAAAAAAAAAAGGATTTTGTTTTATTGAAGGAACAAACTTGGAAATAAAAGTTAGAAAAATTTCATTTGAATAAAAACCAGATTTTAATAAAATTAAATAAGATAATAATTCTTTGTTAATAGAATGAGAAATAAAAAAAATAGATGTTACTTGACCAATAAAATTTTCAAAGAAAATTAAATTTGAACATTGAGTATTTTCTAATTTAATTAAAGATTTAAAAATTTCTTCTCCATTAATATATAAATTTAATGAATTATTATAATTTAAATTTAAAGAAATATTATTCCATTCATCAAATTGAAAATTATTTAATTCTATATTTTCATTTATTTTCTCAAAAATTTGAATTTTTAAAGTATTACTATTTATTAAAGAAAGTTTAAAACTTTTTGAATCAAATAAAAAATTAATAAAATTAATTTCAATTCCTTCATTAATTGATAAAAATTGTTCTAAATTGTTTTTATTTATTTTAACTGAAAATGTAATAAAAAAACCAGATTTTAAAAAAGGATAATCAACTTTAAAACCATTAGAATCATCTTTATTTATTTCTAACGTAATTTTACTATTAATTCCATTAAAATAAATATAATTTTCTATTTTTTCTTTTTTATTTTTACTGTTAATT
>JAEEGK010025337.1_pt1 | contig 12195 bp, 7 predicted proteins | sample 8958771 | NCBI WGS metagenome assembly JAEEGK01 (sample SAMN16246547, study PRJNA631951) | gut metagenome | biome: gut microbiome; feature: rumen; material: SC-attached | host: Bos | place: Iran: Karaj | collected 2018-10 | reverse complement strand
GAGGCACGCCTGTATATCTACAGCCTGGCGTTGAATGCCCTGAACGGCAGCGAGGGAGAGGTGTGCTCCTTCAAGGTAAAACTGGGCAAGGTGCCAGCGACCTATACCTTGCAGCCCTCGGTCATCCTGAGTGACGCACTTGGGCAGCAGCTGCCCTGCACTGTCAATGCCGGAACGATCACCCTGCTGTCACCGGACATGACACTGGTGACTACCAGCGTGAATTACGGCAGGGTCGCTATCCGCAGCACCTACACGAAGACTGTGCAAGTGCGTAACAGTGGCAACGAGCCGTTGGAATTGACGGGCATCACCTTTGACAACGAGGATTTTTCTGCAGTCCCTCAGCAAGCGACCATCGCCCCCGGCTCGACGCAAAGCATTACGGTGGCCTATGCACCCGTTGAGCGCAATGCCGATCTGCATGCCGTGATGACCATTGCCAGCAACGCCGTGAGCGGCACAAAGACGGTGTCCATCAGCGCCATTCCTTTCTCGGTGAACGAGCTGCATGTACAACGGGCTCAAGGCATTGCTAACGAGGAAGTGGAAGTGCAGCTCACCGTCAACAATATGGAGCCACTGGTGGGCATGCAGTGCACATTCAGCCTGCCGCAGCAGCTGGTCTATGTCGACGGCAGCTTTACGACCAGCGAGCGGACGACGGGTTGCAGCGCCTTTGCCAGCGTGAATGGCCAGCAGCTGACGCTCTATCTGTTCAATCCCACGAATCAGCCCTGGACAGGCGACGATGGCGTTGTGGCGACGTTCAGACTCTTGCTTGACGGCAGAAGCGGTTCTTATCGGCTGAATCCCAGCAATGTCATCCTCAGCAATGCGACAGAGGAAAACATGACGTCAGCAACATCGGGCAATTACGTGATTATCCAGAGTCCAACCATCAATGCGCCCACACAGCTGAATCTGGGCCGCACGGCAGTGACCGAGACGGCGCAGGCACCCTACAGCATCCGCAACACGGGGCAATCGCCGTTGACGGTTGAGCGCATCATCTTCCTGAACGAGGGCTACAGCGTGGCCGAAGAGTTACCCATTACCATTGCCGCAAATGCAACAGCAACGCTCACCATCCAGCATGAGACCACCCTTGAGGGCCCTTACTCGACCACCATGAACGTCTATAGTGATGACCCCACGCAGCGGTTACTGAAGGTCACCGTCAGCGGTGAAACCTATGCCGCCAACGAGTTGACTCTTGAAGGAAAGCCAGTCAGTGACGGCTACGAACTGCATTTCGGGCTCAACAACTGGTCCACCGACCTGACGGCCCTGCAAATGGACATCCACTGGCCTGACGCAGGGATGACGTACTCGTCATGCGCAACTACCTCACGTTTATCCGGTCACCAGGTAATGGTCATCCCGCTTGGAGACGGATACTGGCGCATTCTGGTCTATTCAATGGGCAATGCAGTTATCACGGGTAACGAGGGAGAGATTTTCTCACTGAAATTCACGTGTGAAAACAACAATTATTGGGGCACGACAGTGACGGTTGACGACATCACGGTGAGCAACCAGCGCAGCGAGAACAAGTATTCAGGCACGGACCTGGAGCTTGAGATTGCAGTGTTGAGGGGAGATGTGAACTGTGACGGATTCGTTAATATCGCTGATGTGACCGCCCTGATCGATTATCTGCTGGGCAGTGATCCCCATCCGTTCAATCAGGTCGCGGCCCACGTTAACAGCGATAGTGATATCAACATTGCCGACGTGACGGCCTTGATCGACATCTTGCTGGGCAACAATTAAGAAAGATTAGATCCAGATTAAAAGAAGCCAGGGGCGGTGCTGTGTGGGCGCCGTCCCTGGGCTTTATTGGAAATGCGTTTTAAAGTTGGATTGTCAGAGGATGTCCAGGCCGTGGATCATGCCGCTGTAGGAAATGGCATCACGGCCGCGGGGGTCAACGTCGATGGTGGTCTTGCCGTTCATGAAGACCTCGACGTGGAAGCGGTAGTTGTCGTCACCGTTGTCTACCCTGAATGTGATTCGGGCACGGTCGGGCTTGGGGTACTCTACCTTGTAGTCCAGCAGTGCGCTGGAGAAGTTCAGCGCCTTGTATCCGCTGGCACCGTAGCCGACATTCTGGCCTGAGCCGGCATAGGGCAGATAGCAAGTCACCATGCCGTCACGGATGATCATCTTTTGTCCCTGGCTGACGCTGACAGTGGGTGCCGACAAGGGGCGCATCGAACCCACCATGACGACAAACTGCCGGGATTCGATCAAGGCCTTGATGGCCTCGGCACGCTGCGCGTCTACCACTTTGTTACCAGTGCTGCATGCAGCGAGCATCAGCATCATCGTTGAGAACAGAAATAGTGTTTTTTTCATAATTCTTTGAGTTTTATCGGGTTGCGGATTAAAGAAAAATTTCTATAATTTAGACTAACCAATTTGCAGAAAGTTTAATTGTTATTCAAAATACCATCTCGCCCTGGAACGAAATCGGGTTCCTGTCGCGCGCCCAGACGTCGATGATTGCTTTGCCGCTGTTGAAGATGTTGATGCGGTAGTAAAAGACATCCTCGTCGTTGGGCACGTCACACTCGACGATGTAACCGTTGTTGCCGGCAAAGGTCGCACTGTAGTTGCGGATCCGGGCCTTGAAATTCAGTCCCTTGCCTCCACCGTAAGGCACGTGATAGGCCTCGCCCACATAGGGGAGGTAGCTATCCAACTCGTCGTTGTTGATCTTGAGCTCATAGTTGGAATTGACGTGTTGCGGCATGCCGCCATAGGGCCTCATCCAGTCGACAGCAATCGTAAAATGGCGCTCCTCGATTGAAGTGCGCACCTGACGGGCCATTTCTTCCTTTGTCAGGCGGCTGCCGGTGTGGCATGCGGTGAGCGACACCAGCAGCAATGAGGTCAGAATAAAGACGAATTTGTTCATGATGCTCTCTGACTATGGGTTAACGGATGACAACAATCTTGGTCACAACGGCATTGCTGCCGCCATTGGCCTGCGAGCAGAAGACGAGATAGACGCCGCTCTTGACAGGTTTGCCGTACTGGTCGCAGCAGTCCCAGGTTACCATGCCGCCTGTGGATTTCATCTGCGCCAGCACATTGCCACTGGCATCGGCAATCTTCACCAGCGAATTGTCCATCAGTCCCTTGATGGTGACGTCGCCGCCATAGTCGGGGCGCACGGGATTGGGATAGGCATAGATGTCGTCATAGGTGGGCTCGGCAGGGCTGGAGTCACTGAAGTACTCGTACAGACCGTTGGGGGTGGTGACATACACCGAATTGCTGTTGGGATTGCAGCACACCTTGTACACCGTGTTGGTGGCCAGGGGGCTGTTGGTGGTATTGAAACGACGGATAATCTCGGAGCCGTCGCTGCTGACGAGGAACAGACCAGAGGACTGCGTGGCGATCCACTTGCGGTTGGCACCATCGACAGCGACGTCGTTGACCTGGATGCCATCCATGAGGCGGTCAGCCAGTCCTGTGCCATCGTTGCGCGGCACCTTGGGTCTGATGACTGAAAATCCGCTTCCCGAAAATGCCTGGCCGGGATTGAACATGCAGATGCCCTCGCTGGTTCCCATCCACACCATGCCGCTCAGGTCCTCGGTCAAGCAAATGATGTTGGTCCACGATACGGCCTGGCCGTCCTGGTCTGGCAGCCTGGTGAAAGACACCTGCTGGGGATGCTCTGAGAGCTCGCCGTTGGAGTTCCAGATCACAATGGGGCTCTCGAAGCTGCCGTCGGAGAACAGCTTGATGTCGTAGTTGCTGTTGCGTGTCGAGATGAAGCGGCTGCAGAATGTCGACGCATTGGGGTCGCGCTGGAAGGTACCTTCGATGACGGGCAGCACCCAGTCGGCAGCCGTAGTCTCGTTAGATTTCACCTTGGAAGCGGGCAGCACCATCACCGGATGGGCCTCGTTCTCATGGGGCTGTACCACCCACACATTGCCATAGCGGTCGATGCTGGTAACAGGGTGAATCGTCCACTTCTTGGCCATGGGGCTGTTGCTGACGTCATAGGTCATCACGATCTCGTTATCCTTCACCTTGAGCAAACCAAAGAACCAAGTGCCCATCAAGTAGGTATCGGGGTCATCCGGCAGGAATTCCAGCCAAAATGAGCCGTCCTGTGGGTTACCCTTCTTCGGGACATCCGCAGGGGTCACGTCGGTCCACTTCACGCCGTCGTAGGTGTTCACTGCAGTTAGCGATGCCGTGTTGCACACGCCATTGGCGGCGGTGCTGGACACATACAACTTGTCCTGGTCGGGATTGTAGGTCATCCAGAAGGGGGAAGCGAACGACAAAGCGTTGGGCACATAATAATTCTCTGTCTCCTGCAGGTGCAGGCCCTGCTTGCCAGCAGCCCACAGCGAACCGTCGCCATCGGGATGGGCACTGCACAACTCGCCGTTGTCACTCACCTCCACGAGGCCAAGGCCGTCCTCGTTGGCTTTGTAGCATTTTCCATTATCGGGCACATTCAGGAGCAGTCCGTCCAGCGTGCGCTGCACATCGGTTGCGGTCCCATGGATAACCGCTTGCGAGCTGAAAGTCGCATTGTCGTCGCCATCAAGGGTCATCGTGACGAGGAAGGTAGTATCGGTGATGCAGTAAAAGTTGTCACCGTCAATGGGCCATAAGCGGCAGTCATTCTTGAGCGTCCCAGTCTTGAACGAGATCAGATGCTCGTAGTATTTACCTGCCTCGCCATAATAGAAGCCGTCGGCCGATGAGACGAGCAACGTCTCGCCCACCTGAGCCACCGAGCGCAGCGCTTTGCCATACTGATGCGATTCCTTCACAATCATCTTGCTGTCGTCGACAACCACATAGCCGAAGTCAGTAGCCAGATACATCAGCCCGGGAGCGAAGGTCACGTCGTTGATAGTACGGCTCGAGGTGAGCACCGCGTCTTTGATTTCCGGCATATTCACCACCGTGCCGTTGCCGCCGATGACGTCGATGTTGGAGTTGCTGTACACCACAACAACATAATCCTTAGCGCTATTGTAATAGATGTTGGCAATGCCCATGTCGCTCAGGTCGTTGATCTTGCTCAGCGACTCGTTCTCGCCAGTGGACTTATCCAGGCGGAACAGATGCGCACCCGACTGGTAATATACAAACTGGCGGCTCTCGATGACTGACGTCACATCGTCGCCCGTGAATGAAGTGTGGATCATCCAGTCGCCCACGGCATGCTGTGCCATGACATTCAGCGAGAGGGCCACGGCAAACAGTAACAGTATTATCTTCTTCATGATCATGAATGTTTATCTTCTTGTATTATAATAACGTAAAGACCCTTGGGAAATTGTGTTTCAATAGTTCAGAGTGACCTGTTCCACGTCGGGCGACGAGGCATCATAGGTGAACGTAGCCCAGCGGCTGGTCACCTGGCTCTCGTAACGGATGTGATACTTCATGGGACGCAGGAATTTGACCGTTACTTCCCCCTTGACAGGCTCGCCAACCGCGCCGCGGCGTTTTATACCTTTTTTCTCAAGGATAGAGCACTCGGCATCGCGGATAGTGAATACCAAATTGATTGTCTCCTCAGGAGACAGCATCAGGCCCTCACGAGTGATAAGTACCTTCCCGCCACCCACATGACGCAACTGCACTGTATCATCATCGCTGTCATCGCTTTCGGCAGCTGTTGTAACCAACTGCACGATGTGGGTGCTGGCCGGGCCTTTTTCCCGATGCCCCATGAGCAGTGCCACCAGTGCCATCGCCACCACAAAGGCGATTGTATAGAACTCGGGGGAATTCAGATCCATATTTACTTGAGTTTCTTGATGATCTCAGCCGATATCAGTTGGGATGAGGCGGGAGACCAGTGGGTGTCGTTAAACAGATACACGTCCTTGACGCCCTGCTCGATATAGGGGGAAAGCACCTGCTTGGAGAAGACAAAGCGGTCGATGTCGGGCGCCATCCATTGCATCAGATCCTCGTTGAGCGTCTTGGCTGGATAAGGATTGTCAACGATGTAATCCTGAAGGATATCATACTTGTCACAGGCGACAAGCAGGATGAGGTTCACACCACGCTGGCGGGCAGCATCGATCACTTGACGGTAGCAATCTAGAATGAGTTGGCGGCTCTTGGGCGAAACATCAAAGCCCATCTTCACATCCTCGTTGTAGAAATAGAGCACATCGGGCTGAACGCCGCCAAAGACGGGCCGCGACAGCTGCGCCTTCAAGATGGGATTGGCGCCAAACAAGTGGTAGAACAAGAAATCCTTGACACGCAGCAAGGGACTGGGCGACTTTTCGGGGGTGGCTGCCTGCGTCTCCTCGGTCTTCTCAACACGGGGAATCGAGGTGTGTTTGGTGGTAAATCCGCAATGCCTGTCCACCAGGTAACGCTCCACTTCCTCAACCACCAAGTTCTTAACATTGGTGGAGTCGATGCGGCCCAGGTTCAGCAAGTCAAACGCGATCTGCATCGGACTCGACAAACTGGGGTCTTGAGGCGTATAGACAACCACCTTGCGTCCGCTCTCATGAGCAAGATAGTTCACGTAGTCACCCTGCTTGCCCACGCCGCCACCATGCGAGAACGAGTCGCCGATGACCAGCACACCACAAGTGTCGAGGCGCAACAGGCTGTCGTCGTCCTGACCGGTGTAATAGACCTCGGAAAGCAGGTGGGAACAGATGCTGTCGGTGTATTCAGGGCCGCTATCAATCAATCCCAGACGCATCAGGTCACCGGAGTTGTCGTCAATGGCCCACAAGTAAACAGCCATGCCGACAAAGAACAGCCAGACTGGCAACACGGTGTAGGATATGTTGATGAGAAACTTGCGCATAACTGGAAGTGTCAGAACTGGAAATAGATGAACGTTTGCACCTGGCCGGCAAAATAGAAGATAATGAACACGAGCAAAGCATACAGGGCCAATCGGGCCGGACGCGCCGACAGGAGACGGCAGCCGTCAATCTGCAGCACGTGCTGGCGCTCACGCTGCAGCCACTCTACAACAATCAATGCAGCACACCACATGAGCATTGTCGCCATCTTCATCGTCAGCCCGTGGTAATTGAACAACGAGGGCGAGAACAGACGGGACACAAATTCACTGAAGGACGCAAAGTCGGGGGCACGGAACAGTATCCATCCAAAGTTGATGAGCAGGAAGGTCACAACCATGCTCACCAGTTCCTTGAACGACGGCAACAGGCGGCCATGGGCCACAGTGTCCCTATAGCGCTGCGAACCCAACACGATGAGCGGAATAAACAGCAACGCATGATAGAGGCCCCACAGGACGAATGTCCAATCGGCACCATGCCACAGGCCACTCAAGGCAAACACAATGACGGTGTTGAGCACCGTCCTGGCACGGGAACAGCGGCTGCCGCCCAACGGGAAATAGACATACTGTGTGAACCACCCCATCAGCGTGATGTGCCACCGACGCCAGAACTCACGCACGTTGCGCGAGAAATAAGGCACCTTGAAGTTCGTCGTCAGCCTGATGCCGAACAACTTGGCACAACCGATGGCAATATCGCTATAACCTGAGAAATCGGCATAAATCTGGAACGTGAACAGCAACGAGCACACCAGCAACATCAAGCCGGTCGAATGTTCCAAACCGTTCCATGTCTGGTTTACCACCTCGGCACATCCGTCGGCGACAATCAGCTTCTTGACAAAGCCCCAAAGCATCTGCCGTAGGCCGTCAACAGCCTGGCAATAATCAAAACGCCGTTCCTGAAGCATCTGGGGCAGCAGGTTGGTTGCACGCTCGATGGGACCCGCCACCAGTTGCGGGAAAAAGCTGATGAACGAGAAGAAGGCCACCACGTCGCGTGTAGGCTTAATCCTGCGGGCATATACGTCAATCGAATAGCTCAGAGCCTGGAAGGTATAGAAGCTGATACCCACCGGCAGGATGATGTTGAGCGTTGGCCAATCAAGGGTAACGCACAGCGCCGAGAATAATGCCTGCAGATTGCCCGCAAAGAAGTTGAAATACTTGAATGTGGCAAGTATGCCCAGATTAAGGACAATATTTGCAGCGCTTACAGCCCGTTGCACACCCCGACGCCCCTCATAATGCTGGATGAGCAGTCCGCTGAAAAAACTGCTGAGCGAAGTGATGACGATGAGAATGAGAAAACGCCAATCCCACCAGCCATAAAAGACGTAGCTCGCCACGAGGATGAGCAGATTCTGCCACCGCAGCTTCTTGAAGACAAACCAGTAGAGCAGGAACACTACCGACAGGAAAATCATGAATGTGAACGAGTTGAAAAGCATAAATAGCGCAAACGCTTAAAAAAAGAGGGCATGCTTGAACGGCATACCCTCTCGGTCAAAATCTCTCTAGGAAAGGGTCACCCCTGACGTGTCTGTTATCTGATAATCATCACTGTTGCCTGGGGAGAACCATTCACAACAGGCTGACTGCCTTTAGCGGCATAGATGTTGTAAATGCCTGTCGGTACCCTCTCGCCATCGGCGCCGCTGCCATCCCACAACGCGCTACCCATGACAGGACCCAGCTGAGCCACCACACGTCCGTCACGGTCAGTCACCGTGACATAGGAATTCTCCATCAGATTGGCAATCTTAATCATGCCAGTGAAGTCAGGCTCCACAGGGTTGGGGAATGCGTAAACGTCGTTGAAGCTGAGGGCTGCGGCATCACCTTCGGCAATGTACTCGGCAAAGCCATTGTCGGTGTAAACAAAGACGCGTCCATTGACGGTATCGCACTCAACGGAATATACCGTGTTGCTGGGCAAGTCGCTGTTTTCTGAAGTGAAATGGCTATAGACCTCACTGCCATCGGGCGACACAAAATAAACGCCGTCGTCAGAGGCAAGCCACTTGTTGTTATCGCGGTCAACGCCCACGTCATAGACGCTGTAGCCCTCGCACAAGATTCCCTTGCCTTCAGTGGACTTGGTTACGAAGGGGCGCACGGCCTTGGGCTGCTCGTCAAAGACCACATCCGGGTCAAACATAAACACGCCCTTGGTGTGCCCTACCCAGATATTGCCATCCTTGTCCTGTTCCATGTGGTTGACGTAAGTCCAGTCCACTTGGCGGTCATTCTGGTCAATGAAACGGGACAGGTTCACCAAGCGATAGGTGTCGATAGTGGGGTCGACTTGACCGTTGTCCCAGCAGAATAATTCAGCATTGCCCAGGGCACTGGGATAGTCGCCGTCGATATAGAACTTGAAGTTGTTCTTCTTCGACACCAGGAAGCGCGAACGCTGCATTTTTTGCGTATTTAGGCTCAACAACCCACTAGGTTGGAACCAGTCAGACTTGGATACCGACGCCTTGTTGAACTTGGCAAGGGGAAGCACCACAACCGGCGCATCTGGATTATTATAAGAGCTAACGACCCAAAGGTTGCCATAATTGTCAAATGCGGGAGTCGGTTTATTTTTGCTTATATTTGAATTCGTGCTGGTATAGGTCGTTTTCCTCACGTTGTTGGTCACCTTGTGAATACCAAGATTCCAGCTAGCTCGCACATAGGTCGTGGGATCCAGAGGGCTGAACTCAAAAGCATAGGCACCACCCTTGGCAGTATAAGCCGTTGCGTTGGACCAGTGATCACCGTCATAAGTGTTGATTATATTGGATATAGCATCTATTTCTTCTGGCTTGCTTATATTGTTGATTAACGCAATCGGACCAGAGTTGGCAACATACAGCAGATTCATCGCCGCATTATACTTCAGCCAATAGGGTTGGTCAGTCGTCAAAGAGTTCAACTTATAATAAGCAGTCGAGCCTTCGATGTGCAGACCATTGGCATCGACAATCCAAACAGTCCCATCACCATAGGGATCAGATGTAGCAAATCCTGCCGATGAACCGTGTTTAGTAGCCGTCTGAGCAGTCTCATCAATCGTGTAGTAATAGGTCTGGCCGGCAAAATTGGCGATATAACCCGAAGGAGTCTTCTGAACACAGGTGGGGAGGGCACTTACCAGACGAGTCAAAGTAGGTGTACTAGGTGAGAAGTCAAAGTAAGACAACCTATTATTGTACATAATAAAAGTTGAATGGTCATCAATTGGGAACAATTTTGCACCAGCAAAAGTACCGCTTTTCTTAGCAAAGGTATTGATAGGATCTTCGCTATTGGGGTCACCGTAATAGGCGTTGGTGTTGGACATAATCACGAGTTTATCGCCAACCATTGTCACAGAGTTAACGCAAACTGAGTTACGCACTTCTACGCTCTTGATAATGGAGAATGTAGCCTCATCAATGACTGCATAGCCATAGCCCATGGCAACATAAGCCTTGCCATCGACAAAGGTAATATCACGTATCTCCTTGCCCACATAGTCTGTCAATTCTCCATCAGTAAGCGTGTAATCATGCACTCTGACTAACACATCCTTGATACCGTTGATGTTAGTCACATTGCCTGATGCGTCGATGACATCGATGTTGGAACTGGCGTATGCCACGAAGAGCAGCTTGTTCTGCCAGTCGTAGTAAATCTGGGAGATCTGATTATCTGACAGTTTGTTCTGACGATTCAATGACACGGTCGATGTTGTAGCCTTGTCAAACTGGAACAGGCGATCACCATTCAAATAATAGATCTTGTCGCCAGTGTCATAGACATTCTGGATTTTCTTGGCCACATAGTAGTTGTGGATCTTCCATGTGCTCGCACTGGCTGTGGTAACAGCCATCACCATGAGCAACAAGATAACTAGATGTTTCTTTGCCATATCGCGTTCTTTTAATGTTTTACTACTTTATAATCATGACTGTCGCCTGGGGAGTTCCCGTCACAACAGGTTGACTGCCCTGACCGGCGTAGATATTGTAAATACCTGTTGGTACTCGCTCACCATCGGAGCCGCTTCCATCCCAAAACGCACTACCCATGACAGGACCCAGCTGAGTCACCACGTTTCCTTCACGGTCGGTCACGGTGACGTAAGAGTTCTCCATCAGGTTGGCAATCTTTATCATGCCGGTGAAGTCAGGCTCCACAGGGTTGGGAAATGCGTAAACATTGTCGAAACTGAGAGCAGCGGCATCACCCTCGGCAATATACTCGGCAAAACCGTTGTCGGTGTACACATAGACTCGTTCATTGACAGTATCGCACTCAACGGTATATACCGTGTTACTGGGCAAGTCGCTGTTATCTGAGGTGAAGTGGTTATAGACCTCACTGCCGTCGGGCGACACAAAGTAAACGCCATCGTCAGTGGCAAGCCACTTGTTGTTGTTGCGGTCAACGCCCACATCATAGACATTGTAACCCTCGCACAGGATACCTTTGCCCTCGGTAGATTTGGCCACGAATGGACGCACAGCCCTGGGCTGCTCATCAAAGACCACGTCCGGGTCAAACATGTAAACGCCCTTGTTGTGACCTACCCAGATGTTGCCATCCTTGTCCTGTTCCATGTGGTTGACGTATGTCCACTCTACCTGACGATCATTTTGATCGATGAAGCGAGTCAGGTTCACCAGGCGATAATTGTCAACAGTGGGGTCAACGACGCCATTGTCCCAGCAGAAGAGCTCACCTCTACCATTGCCATCGGGATAATCACCATCGATAAAGAACTTGACGTTATTCTTCTTGGATACCAGGAAACGTGAACGCTGCATTTTTTGCGTATTTAGGCTCAACAACCCACTAGGTTGGAACCAGTCACTCTTGGTTGCCGTTGTAAGAGCGAACTTAGCTGCAGGAAGCACCGCCACAGGGCAAGAAGCATTACCATAAGAGCTGACAACCCACAAGTTGCCATAATTGTCAAATGCAGGTGTCGGCTTGATGGACGCAATCTTTGCGTTAGAATTGGTATAGGGTGTCTTCAGAACGTTATTGGTCACCTTATGGATGCCCTTGTTCCAGCTAGCGCGCACATAGGTCGTAGGATCCAGCGGGCTGAACTCAAAAGCATAGGCACCTCCAGAGGCCGTATAAGCTGTGGCATTGGTCCAGTGCTCGCCATCATAGGTGTTGATTACGTTAGCGATACTTGTCGAGTTGTTGTTAATGAGGGCTATCGGGCCCGAGACAGCGGCATACAGCACATCCATTGCCGCATTGTACTTCAGCCAGTATGGCTGGTCGGTCGTAATGGCATTTACTTTATAATAATTGGTCGAGCCGTTAAGATGCAATCCATTGGCGTCGTTAATCCAGACGGTGCC
>JAEEGK010025335.1_pt1 | contig 12195 bp, 8 predicted proteins | sample 8958771 | NCBI WGS metagenome assembly JAEEGK01 (sample SAMN16246547, study PRJNA631951) | gut metagenome | biome: gut microbiome; feature: rumen; material: SC-attached | host: Bos | place: Iran: Karaj | collected 2018-10 | reverse complement strand
AAACTATATATTGAATTCGCTTGTTTATATGTTGAAAAATGTTTCCTTAAAAAATTTTCATTATTTAATTTCCTTTCTCTATCTAATTCATTTTCTTCATATATAAATTCTTTTTTTTTTGGCTTTCTAACTATTAAAACATAATGTAGAACTGAATTTTTTTTATTTTTATTTCTCTTGTCATATTAAGTATAAATTTAGCAATAAATAATTTATAAAATAAATTTAATATTAAATTTATTGACAAATGTTCGATAAAATTATTTTTATTTTATATAAAATTTAATGAGTATAGTTAAAACAAAATTTTTTTTTCTAATAGAAATTTTCTCTTTATTATCTCAAATGTATTCAAATGACAATTTAAAATCAATATTTCCAGAACCAAAGATTATATTAACTGTATATGATTATCAAAAAAATAGAACATCATATCATCTTTATAAATTAAACGATAACGACAATCACGAACAATTATCATTTAGAATATCTTATTTAATGGAAAAGAATTTAAGTTCAATAGAAAAATTTTCAAAATTTTATAATAAAAAATGGATGTTTTTTACTCAAGACAAAGAAATAATTGAATTTATAATAGATGAAAATGAAAAATTAATAAAAAAATCAAAGCCCTTATATAAAATCTTTGGTATAATATTTCCAAATAATATATCAGTTTATACAAATAAATCAACTTCATTATCATTATATCATATAGAAGAAAATTACATAAATGATTTTATATCTTTTGATATTTTTAACCAAACAAAAAATACATATTTTATTATAACACAGCGTTCAATTATTTATGAAATTCCATCAAAATACTTATTAATAACATCAACAGTATCTTTAGTAATTTCAATAATTATGTTAATATATTGGAATTATCGATTAAGAACATCACCAAATGTTATATCATTACATAAATATTTAATATCACTTCCATATTTAAATATAATATTAGCTATTTTAGTTTCTTTAGAAGCTTTTGATATGATTGATCAAGATCCAAATAAAGAAGAAGATAATTCAATATATTTAGAAACTGGATTATTTACTGTTAATGCTGTTTATAGATCTGTTCTATGGATTTTATTTGTTTTAGTTGCTGCAGGTTGGCAAATTTCAAAACAATCTTTTAATACTAAAGAAGTTAAACACTTTATTCAAGTTTTTGTCTTTATATATTTAATGATGTGTATTGATCAAATTGTTGATTCTTTAAATAGTTCAAATCATATTTTTAAAGCTAGTGAAATTAAAAATTTTTTTTTTTATATGATTATGATTATTTATATTACTTTTAAAGGGCTCAATACAATTAATTTTTTAAAAAGAAAATTACAATATTCTGCAGTGTTTAATACATTACAATATATTCCTGGTTTAAAAATTAAAATAAACATGATGAAAAAACACATAAGAATATTATATATTTTTGCAATATTATATGTTTTAACAATGATAATTCATAAATTTTTATTTTTAAAATATGATACTCAAAAATTTGAAATTATTCAATATCATTATATTGATTTAATATTTATGATAATGTTTTTAATTATTTTTAGACCTATTAAATTACCAGAATATTTTGATGTTGATTATGGAGAAGATATAAATGATAATTCAAAGGTTTATAAATGTAAAATTCCTTTAATTGAAGAATTTTTTGATTTAAATAAACCAATTAAAAAAATTCAAAATTCAGAAAAGAATTATTATATTAATGAAAATATACCTGTAGTTATTATTAATCCTTGTTTAGGTAATAAAATAAATAATCACAATATTGATACTATTATTACTAATAGTGATATTGGATATTTAAGTGATAATTAATTTCAAAATATCATATTTCAAATTATTAATTAAATTATATATAATGTTTTTTTTAAAAACATTTTTAATAAATTTAATAATTCATATTTTTAATTTTAATAAGTAAATATGACAAAAAATTCAAAACAAATAAATCCATTATTTAATTTTATATACATAAATTCTCTTAAGAAAAAAAATGTTAAACAGAAATTTTTTGTCCATTCTTAATTTTATTAAAGCAATTATCTAAAGTTTCCTTTTTCTTCATTCTTTCAAGACAAATAAATTCAAGTAACTTTCCAAACTTTTTAGCATCATCTTGATTTTCAATTTGTTGAACAGGAACATCATCACAACTATAATGAGCTTCAATTCTCACTCTTTTATTTCTTTTAGAAGCATTAATAGTATGACTATTAGATCTAAAATTATTAAATGTATTAAACAAATAATTTCTTCCAAATTTATTCTTTTCATAATAAGCTAAAGATGAATTATTTGAATCCATTGGGTTTTGAACATATTTATCATAATAACCATATAATATATCATATAAAAATTTCTTATATGGAACATCAGGATGAACTTCAAAATCAATTTCTAAAAATTCTTTAAAATTATATAAGAAATCTTCAGTATAAAATTTTTTATCAAAAATACCATTTCGAGCTAAGTAATTACTTAACATTCGATATGAATATTCATCTCTTTTTTTTGTATCAGTTTCTTTAATATTATTCATAACATGTTTTAATCTTAATAATTCACTCATATGTCTTTCATATCTTTCTCCAATTGCAGGGGAACCAAAACTTTTATCATATATACTTACACATTTATTTGAAGAATCTTGAAATCTAAATTCTCTATTCATTGAAGTATTTGGAAAAGGACTTAAACCTAAAACTATTTTTTTATCACTTCCTTTTACTCTATGAATATATTTATTTATACTATCTAAATAATATTTTGTTCTTTTATTTAATAAACTATATATTGAATTCGCTTGTTTATATGTTGAAAAATGTTTCCTTAAAAAATTTTCATTATTTAATTTCCTTTCTCTATCTAATTCATTTTCTTCATATATAAATTCTTTTTTTTTTGGCTTTTGAAATGTTAAATTTGTTTGAGAAAAATAATTTAATTTTGGAGATTTGGAATTGAAAAAATTTCTTGTTCTGAAATTTGTTGTTGTTGTTAATGTATGTTTTGAATCTTCGAATAATTGATTATCATATTCTGTTGTTTTTTCTATTTCAGTAAGTTTTACATTTACTGAATCCATAATTTGCTTTTTTTTATATTTATTGATAAGTAATTTCATATCTGGACTTGCATATCTATTTTTCTTATTCATTCTAGATGATTTTGATTTAATGTTATCAATAATTTCTGTCTTTGTATTCAATTGTAAACCTTGAAAAGACATATATTATTTATTTATTAAATTTTAAACATTTATCTCTAATTGTTTAAAGAAAAAATATTTTTTTAAAATACAACAGAATTATAATTAATAAAAAGTAAAAAAAATAAACAAATGATTTAAAATAAATTTTAAATAAAAAAAAACAAATTAAATATATTAAAATGAACATAAGCAATAAAAATAAATCATTATCAGAATCTCAAAAATCTGAAAATAATTCATTAAATAAGAAAGAATCTTTAAATCCAAAAAATATGAAAAATTTATTTATTTCAAAAAATAATAACGAAGAGTTAAAAACAATGAATAAAGAAAATACAATAAAAAAAATATTAAATAAAATAAATCATAAACAAATATCAGAAATGTTATCTTTAGAAAGATATACTTTTCAAAAATTTAATAATTTTTATTCAAACGAAGAAGACTTTTACAATATTAAAGTAATAAATGAAATAATATGTAACGAATCAACTCATATTGTTGCAATATTTAAAGATTATTTAATAAGTGGAGACACTTCTGAATTTTTACAAAAGTTATATTCTTTAAAAGAAAGTAAAGAATGTCTTCCTAAAATTTTCGAATATTACGACAGTTGTTCTGTCATTTTTCCTAATTATGTTATTTTACCTGAGTCAAAATATATTTATAAAAATATACAAAGAAAACAAAGAGTTATTGATAATCAACAAGATTTAGAAGATAAACAAGAAAAAATTAAAAAAGGATTAATTAAAGCTAAAGAAGATGATATTCCTGTTTTTAATTCTGTTGAATTAGATTCTATTTTAGATCAAACTGATACAAGTGGAATTAGAAGATTTTTTGGAATTAAAAAAACTGAAAGTAATTTAGAAAGTAAAAATATTAGTGTTGAAAATATAATTAAAAAAATATCAACAGCTGAAAATTATTCAAATGAAAATCAAATAAAAAAAGAAAAACCAAAAATGAATATTAATTTCATAACAATAAATGCTTCTAAAATCAAAGGAAGAAATTATAATAGAAATATGGATTCAGGTTATATAAATAGTAATAATAGTAAAAAAAATAATAATATAGTAAATTCAATAAGTTCAATATCAAAAAATACAAAAGTTTCTTCAACAACAATTGACTTAGAACCAAAGAATCAAAATAATGTTTTTTATAATAGTAATAATACAATACATGTAAGTAATAGTTTAAGAAATAATAATTCATCATCAAAAAATAATAATATAAGTAATAATAATTCAGGAATAAAAAAACAAAATTTAATTAATAATTTATTAGCAAATAAAAATAAAGAATTTATAATAAAAGCATTTGAAGAATTAAATAAAAAAAAACCTAATCTTTTTAATACAATAAATACATCACAAACGAAGAAAAAAGTAAAAAATAATAAAAATATTTTACCATCAACAGATAATAAAAATAAGTTAAAATTTAATAAAATTTCTTCAAGTACAAATCATATGAAAACTCTTTCTTCTTCTTCTTCTTCTCCAAGTCAAGGATTAATTAATGTTTATCATAATAAAAATACTATTTCAATGTCTAAATTAGCTATTTCTAATATTCAAAATACAAATCAAAAAGCTATTTTAAGTAATAGAAGTGGTGATAAAAAAAAAGAAAATTTAATTAGAACTTTAAATATAAGAGAAAGTATTCCTTTAACAAGTAGAGAAAATTTAAGTCCTGAATATTTAAATATATTAAATTCAAAAATTCAAAAAATTAAAAATTTTAATAAAAGAATATCAACTTCAATTCCTTCAAAAAAAAAATTAATTCAAAATTCATCATATAATTCAAATACAAAGCAAAAGGATTTTCATACAATTAATAATGAAACTGAAAGAAATAAACAAATATATTATAGAAATAGAAAATTTAATTTTAATTTAACTGAAAGTTTGTCAATTCCATTAAATTCAAAAAATAATGAAAATAAATCTCATAGGGATAATACTTCTAAAAGTCCTAATGTTTCTCCAGAAAAAAAAATAATGAGAACTTATGCTCATTTTCATTCTAATAGTTCTTTAATTGGAAATAATAATGATAATAAAAGAAAAATAAAAAAAATTAGAAATTCTGTTTTTCCTAATAAAGAAATTAATTTTAAAGGATTTCAAATTAAAGGTTTTCAAGAATTAATTCAAAATAATCATTATAATTCTAGAAATTCTAAAGGATCAAATAGCGAAAGGATTTTTATTAGTGAAAATAATGCTTCTAAAAATGATAAAGTTTCGAATTTTTCAAATAAAAATTTTCTGGATAATTATGATAAGATTCATAAAAAATAATATATTTATTTTCTATCAATTTTTTGATTAAATATATTTTTTTTCATTTAATTATTTATTGTCGGTGTAGTAATAAATTTATTTTAAAAGAATCTTTTAATCTTTTTTTTTATTATTATTAAATTTTTTTTTAAATATCAATGAAATTTTAGTATTTCTTTTTATTATTCATTGTTTTAATTTTTAATTAGATAAAAATATTATTATGTTTTAATTAATTTTAAACTTTAAAGAATTTTTATAAATTTTAATAATAATAACAAATGGAAAATAAGAAAAATATTTATTCCTACTCATTTAAACATAAAAGACAATCATCTTTTAATCCAAATTTAATATCTAAATTATTTTTTGAATTTGATGAAAAGAACAGTAGATCAATAAAATTTGAAAAAGTAAATGAAATAATAGATGATAATATAAATATTATAAATGATATTTCAAATATAAATTATAATCCAAGTAGAAATCGTTTCAGAGATAAATTAATGTCTCAAATAGAATATATTTATACAGAAGCTAAAAAGCCAAAACCAAGTGAAAGCCTTCATAATATTTTAATAGATAAAAAAGTTCAATCTTCTAAAAATATTATTGATAGTATATTTGAAACTCAATTAAAAAATAATTCTATTATTATTCCTAAAATGAAAAGAAAAAAAAAAGAAGATATTAAACCTAAAAATCTTTTAAGTATAGATAACACAGAAGATGAAATGCCAAAATATATTCATACTCAAATAATTCCTCTTAAAGGAAAAAAGAATAAAACTTATAAATTTAAATATAAAAATATACCTAAAGGAATAAATTTTATTAATATTCATCCAATTAATAAAGATGCTAAAGAAATTAAATATTTTAAAAATTTAGATGATTATGAAATGAGATATAAACTTATAAATATGAGAAAAGAAATTTTCAAAGTATAAAAAAACAGTTACAAATATTATTACATATTTAGTTATTTTATTTCTTTTTTATAAAAATAAATATTTTCATTTTAATCAAATTAATAATTAATTAAATGATTTTATAAAAATTATAAGATTAAAAATATAAATACAACATATTAAACTTTTTAATTTATTACATAAATATAATAAATATTTATTATTCTATAAAAAAAATATAAATTAAAAATTCCAAATAAAATAATTAATATTTTAAAAATCCAAAAATGTCTTTTGAGAGCAAATCAAACAATGAAAAAAATACTGAGTTTAAAAACTCAGTTGAAACTTCTTTTGATTTTTGCTCCTTTTTATTAAAAGATATTAACAAAGAAAATGATAAAATTTTTGGATTTATCCCAATTAAACTTTCTAACATAGATGAAACATATATTTTTGACTCAATAAAAGTTCTTTATCTGATTTTTCAAATGATGTTTTTTATTATTATAAATCAAAAAGGAATTATAATTTAAATGTAAATAAAGAAAAAGAACTTAATGAAATGTTTTTAGAAAATTTATCAACTTGTCATAATATAATTAATGTAAATAATAAATTAATATCTAAAGACCCTTTAGACATTCTTTTATTCAAAAAAACAAAATGGCAAATATATAAATTAAATGATAAAATAAATGAAGATATAATTGCTACTTTTGTTAAACCTTCTCAAGAAATTAATATTGAAGAAAAAATAGAAAAAATTTCTGAGAAATATAATCAATTAAATTCACAAATTAAATATATAGAAAATGAACATGAAGAAATTCTTCAAAATCATTATGAATTAGGAATTATTAGAAATTTCCATTGTGATGATAAAAAATATTTAAAAACTGTTATTGTAAAAGATATTAATGATTCTTATTATAAAATATATTGTAAAGGAAATCCTTTTATAATTCAAGATTTATGTAAACCAAATACAATTCCAATAAATTATAAAGAAAAAGTTAATCAATATATTCAAAAAGGAAAAGTTGTTATTGCATTAAGTGGAAAAAGAATAAAAATGAATTATTTGCAAAGTCAATTAATTGAAAGAAATAAATGTCAACAAAATTTAATTTTCTTGGGATTGGTAATAATAAATAATAATAAATCATTAATAAAAGTTGAATAAAGAGGTCTTATAATGATTTTCTGGTTAAATAGATAATGTAATTATAAATATTTTCCAGTTTAATAGTATAATAATACTATAATCTTTATTTTTTATAAATCAGTGAATATTACTTTGATGAATCCTATTTTATTTTTAATTTAATAAATTTATATTGAATAAGGTTATTATATTAAAAAGAAAAAAAAATTATATCATTTGATTCAATTATAAAATAATTAAAAATATAAAAATGAACTTTGATGTGGTAAGTATGAAATCACAAGAATTATCGATTAACAGTGGAGAAAGTAAATAAAAAAAAAATAAATAAAAAATATAGTAAATAAAAAAGAAACAATTTCAACTTCAAATACAACAAATCAAAATTTAGGAAATAGAGATAAAAAAAGAAATAAAACAGTAAAAATAAATAACAGATTAATAGAAGATAATATAAAAAAAAAAAAAAGTTCAAAAAAATTAGAAGAATTAAATAAAAGTTTTCTTAAATCAGAAAATCAATCATCTTTAAATAAAAGCCAAAATAAAGGAAAAAAAGACGCAACAGAAAAAAAAAGAAAAGAAGTATTATTTTCTCTTCTTCCTCAAATAAATAAATTAAAAAAAATAAAAAAAACATATGAAGAATTAATAGCACAGACTCAAATAATAAAAAAAAAGAAGAATAGTAATAATAGTATAACAACTAAAAAGAAAAAGAATATGTCAGGAAAAATATTAAAGATATCAAATAAAGAATCAACAATAGAAAACATGAAAAAAGATTTAGAAGAAAAAAAGGAAGATTTAATAAAGAAAAAATTTGAAAGAGCAAAAACAATAAAACGTGTAACATTTAAAAAGGAAAATTCAAATTTAGATTCTTCAAGTATTTCAAGTAAATCAATTAAATCAAATAAAAGTTTTGAAGGAACAAATAAAACTTTAACTTTAAAACCTAATAATATAATTATAAGAAATCCTTCTGAAAAAACTATTTTTACTCCATTGCCTCGTTCTTCTCTTATTGCAATTTCTCCTGAAGCTGATAAAATAAGAAGAATTAATAAAATGTTAAGAAGAGAAGAATATAATGTTCAATTAAAGAAAACTAATATTACTAAATTATTTGGTAAAAGATTAATTTTCATTCAAAGATTTTGGAGAAAATGGTTTAAGAATGTTTACTTAAAAAAAACTATTCATATTCAAAAAATATATCGTGGTCATTTGATTAGAAAAAGTATTAAATCTGATAAATTAACTATTATTAGATTTGTTGTTAAAGTATGTTTAGAAGGAAGAAAATTACATTTTCCTTTTTTTATTGGTCAAATAAGGAAATTAATAAGAGCTATTTTTTTTCAAAATATGATAGATACAAAAGATATATCGATTCAAGTTGATATACCTAATTATACATTTAATAATATTGAAAGTAATTATATTAAAGTTGATAAAATTAATTACGTTGAAGGTGATTTAGATAAATTATCTAAATTATTATGTAAAGGTAATGTAACAGGATTAAAAAATTTCCCGAGACCTTATTGTGAAATGGGAATTAATTTTAAAGCCTTTAGAAAAAAAATTAATAGAGAAAATAATCAAATTGATATTAATATGACTAAAGAACATGATATGAAATATTCTGGAAAAACTAGTCAATTAATTATTGATATTTACAATAAAAAAATAACTTTGAATAGATTTCAAAATAATGATGTTATTGCTAAAAAGAAAAATTATTTAGAAAAACATAATAATAAAATTATTCAATTTAATGAAGAACAGTTAGAAGAAGAATTAGGAGAAAAAAAAAATTTTTTAAAAAGTAAAAATATTGAAGCTAAAGAATTTAATCTTTTAGAATCTAATAAATTTGTTAGTTTAATTAGAAAAAAGGTTTCTTATGATAAATGGTATTTTTATACAAAAAAAAATTATTTTCGATTAGAAGAAGATAAAAAGAAATTAGAAGAAAAACTAAAACAAGAAAGAGAAGAAGAAATAATGGTTAAATTTGGTACAAAATTAAAATTATTTATAATGTTAATGAAAGAATGTTTAATAAAACATATAAGAAAAGAAATATTAAATATCTTATATCCAATAGAGTTAAGACTTGAAAAACAATTAAAATCATATCATAAAAAAACAAATTCTTTTTTTAGTTTAAGAAGAGCAACAAATCATAGTGATAATATATCTAAAAATACTAAAAATATTAAATTTGATTCTACAATTAATAATGGAAGTTCAAGTATAATATTTAATGACGAAACAATTTTTATATTTATAAATCAAAATGGTTTTAATAATGAAACTCTTAAAAAATATGAATTAACTCCTCAAGAAATAAATATTTATAATCAAAAACAAAATGAAAATAAATAAGTTTTGTATTTCTATCTAATTTATATATTTGAAATTTATATATAATACTTTAATAAATGAAAAATAATATTTTAAATAAATTTTTCAAATTGATATTTTATATGCTATTCATTGCCATAAAGAATATAATAAATTATTTTTAAATAACTTTCATAAATATTATATATTATTTTTTATAAATTAAAAATATATAAATTTTGAGAAAATGAATTTAAAGAACTACAATAAAAATGATAATATGAAATCCGTTAATCAATTAAATAAAAGGAAATTTATAAAAGGAAAAATTGAAGAGAATAATAAACAAACTTTAAGTAATGATATATATGAAATAAATTTAAGAAAAAACTTACTTAATAAAAACAAGAATAGAAATCATTATTATCGAAAATTACTTTCTCAAAATTTAGAAACAACATCAATTATAAAAAAATTTAATGACTTTAAGAATAATGGTTTAAATAATGATTTTTTAACAACAGAATATTTAGAAATAAAAGATAAATTAAATGAAGAAAAAGACAAATTAAATGATTATGAAAAATTAATTTCTAATACTGATTTCCTTACTGTTGATAATAAAAATTATGATTTTTATTCTAAATTAAATTTAAAAGAAGAAATTGAAAATAGAAAAAATAAAACAATTGATATTAGCAATTCAAATAATTATGAACTTGTAGAATTAAGAAATGAAAATAAAATACTTAAAGAAAATATAAATGAGTTAAGAATTCAAATAGAAAAAATTAAAAATGAATATTTAAAAATAAAATCAGAAAAAAATATTCAAATTGAAAACTTAACTCAAAAATTAAAAATGTTTGATACTGAAAGAGTGAAATCAAAATCAATAGATAAAGAAAAAATATATATGTTAAATAATCAAAATGAAAAAATCTCTTTAAAATTAAAAGATATATCTGAAGAGAATAATCAAAAAAATTCAATGATAAAAAAATTAAATGATTGTATTATTGAATATAATAAAACAATTATAGAAAGTAAAAATGAACTTGGAAATAGAGATGAACAAATAGAAACATTAATTAAAGAAAAAAATAAATTAATAACTGAAAATGATAAATTATTAAATCAAATTATTCAAAATCAAAACGATTCATTAAATTTAAATAATCAAATACAGAAATTATTAAATGAAAATGAAATGAAAAATAATAAAATAAATTCTTTAACTTCAATGTTAAAAAATATGCAAAATGAAAAACAAATTTCTGAAATGACAAATCAAAATGATTCTAAAAAAATAAATAATATGATTTTAACTTTTAAACAACATCAAATTGAATTAAATAATCAAATATTAATATTAAAAAAAAATAATGCTGATAAGGATTCAATTATTAAAAACTTAAATCAAAGTATTATATTTTATAAAACAAAATATCAAGAAAATCAAAAAAAAATTTTAGTGTTTACTGAAAACTTAAAAGATATGAAAAAATATGTTAATGAAGTAGAAAAAATGATTTCTAATAAAAAAGTAAACAATGAATCTTTAAAAGATAAAAAAAATGCAATTACTGAAAGAATAAAAACTACATCGTTAGAAAAAAATACAAATCAATATAATAATAATAAATGTGAATATAATAATTATTTATTAGATTCATTAAGAAATATGATTGTAAATATAAATACAAAATTGAAAGATAATATATAAAACAATTATAAGTGAATCATATATAAAATTATAATTTTTTAAAAAAATATGAAGAATATTGTTTTTTTTTCAAAGATTATATTTTTATTATATTTAATTATATATTTACTTATCTTAATATTAATTGATGAGTCATTCAATAATTTTTCTTTCTGAATTATGTTTTGTTTATATTTACATTTTATATTTTTTGTTGAAGAGTTTTAATAATATTAAATAAATTTATATTTCACTGATTTTAATTTTTAATTATAATTTTATATCTTTTATTTCTTCTCCAATTACTTTTTTACTTTCTTTTTTCCTTATTATTATTTTTATTCCTATATTTATTCCATTATATTCTTCAATTACTTTATATATTTTTTGTAATAAATTTTCTATTGAATAATATTAAATGATATTATATCATTATTTTCATTTTTTGAACGCTTTACCTTTATTTTTTTATTACTTGTTTATTTTTTTTTAAGTTAATATTTTTTTTT
>JAEEGK010025332.1_pt1 | contig 12196 bp, 8 predicted proteins | sample 8958771 | NCBI WGS metagenome assembly JAEEGK01 (sample SAMN16246547, study PRJNA631951) | gut metagenome | biome: gut microbiome; feature: rumen; material: SC-attached | host: Bos | place: Iran: Karaj | collected 2018-10 | reverse complement strand
GCCGCAGGTGACTGAGGGGTAAACCCGCCGCAGCGTTTTCGCTCCCCTTGGATAAGGGGAGCTGTCACGGGCAATGCCCGTGACTGAGAGGTCGTCAGACTTCGCTTCAACCATATAACTTCCGCCCTCGCGTAACCCTCCACCCCTTATTTTCGCATTTTGCTTTGTTTTTCAAGGAGATTATTCTATGGCATTTATGACTATATTAGCCATGTCAGCAGCGTATTCTGTAATATATATTATCATCATAGTTATTCTGATTGCATTATTCATTTCGGCTCTTGTTTTTACAATTATAGGCGCTTATCTTATTTCAAAAGATAAAAAGAACGAACAAGATTATTATTTGTCTTATACTTCTGATTTTCCTATACCATATAAACGAAAAAAATTACCGAGGGTCTTTTTAATTATAGGTATTTCTTTGTTTGTTGTACTCGGTATCATCCTTCTGATAAGGTGATTCTTATAAATTGGATTGAGATACAGCAGTAATATGGTTCACATATTAAATAAACTTGCTGCGAAGCGCCTTTGCTCCCCTTGGATAAGGGGAGCTGTCACGGGCAATGCCCGTGACTGAGGGGTCGTCCGCTTCGCATCAACCATACAGATTCCGCCCTCGCGTAACCCTCCACCCCTCAGACGTCTCCGCTGCGCGTCGCCGCCAGCTCCCCTTATCCAAGGGGAGCAAAATGGGTGCGGCGCATCCAATGGGGAGCGAAAAGATGTACCGACCACATCCAAGGGGAGCGAAAAAAAGTGCACCGCAACGGCAGCAAAAAAAGCCTGCGGCATGCCCCCGGGCAGAAAATCAAATACCCGCAGCTTTCCACAGTATTATCCACAGACTGAAAACTCCCCGGTGGAAAACCTTATCCCACATTTTACCTGTTGAAAACCCTCATTTTTCTCCACAAAACTATAAACATCCGCTTTTCCCGCGCCACGCGGCTTTGAGGCTCTTTTCCACAGGTTTTTCGCCCTAATAATAACTAATTCTAAAAATATATATCTATTCTTTTCTATTCCGCGCGCCGCGCATTATGTATTTCCCAAAGCGAAAGGACTTGACGCACATGAAGTTCAGTTGTGAAAAAAATCCACTTATCGAGGCAATAGGCATCGCCTCGAGAACCGTCGCCACCAAAAGCACGATCCCCTCACTTGAGGGTCTGCTTATCGAGACGGCGGAGGATTCCGTTACAATTTCGGGATACAATCTCAAAACCGGCATCAGGACGACTTTTCCCGCCGATATTGCCGAGCCGGGCAGCATCGTTCTCAACGCCCGTCTGTTCGGCGAAATAGTCCGCAAAATGCCGGACGATATAATCTCCTTCGACTGCGGGGCGGATTATATGGTAAAGCTCACGAGCGCGGCAAGCTTTTTCGACATCATGGGAACGAGCTCGGAGGATTACCCCGAGCTTCCCGCCGTGGACGCGCTGGATAAAATAAACATCGCGGAGGGTACGCTGCGCGAGCTCATTAACGAGACGCTTTTCGCCATCTCCACGAACGAGGCGCGCCCCATCCATACCGGTTCCCTCTTTGAAATCCACGGCGACGAGCTCACCGTCGTATCGGTGGACGGTTTCCGTCTCGCCCTGCGCCGTGAAAAGCTGGATGAGGCCCGCTCGGAGGACATTTCCTTCGTCGTTCCCGGCGCGGCGCTCAGCGAAGTCCAAAAAATCGCGCGCGAAAGCGAGGATTTGGCGACCATTTGCCTCGGAGAAAAGCACATCATGTTCCTTCTCGGCTCGACGGAGCTTGTCTCCCGCCGTCTTGAAGGTGAATTTCTGGATTATCACAAGTCGATTCCCGCGAGCGGCAAAATAAACGTCTTTGCCGACAGACGCGAGCTTTCCAACGTTATAGAGCGTATTTCCCTGCTCATAAGCGAGCGCTTCAAAAGCCCCGTCCGCTGCCGTTTTGAAAACAATATCCTCCACGTGAGCACGACCACGGCGCTCGGAAAGGCCATTGACGAATGCGAGATCGAGGGCGACGGCGAAAGCCTCGAAATAGGCTTCAATAACCGCTATCTGCTCGACGCGCTGAAGGTCGCCCCGGCGGACAGGCTGCGCCTGAACCTCAATACGCCGACGGCTCCCTGCGTTATACTTCCCGAGGATGAGGAGGACGACAGCTTCCTCTATCTCATTCTTCCCGTCAGGATCCGCGCGGACGAGGGTTAAGCCATGCAGGAAGAAAAGATAAAAATACATACAGATTTTATTAAATTAGATGCACTTTTAAAATTTGCCATCCTTTGCCCGACGGGCGGCGACGCGAAGAACGTCATTCAGGACGGCGAGGTGAAGGTAAATGGTGAAACCTGCACCATGCGCGGCAAAAAAATTCGCCCCGGCGACAGAGTCACACTCCCCGGCGCACAAGTCCTCGTCGTCCGCGAGGTCGATTCCAGCGGAAAGTCATTTAATGTCAGTATTAAAAAGAGATAGAATGCAGTCAGAGCTTATGGTGACAGAGGCGCCTGTGGGGTAAAAGGCTTTGTTCAACGCCCCCGCGCGGAGCGCGTTTCGCTCCCCTTGGATAAGGGGAGCTATCACGGGCATTGCCCGTGACTGAGGGGTCGTCAGCTTTGCTTCAACCATAATGGTTCCGCCCTCGCGTAACCCTCCACCCCTCAGACGTCTCCGCTGCGCGTCGCCGCCAGCTCCCCTTATCCAAGGGGAGCAAAAAAGGGTGCCGACTGAGCCTTTACTCCCCTTATCAGAGGAGAGTGAAAAGATGTGCCGACCTTATCCAAGGGGAGCAAAAAGATGTGCCGACCTTATCCAAGGGGAGCGAAAAAGCTGAAGACGTCGCGAAAAGGTCTAAGTTGCACATATTCCTCGATTATACATATCTATTAAATTTACCTGCAATAATGGAGTGGTATTTAAACTGCCATGCAAATAAACCGTCTGAGCCTGGAAAATTTTCGTAATTATGCGGCTGCTGCGGCAGAATTCTCCCCGGAGGTGAACCTTATCTCGGGCGAGAACGCGCAGGGCAAGACCAACCTCCTTGAGGCGGTCTATTACCTTTCCTGCGCACGCTCCTTCCGCGCCCGCGCCGACAGGGAACTCATCCGCTTCGGCGAGACAGGCGCCGTGCTGCGCGCGGATTTTTTTTCCGGAGGGCGCGAACAGACGGCGGAAATTATTCTCCACGGCGGCAGAAAGAAAATTATGGTAAATTCTGTCCGCCAAAAAACCGCCTCCGCCCTTTCAGGCAGGTTCTGCTGCGTCCTCTTTTCGCCGGACGACCTTGAGCTAGTCCGCGGCGGAGCGGCTCTGCGGCGGCGCTTCATGGACCTTGCCATCTGCCAGCTTCGCCCGCGTTACGCCGTGAGCCTTGCAAAATTCAATAAATACTGCGAGCATAAGCTCCGCATCCTGCGCGATTGGCGCGATAAACCGAGCCTCTTAGACGTTTTGGACGATTTTAACCACAATCTCGCCCACGTCGGCGCGGAGCTCATATATTACCGCGCGGCATGGTGCCGCCGTCTGGCGGACGAGGCCGAGACCCTCCACCGCGACATTTCCGGAACCGGCGAAGCGCTGAATATCGGTTACAAAACTGTGAAAACCGTCGAAAACCCGGAGAAAATGCGACCGGAAGAAATTTTCGAGGCGCTCATGGAGCATCAGGGGAGCCACCGTCAGGCGGAGCTCGAAGCCGGGGCGCTGCTTTCCGGCGCGATGAAGGACGATATCGAGATAAACATAAATTCCGCGCCCGCGCGGGGCTTTGCCTCGCAGGGTCAGGCCAGAACGGCGGCGCTCAGCCTGAAGCTCGCCGAGCGTGAGATCATCCGCAGCGTGATCGACGAGTACCCCGTACTCCTGCTGGACGACGTTTTGAGCGAGCTCGACGAGCGGCGGCAGGATTTTGTCCTCAACCGCATTTCCGGCGGGCAGGTTATGATAAGCTGCTGCGACGCGCGGCAGGCCGCCGCGAAAACCGGCGGCGCAGTGTTCAAAATAGAACACGGAACGATAAAAAAGGAAAAATAAATGTATATTCACCTCGGACAAAACGCCGTTATCAAAAAATCCGAAATTATCGGCATATTCGACATGGAAAATACCACCAGCTCCCGCCACACTCGCTCCTTTCTGAGCCGCTGTGAGGACGAGGGCGAAGTGGTTGACATAAGTACAGACCTCCCCCGCGTTTTCGTATTGTGCGAGGGCGAGGACGGCGAGCGCGTTTACCTTTCGCAGCTATCGTCGCAGACGCTCGAAAAGCGCTGGGAGGATGGGGAATTTGGCATGAAAAATTAGCAGAAGTAAAATGCATACGAAGCAAAAAAGTTTGTTTGCAGAGGTCGTCCACGCGCCGCGCCTTCGCTCCCCTTGGATAAGGGGAGCTGTCACGGGCAATGCCCGTGACTGAGAGGTCGAGGGTAGAGATTTGTATGCACTGATTTGGTTCCGCGCGCAGCGCGTTTCGCTCCCCTTTCAGGGGAGCTGTCAGCGGAGCTGACTGAGGGGTCAACGGTTTTGCATCAACCATATAGGTTCCGCCCTCGCGTAACCCTCCACCCCTCAGACGTCTCCGCTGCGCGTCGCCGCCAGCTCCCCTTATCCAAGGGGAGCGAAAAAGGGTGCCGACCTCGTGTTACCATTCCCCTCAAATAACCCCTATACAAACCCTGCGCTATGGCGCTTCCAATACTTTGAAAGGCAAAAACTTATGGACAATCTTCACACACAGAATGAATACGACGCTTCCCAAATTCAGGTCCTCGAAGGGCTTGAAGCCGTTCGCAAGCGCCCGGGCATGTATATCGGCTCGACCTCCTCGAGCGGCCTGCACCACCTCGTTTACGAAATCGTGGATAACTCCATCGACGAGGCGCTTGCCGGCTACTGCACGCATATCGAGGTCACCATCGAGCCCGGCGACATTATCTGCGTAACCGATAACGGGCGCGGCATACCCGTTGACATTCAGGAGCAGACGGGCAAGAGCGCGCTCGAGGTCGTCTTCACCGTCCTCCACGCGGGCGGCAAGTTCGGCGGCGGGGGCTACAAGGTCGCGGGCGGCCTGCACGGCGTCGGCGCGAGCGTAGTTAACGCGCTCAGCGAGTGGCTTGAGGTTCGCGTTCACAAAAACGGCAATATCTACGAGATGAAGTTCGCGCGCGGCAAAATCACGCAGGAAATGAAAATCGTCGGCACGACGGACCACACTGGCACCACCGTCCGCTTTAAGCCCGACCCCGTCATGTTCACGGACACGACGGTTTACGACTACGACATCCTCTTCAAGCGCATGCAGGAGGAGGCTTTCCTCAACGCCGGGCTGAAAATCACCATCGACGACCAGCGCCCCGGGAGCGCCGAAAAGCCGGAGAGTGAGCGCCGCGCCGTCCTCTGCTACGAGGGCGGAATCCGCGAGTTCGTCTCCTTCATAAACCGCAACAAGACGCCCATCCATGAGGACGTTATCTATATGTCCGGCTCCAAGGAGGACAGCATGGCAGAGATTGCCATGCAGTACACGGACACCTATAACGAGATAATCGTCTCCTTCGCCAATAACGTCCACACGCCGGAGGGCGGCATGCACGAGGAGGGCTTCAAGCGCGCCCTCACCGCCGCCGTCAACAATTACGGCAAGAAGATGAACTTTTTAAAGGGCGACGATAAGGTTTCGGGCGAGGACTGCCGCGAGGGTCTCACCTGCGTCATCTCCGTCAAGCTCACGGACGCGCAGTTCGAGGGTCAGACGAAGGCCAAGCTCGGCAACAGCGAAATGCGAACCCTCGTGAATAACATCGTCTCCGAGGCGCTTGAAACTTTCCTCGAGGAGAACCCCGCCGCGGGCAAGGCGATAATCGACAAGGCGCTCACGGCTAACCGCGCGCGCGAGGCGGCGAGGAAGGCGCGCGAAAGCGTCCGCCGCAAAACCGGCCTCGAATCCGGACAGATGCCCGATAAATTGCAGGACTGCAACGAGCGCGACCCCTCGCTTTGCGAAATCTACATCGTCGAGGGCGACAGCGCGGCCGGCTCCGCCATTCAGGGGCGCGACAGCCGTTTTCAGGCGATCCTCGCCATGTGGGGCAAGATGCTGAACGTCGAGAAGTCGCGCGCCGACAAGATTTACGGCAACGATAAGCTTTACCCGCTCATCGTCGCGCTCGGCGCGGGCATCGGCGACGAATTCAACATCGAGAAGCTCCGCTACCACAAAATTATCATCATGGCCGATGCCGATGTGGACGGCTCGCATATCCGCACGCTGCTGCTCACCTTCTTCTTCCGCTATATGCGCCCGCTCATCGAGAACGGCTACGTTTATTCCGCCGTCCCGCCGCTTTATAAGCTGCAAAAGGGCAAGACGCAGCGCGTCGCCTATTCCGACGAGGAGCGCGACAAAATTTCCGCCGAGCTGCGCGGCGATAACCCGAACACGAAGGTCGATATCTCCCGCTTCAAGGGCCTCGGCGAAATGGACCCCGAGGAGCTTTGGAGCACCACGATGGACCCCGAGCAGCGCAGCCTGCGCCGCATCACGATAAACGACGCCGTCGCCGCCGACCAGATTTTCACCGTCCTCATGGGCGAGGAGGTCGAGCCGCGCCGCGAGTGGATAGAGCAGAACGCAAAATACGTCGTGAATCTGGATATTTAAGCTGTGGGGCTGGGCCTTGCCCCCGGCATAGCACTATGCTTTTGCAACAGTGTCATATGATTGCACCGCAGCCATGTGGGCCTGGGGCTTGCCCCAGGCATGGCACTATGATTTTGCAACAATGTCATATGGTTGATAATTGTAAAAATCCTGTACTGTAGGGAGCGTCGTCCCCGACGCTCCGCAAGCACGCACTACGATTTAATAACATGTCAAATGGTTGCACCGCAGCAATGTGGGCCTGGGGCTTGCCCCAGGCATGGCACCACGATTTTGCAACAATGTCATATGGTTGATAAAACTAAAACCTATACTGTAGGGGCGGGCGCCCTCGACCGCCCGCCGCGCAAAGCGCGGTCTGCTTACACATCACAAACCCCCAACTGCCACGCCGGGGGCAAGCCCCCGGCCCACAGATTGCCGCGCCGCAGCCACATCACTGCCTCGCGTCAATCGCACTGCCCACAACCGGAACGCCGGGGACGGCGTTCCCTACCGAACAACTATTAACCATATTGCATTATCAAATAATCCAATCGCGGCGAAGCCGCACCGCAATTGTTCATATTTAAGTCTTAAGTTTTAAGTTTTCATTGCGCCGCAGGCGCCTTTGCTCCCCTTGGATAAGGGGAGCTGTCACGGGCAATGCCCGTGACTGAGAGGTCGTCAGACTTTGCATCAACCATATAGGTTCCTCCCTCGCATGACCCTCCACCCCTCAGACGCCGCCGCTGCGCGTCGCCGCCAGCTCCCCTTATCCAAGGGGAGCGAAAAGGGTGCCGACTGCGCCTTCGCTCCCCTTTCAGGGGAGCTGTCGCCGGAGGCGACTGAGAGGTCGTCAGCTTCGCATCAACCATAATGGTTCCGCCCTCGCATGACCTTCCACCCCTCAGACGTCTCCGCTGCGCTTCGCCGCCAGCTCCCCTTATCCAAGGGGAGCGAAAAAGGCCCTACGATACGCGGCATTATTCAGCAAGCATCAAACATGCGGCGCAAGCGCGCCGCCCAACACCCCCACCAATTGGCGCCGCCACCTTACCCGCGCCGAAAGGAGTTCAATAATGGCACATAACAGAGACTACAAACCAGAGGACATAGCCTTCCCCAATCAGGCGATTACGGAGTCTGAGCTCGTCGGCGAAATGCAGACAAGCTACATCGACTACGCCATGAGCGTCATCGTCGGACGCGCCCTGCCGGACGTGCGCGACGGTCTCAAGCCCGTGCATCGCCGCATACTCTACGCCATGTACGAGGACGGCCTGACCTCCGATAAACCATATAAAAAATCCGCCACCTGCGTCGGTGACGTTCTGGGCCGCTATCATCCGCACGGCGACAGCTCGGTTTACGACGCTATGGTGCGCCTCGCGCAGGATTTCTCCATGCGCTATATGCTCGTCAACGGCCACGGCAACTTCGGCTCCGTGGACGGCGACCCCCCGGCGGCCTACCGTTACACCGAGGCGCGCATGAGCCGCATTTCCGACGAAATGCTGCGCGACATCGCCAAGGACACCGTGGACTGGGACCCGAACTTCGACGAAACGCGCCGCGAGCCGCGCGTGCTTCCCTCGCGCTTCCCGAACCTGCTCGTCAACGGCTCCTCCGGCATCGCCGTCGGCATGGCGACGAACATCCCCCCGCACAATCTCACCGAGGTCATCGACGCCTGCGTCTGCGTCCTCGATAACCCGGAGGCCGAGCTTGACGACCTCATGCAGCACATCAAGGGCCCCGACTTCCCCACCCGCGGCATCATCATGGGGCGCAGCGGCATCCGCCAGGCCTACGCCACCGGGCGCGGCAAGGTCGTCGTCCGCGCGAAGACGGAGTTTGAGGAGTTCGGGCGCGACCACCGCACCCGCATCATCGTCACGGAGCTGCCCTATCAGGTGAACAAGCGCCAGCTCATCCGCACGATCGCCGACCAGGTTAAGGAAAAGCGCCTTGAGGGCATCTCCGACCTGCGCGACGAGACTGACCGCAACGGTATGCGCATCGTCATCGAGCTAAAGCGCGACGCGAACGCTCAGGTGGTGCTGAACAAGCTCTTCACGCAGACGGCCATGCAGTCGAATTTCTCGATAATCATGCTCGCCCTCGTGAACAATCAGACGCAGCCGAAAATCCTCTCGCTGCGCCATATAATCGACGAATATCTCGCCTTCCAGAAGGACGTTCTCGAGCGCCGCACGCGGTTCGACCTCAAAAAAGCGCAGGAGCGCGCCCATCTGCTCGAAGGTTTAATGATAGCGCAGGATAATATCGACGAAGTTATCCGCATCATCCGTTCGTCCTACGACGATGCGCGCGAGCGCCTGATGGAGCGCTTCGGCCTCGACGAAATTCAGGCGCAGGCGATTCTGGACATGCGTCTCAAGGCCCTGCAGGGGCTTGACCGCGAGAAGCTGGAGCAGGAATACAAGGAGCTGGAGGAAAAAATTGCCTACTACAAGAGCCTCCTTGCCGACGAAAACCTCCTGCGCGGCGTCCTGAAGGACGAGCTTATCGCCATCCGCGATAAATACGGCGACGAGCGCCGCACCGAGATCCAGGAGAGCGAGGACGACATCGACCTTGAAGATTTGATAGAGGAGCAGGACTGCGTATTCACGCTCACGAACGCCGGTTACATCAAGCGCATGAGCGTGGACAGTTACGCCTCCCAGAAGCGCGGCGGCAAGGGACGCCGCGGCATGGCGACGCGCGACGAGGACTTCGTCGAGACCATTTTCACCGCTTCTACGCATGATTTCATCCTCTTCTTCACGAATTTCGGCAAGGTCTACGTAAAGAAGGGCTACCATATCCCCGAGGCAGGCAGCGCCGCCAAGGGCATGAATATCGTAAATATCCTCCAGCTCGACCCCGGCGAGCGCGTGAGCGCGATGATAAAGGGCCGCGGCTTCACGGAGGACAGCTACCTCGTCTTCATCACGCGCGACGGAACGGTGAAGCGCCTCGCAACGAGCGAGCTGAAGAACATCCGCAAGACCGGCATCCGCGCCATAACGCTCGCGGAGGGCGACGAGCTTATAAGCGTCCGTGAGACGGACGGCGGCCAGAACATCCTTATCGCCACGCATGAGGGCCGCGCAATCTGCTTCAGCGAGACGGATATCCGCCCGATGGGCAGGACGGCGGCGGGCGTTCGCGGCATTACGCTCCGCGAGGGCGACTACGTCGTTGCGGCCGCGCGCTGCCGTGAGGGCGGCAAGCTCCTGAGCGTCACGGAAAACGGCTACGGCAAGTGCACGCCGCTGAGCGAATACATCCGCGGCGAGGGCGGCGAGCCGCAGCACCGCGGCGGCAAGGGCATGAAGAACTATAACATCACCGAGAAAACCGGCAAGGTCGCGGCCGTCAAGGTCGTGGACGAAGCCGACGACGTTCTCATAGTCGCGGATAACGGCATTGTCATCCGCATGGCGGCGGCTGATATAAATACCTACGGCCGCAGCACGCAGGGCGTCCATCTGATGAACGTCTCCGACGGAGCGAAGGTCATTTCCCTCGCCCGCACCGAGCACGTCGAGGAGGACGAGTCCGAAGCCGAGGCAGCGGACAGTGAAATAGCGGAGAATAACGAGGCAGCGGAAAATGAAGTTGCGGAGAATACCGAAGCAGCGGACAAGCCGGAAGAATAATCCCCGCAGCGTTTCGCTCCCCTCTCAGGGGAGCTGTCAGCGAAGCTGACTGAGGGGTAAACCCGCCGAAGCGCGTTTTCGCTCCCCTCTCAGGGGAGCTGTCACGGGCAAAGCCCGTGACTGAGGGGTCGTCAGGCTTCGCATCAACCATATTGGTTCCGCCCTCGCGTAACCTTCCACCCCTCAGACGTCGCCGCTTCGCGACACCGCCAGCTCCCCTTATCCAAGGGGAGCAAAAAAGGGTGCGGTGCAAAGCCCGTGACTGAGAGGTCGTCAGGCTTCGCAAACCACAGAATAACCCGATTCGCAGCAATCCCCCACGAAAATGGAGGTAAAAACATGATTATAGGCGTTGATCTTGGAGGAACATTTATGAGAATGGGCCGCTTCGACGGCGGCATTGTCCACGATCTGAAAGTCGTCCCCGCCTCAGTGTTCAACACTGCGGGCGGCGCGGAGCTGCTCATAGAAGCAATCGGCGAATATTGCGACGCGTCCGAACGCAGGCCGGAGGCCATCGGCATCGGCGTCCCGGGGACGGTGAACCTCCGCGGAGAGCTTGTGCGCCTCCCGAACCTGTCGTTTCTCAACGGCGCGCGCCTTGCCTCGATGATAGAGCAGCGCTGCCGCGTGTCATGCTTCGTCGAAAACGATGTGACCATGCTGCTCACGGGCGACTCGGAACGCATGAACCTGAAAAAAGGCATCGTTTTCGGGATGTATATCGGCTCGGGACTCGGCGGGGCGATTTTCTCGGACGGGCGGCTCCTGCGCGGCAGGAACGGACTCTGCGAGCCGGGCCACATCACGATTTACGGGCGCACGGAGCCCTGCGCCTGCGGCAAAACGGGCTGCGCCGAGGCAATCGTCTCCGGCCGCGCGCTCGAAGCGCTGCAAGCCGCGAAGCACCCGGAGACCCACATTTCCGAGCTCTTCACTGTGATGACCGACGAGGAAATGGACGATTATACCGGCGTTCTTGCAAATACGCTCGCCGGAGTCATTCAGCTTCTGGACCCGGACGATATCGTGATAGGAGGCGGTGTCCCGAAAATGAAAGGATTCCCACGCGCCGATATTGAAACGCGCGTATACGGAATGCTGATGAGCCCCATCCCCGCCTCGACGCTGAAAATCCATTATTCGGCAGACATAGAGGATAGTGCCAGCGCCGGCAGTCCCGGCGTTTACGGCGCCGCGGTTTTTGCCGCGCGCAAGCTGGGAAGCAGGTGACGCGCGGGGTATAGTTGCGGAACGCCGGGGACAGCGTTCCCTACAGCCAGACCGCGCCTTCAGCGCGCAGCGCCTTTCGCTCCCCTCTCAGGGGAGCTGTCAGCGAAGCTGACTGAGAGGTAATTCGCTCCCCTTGGATAAGGGGAGCCGGCTCGCGCGCAGCGCGAGACTGAGAGGTCAACATATAATAAAAGAGCCGGAAAAATCCGGCTCTTTTTGTGTTTATATATGTGTCGACATTCAGGCAGTAACCAAAGATACAATATACGATGTTAAATTATTGCCCGGTAGGGAACGCTGTCCCCAGCGTTCCGCAAATAGACGACCTCTCAGACGCCTGCGGCGCCAGCTCCCCTTATCCAAGGGGAGCGAAAAGCAGACCGCGCGGATGCGCGGCATACGACGCTAATCCCGCGTGACAATTTACCCCTCAGACGTCGCCGCTATGCGCCGCCGCCAGCTCCCCTGAAAGGGGAGCAAAAAAGGGTGCCGACTATTGTCTTCGCTCCCCTCTCAGGGGAGCTGTCAGCGAAGCTGACTGAGGGGTAACCGGTTTTGCATCAAGCATAATAGTTTCGCCCTAGCATGACCTTCCACCCCTCAGACTCGTCGGCTACGCCTCCGAGCCCGCTCCCCTTCTCCAAGGGGAGCGA